>Ga0307988_1002066_pt1 | contig 10384 bp, 8 predicted proteins | sample EllFjometagen183_FD_203166 | JGI IMG/M metagenome (GOLD analysis project Ga0307988, IMG submission 203166) | Marine microbial communities from Ellis Fjord, Antarctic Ocean - #183 | ecosystem: Environmental > Aquatic > Marine > Unclassified | place: Southern Ocean | collected 2014-10-08 | reverse complement strand
CATCCATGCTAAGCGCATGGACAGGTACTGGGAAATATCATATAAACCGAAAATCATTTCGGTAAATTTTATTTTATTGATGGCATATCTTTTAATATTCTACCAGATTTCTTGTCTTCGGAATACCTTTCAGTCATGTGCGGAGAACCGTGTCCTACTATTCCTTGAATAACAGTTCTGCTGATTCCTGCTTCCTCACAGTTCGTGATAAAGGTTGAACGCAGACTGTGAAAACTTGCTTTCCCGTGTTTATTATCCAGGACATTGGCCTTTTTCAATATTCGTTTGAACTGTACACCAAAAGTTCCAGAACTGTATCGCGCTACAGATTCAGGGAAAACATAGTCTGATAAATTGTCTTCTGCAGCTTTTCTGAGAACATCAATGACATCTTTATGCAGATGAATATACACAGCCTTTCTGAATCGGCTGGTTTTGGCCGGGATTATTTCAATTGTACCAGTTTCTAAATTGACATCTTCAATTTTGAGATGGCATATATCCTTGAATCTCAAACCAGTATGAAAAGCTATGGTTACAGCATCGTAATGAAAACCTGTACAATTTTTCAAAATACGTTTTACTTCCTGATCGCTATATGCGCGATATTTTATTGAATGAGCTCCGGTTCTGGTAGGTATATCTTTCCAGATATTTTTAACATCATAAATCGCAAGTAAATTCCATATAGCACTCATGCTGTTCTTGTGATTATTATGGGTTTTTGGAGATAAATCGCTGTATATTGATAAATATTCAAAAGCTATCCTTTTTGTTATTTTATTAATATCGTGTATTTTGGGACGATTAGCTTTGAGCCATTTTACAAAGCGGTTAAACTTTGCCACGGTGCTGGGCGAAGGCTCTCCACGTACTATCCTGTATTTCCTGAAAACGTCTGACAGTGGAAAAGGCTCCAGGCTATCAACTTCAATTCCCAATATTTCACGACGTTGTCTTTCTGCGCGATCCCTTTTGAGCATTGCATGTACCTCATCGTGAAAGATTTTAGCTTCTTTCCTTGATCTTGTTCTGGTGGATACCCATTTACGACGATTGCCGCCATTATATAGAACGGCGTACCAGTATGGTGAATTTTTTTGTTTTGTAAGCATATTATTTCGATTCCTTTTTTATTTTATAGTTAATATTTTCAATTTTGTTAATACATCATGTCTTTCAAAAAAGTTTATTAAATTCCTTTTTAAGCAGCTTGGCACAGGCACCGCAATGTATAGTGATTCTTACGATTCCAATATACCTCCAATATGGTATGGTGGTGGCTGGTCAAAAACAGAAATTGAAGCGAGATGGTTTTTTGTAATCGCTAAATTTATTGAATCCAATTATAAATATTATGGTAATGTAAAAGTCGGTGGTGGAGATAGTGCTATGCTTTGCCCTAGCGTCCCTAATAGAGCTGATCTTAAATATGTCAAAAATAGTTACTCGGCGAATTATGGATCATTATTTAGATTAGCTAGTTTGCAAACAAGCTGGCCAGGTCCTGGTAAATTTTCTCGCATTAAAAATCCATCTTCTGTAATGATGGCTATGGATGGACAAGTTGTAGTTATAAGTGGTGTTGGATATCCCCCAAGCCTGGCATATACTATTAAAAATCCAGGACATGCGTGGCCCTTCACTAGGGATGCTAACGGTAATGGTATACTTGACTCTGCCTCCAATGATTTTAATGGTGCGTCAATTCACCATTCCGGCAAAATCAATGCCTTGTTTATTGACGGTCACGCTAAAACTTTAGGCGAAAGAGAGTGGACCAATCCTGACCTGTGGGAGGTTAAATACTAAGCATATGAAATAGAGAATTAAAAATTAATAAATTTACCAAAATTTATTTTTAAAATTACGCCCGCTTGCGAAGCATTCCGCAAGGAAAACAACTGAGTGTCAAGCTGAATCGGAATAAAAGCATAGCGGTTATGGCGAATCCGAGCTTACCAGGAAGGCCGTAGGTTCCCTAAAATACTTGTTTTGTGTTCTAAGAACCACTAACGCATTAGGATGTGCTAATGATTCTGAGAGGTGGAGCCTATACATTCTTATCTTGAGCACGATATTTTGCTATTTTAATAAATATTACTCTTTTTGCACAGCTAGCATAACGTTATTTGATCAGCCCATGTTCACCGGAACATTGCACAAAGATTCCAGCAGGGAACATAGTTTTTCGCATTCTTCACGGTCGGCGAATTCTTTTGAATAAAGCTTGGAATCCAGCCCGAGACGCTTTTGTTTGGACCCACCAAGCGGATGATAGGTCATGAGATCGACTTCTTGCAGATTCTTGAGTGTTGTGGCTATTTTGGCAATGCCTTTCATGTGTTCTTCATCGGCGTTTACGCCGGGAATTATTGGACAGCGTAAGTATATCTTTGCTCCGGCATCGTCGAGTTTTTGCAGATTCTCTAAAATCAAGTCTAATTTTACGCCAGTATATTCTTTGTGCCGTATTGGATTAGTATCTTTTAAATCGTAAAGAAAAAGATCCACATCTTTCATAATTTCCTTGTACTTTTCAAATTGCGTAAAACCACAGGTATCAAGACAAGTATGCAAAGCATTCTTTTTAGCTTCTTTCAACAAGGCTTTAGTGAATTCAAACTGCATCATCGGTTCACCACCTGAAATAGTCATGCCGCCGCCGGAATTATCATAAAAAGCTTTGTCTTTCATTACTTCATTGATAACTTCAGTCATACTTGTTTTCTGTCCGATAATTTCAATAGCCTGCGCATAACATTTTTCGGCGCATTTTCCACAAGCCAGACATTTAGAACGATCAATAACATGTTGCTTATCCTGTATGAGATGACCATGCTGCGGACAATTCTCAAAACACCAGCTGCAGCCGATGCACTTGTCCGGCATGAACGAGATTTCAGTTTCCACCTTCTGCGATTCCGGGTTATGACACCACAAACAACGCAACGGACAGCCTTTCAAAAAAACTGTTGTTCGAATTCCCGGGCCATCATGAATAGCAAACTTCTTTATATCAAAAACCATGCCCGTTATTTCTTTATTCATTTCAATACTTAAACTCCGTTAGAAAATCGTTTAATCATTTCTTGTTTTACATCGTCTCCAAGCCTGTTGAAATAATCACTATAGCCACCAATTCTTACAATCAAATCATTATATTTTTCAGGTTCATTAATTGCTTTTTGCAGCATTTCAGATGTCAAGCCGTTAACTTGTACCTGCAAACCGCCAAGTTTAAAATATGTTTGCAACAATGACTGGAATTTTCGTTTACCTTCAAGCGAGTTGATCAGAGAAGTATTAAGCGAAATATCCAAAGGCTGCCCGCCGAAAAATTCGCTTTGGTCAATGTGTGAGGCCGAACGAATCAAGGAAGTAAGTTCTTTGCTGATTTGAGCAGAAGAAGGACCTATATTCTTAGCAAATGGTTCTCCGTCTAAACGCCCATCCAAAGACGCACCATAAAGTTTTCCCGCGTTAATATGAGCATTTAGAGTGTGAAATGACGGAGCATATACTTTTTGGTCATTTGAATATGTTTTTATTCTTGCGGCAAAGTCTCGTGCAAGCTCAGCAGTCATACTATCATTTTCTGAATCCCCGTCTCCATATTTAGGAAAAGTCTGGATGAGATTATAAAGTTCAGTATATCCGTTGAAGTTACTTTTAACCGCATCGACAAGTTCGTCTAATGAGTATTTTTGCTGCTCAAAAACTAAAGTTTTAATTGTATTTAACGAGTCTGCCGCATTGACCAGAGCAAAAGCTTCAGTAATTACATTGTAATATCTGGCTCCGCCCGCTACCCGGTCTTTGCCAAGTTTTATACAATCATCCAGAAACGCCGAAATATATGGATTAGGAAATTCCTCCGTATATCTTGCGGTACTTTCATTATTTGCTTTAATGCAGAAATCAATAAGTTCATAGAGGTATTCTTGAAATTTACTGTACAAAGCCTGAAAACTACTATAGCTTGTACAAGCTTTTGTACGCAAAGACAGCAATATTTTTTTATTAAATGGCACTCCGTTATTTAATGTCAACTCCAACGGCAGCATGTAGTTTATAACGCAGCCCCACATATCGCTGACCTCATATCCCTGAATTATTAGTCCCATGCAGCTGTTAGCCGCCCATTTATGTATATCTACTTCAGGAATGCCTCTCTTGCGCAGAGCATTTAAACATGAATTTTCACCATAAAACGTGGGCTGTCCGACTTTGAACAATTCAGGATCGGTCAACAAGTCGAATAAATCCTGAGGAAAACCTGAATGGATACGTGCGGAAAGGATTGGTGACGGCAGCAAATTGTTCTTCACGGAACGGGCAATCAAATAACTCAATTCATTGCACAAATCATTGCCGTCTCTATCAATACCGCCAAGATTAATATTACATGCGGCATCTCCGTAACTGTTCAGCTTTTGCAACAGGCTGTCAAACCATAACTCGGCTTCTTTTTCATCAGTTTTAAGAAAGCAATCATAAGCATATTGATCAAGCCTGCCCAAAGAAATGGATGCGTCGTTATATTCAGAAATGCCGATAAGTAAATGAACAAACCAGATACTTTGAAGTGCTTCCGGGAAATTACGCGCCGGGTTTAAGGGAACATTTTTACAGTTGTCAATAATTTTATCTAATCTATCATCATTCTTATTCTGCAATAGTTCAACAAAACGATCAACAAACTTCAAAAATGAGTTCAAGGCTATTTCTACAGCAGTTAAATATTCCAGTTGTTCTCCTGAAACATTTTGTTTGTTTGCAGCAATTTCTTCAAGAATACCTTTAACTCCACAGTTTAAAATCTTTTCATAACTGACACAAGTGTGAGCAAGAGTATAAACGCCCCTGCAGAAAAAATCTTCTTGCAGTTGCTGTTCATCAGTAGAAATAATGTGGTTGTTATTTTGATTTTTACTCGGTCTGTTTCCGAAAAAAGATTCAATTTCTTCCGCCGTTTCATTGTAAAAACCGTAATCTCCAGCAAGCAAGTTTACCGGATTGTGGAATATTGGAATATTTTCAAGAATATACTCAAAAATCAAGGCTTCCCGTATCGCAATAGATTTATTCGCTAAATCAATATTAACAATAGCTTCTTCTCTGATGTGTTTTACTAATTTCCTATTCATGAGCTGCTACATTCCTAATTTTGTCCGTTCGATAATTGCATCCTGCCAGGGTTCTTCAATCGCTACAAAATTTGCGCTAAAACCACTTATTCTGACAGTCAACTCGCGATAATTATGAGGATTTAATTTAGCGTCTTCCAAATCGTCCACATCAGCAATATTGAAGTGGAGATGAAAACCTCCTTTTTTAAAATAACTCTCAATCAATTGACGAATGCGTTGTTTACCGACATCTCCCGCAGTATCTTTCCGGTCAAGAGAGACTGTCAAAGGATTACCACAAGCACAGGAAGCATGATCTACACAAGCGGCTGAGTTAAGAATAGATGTAGTATCATCCTTATTCAAAAATACTCCCGGTCCGCAGCCGTATGATATGCGTTCATCTGCTAGACGTCCATCAGCGCTGGCCATGACCTTTCGGTATATATCCTGGCCAAACCAGAAAAAGCCGGGATATGGTTGAACACCGCTTTTTATTGGGTTATCTATGACTGTAGCCGCAATAAAGGATGATATATCTTTCGCTAAATTATTGCTTTCCGCCGAGTCTGTACCGAATTTATTCGACAAATTCTGACAACGCAAAAGCAGTTTCCGGTCGGGGAAATTATCTCTTAATTGCTGTTTTATCTGTTTGAATGTCAAATCCTTTGTCTCAAAGATCAATTCTTTTATTGAGAGCAGACTATCAATCAAGGTTCCCAAACCAAGGATATTTACACCGAATAAGTTGTACTTAGCACCGCCCTCTTCTGCTGCTAAACCGGATTCAACACAGCCAGTCACGCAAATACTCTCAAATGGGGATGTGTCGTTTTTGCGCAAATCTTGCCAGCGCTGTTCAAATGAAGGCAGGATATCCTGTTGATAGTATTCGTTGAAATATGCTTTTAAATCAGCGTAGAATAAATCGAATGAATACCAGCCAGACTTTGTCTGCAAAAAATCCCAAAGAAGTTCCGGTAGAGCAAAACCGCCGGCAACAGTAAGAGGATAGCAATCGCCTTGCGGCGAAGCTTCATAGCATCCGACAATTCCCCAGTCTTCCGCTCTTTCGGGAGGAATACCTAATTTTTCCAAAGCAGTAGTTACCACTGCCTCATTGAAAAATGACGGCATGCCAGTGCCTGCAGCGCATAAATTCAAAGCTTCATTCCAAAACTTTTCGGAAGTATTAGCGCCAATGCGAACAGAAATAGATGGCTGCCATATCTGCAGTTCGCACATGACTTGAAGCATCAAGATTGACAGTTTATTTTCATTGCCGCCAAGGGTTAAATTTTGAGACTCATCCCCCTCGCAGCATTTGATGCAAAAACAACAAAGCAGTTCAAAGGCTTGTTCTTCACTCATTCGCTCTGCTTTCAGATCTGCTTCCAGAAACGCTCCCAGATATTGATCAAAACGCCCGAATGAAACGGCCGCCGCATTGCCTTCAACATGCAGGAAAACCTGTATAAACCAAACTAATTGAAGTGCTTCATTAAAAGTTTTAGGAGCTTGTCCTGCCAGTTTTACGCAATTATGACGGCTGATAAATACAGAAAATGCTTCAAGACTTTGTGCAAAAGCTTTTTTATTATCACTGTCAGGCATTTTTGCTATTTCTTCGCGTAAGCCATTAACACCAAGCTCTAATACTTTACCATAATCAACACAAATATGACCATGATTATTGTGTGGACAAAAAACTGAGAGCTCTTCTTCAGATAAATAAGCTGCCCAGTCCGGTCTCGTAAAACGCTGTGAACCAACAATCAGTTCATCCGGTAGGATATTAACTGGAGCATGCTCACCAAATTCCTGCAAAAATTCAGCTCGGCGCAGAATTTCCGGCAAGTGTTGATTTCTGGAATATACCCGATATGCTATTTCTGCGAAATTTTTCTGTTCATCTGCATCAAAAATCACTCTTGATGCAGATGACTTGAGATTCTTGAGGAGTCGTTTTATTCTATCAGTAATCATAGTTTATTAATTCCTTTTAAAGTTCATTTTACATATCCTATTGATTTGGAAATGTCAGTAGCACATTGCTTTACTGCTTTTTTAAATATACTGATATTGGTGCGGTTAAACCTGCTTGCTAATCCAGTCATTCCAACTCCGGAGACAACCTCGCCGCTGGCATCAAATACTGGTGCGCCGATACAATAAATTCCTGCCAGGTATTCATTGCGGTCATAAGCAAATCCGGTTTTCCTGACTGTTTCGAGTTCTTTTTTGAGTTTCTTTTTGCTGGTTATGGTGTTAGGAGTGAACTCTGGTAAACCTTCACCCAATAATTTATCCAGTTCATTTTCTTCCATATAAGCCATAATGCATTTACCGAAAGCGTTAGCGTGGAAATAAACTCGACTGCCGGGAACGACTTGCAAATAGTAGTCATTGTCAGGAGTTATTACCTCCATTGCCAGCATACGATTACCGTCCGGCACTTGAAGCTGAGACGTTTCTTCTGTTACTTTGCATAATTCTTCCAGAAAAGGTCGAGCGTGTTTGCGCAGGTCAAAACGGGACTGCAATTTCATTCCCAGCGTATAAAAACCTGTATTAAGTTGATATAAACCGCCAGCATCAGCCTGGACATAACCGCGTTCAACCAAGCACTTCATAATGCGAAAAATCAAATTAGTTGACAAACCAAGTTCGCGAGATAATTTAGTCACGCCGCACATTCTATTATGTGAAGCCAGAAACTCAACGATATCCATCATTCCGTCAACCGCCGGAACCGCATAATTATTTTTTTGTTTAAGCATTTTATTCTCTTATTTATATATAAATTATCAATTTAAATATATTATACAGTGCGATATTTTATTTTCCACTATAAACTAGGTCAATGATGCAGAAAGAATGTTTTTAGCATCTTCTTCAGTGGCAATTACTGGATTTAATTCGGTAATACCTTTCATGTAGGTAAAAGTATCTTTGGCAATAGTATTAACTATTTCAGGATTTTTCTGAAATTTTTCTTTTAACTTATTGTTAAATTCAAATTTACCGAAGAGATTTTCGAAAGCGGAAACTACATCGTCATTACCCGGATCAATAGCGTTAGCGATAAATTTATGTTTTTCAGCCAATGTCTGAGAGTTAAATTTCAATATTTCACTATATATACTGTAGAGTGCGTCTCCATGTGGAATATCACAAAAATGACCACTGATAACGTGTGCCATAACGTGTCCCAGAGTAACTACTCCGTTGCAAATTGCAACACCGGCACAAGTATCTGCCAAAGCCATGCCTGCACGAGCTTCCAAATCATTACCATCGTTACAGCATCTTTCTAGATTCTGTCCAACTAAAGTCAAAGCTTTTTCCGCGTACATATCACTCAAATCAGACGCGGCATTAGAAGTATATGCTTCAACAGCATGACAAAAAACATCGAATCCAGTATTAACCGTAAGTTGTTTTGGAGCGGAAAGCATTAATTCAGGATCAACGATTGCGAGTTGAGGTAAAATATATGGAGATCCCATGCCCGGTTTTTGTTTAGTTTCAGGATTAGAGATTACAGAAAAACAGGTACATTGACTGCCGGTTCCAGAAGTCGTTGAAATCGCCGCGATCGGAAGAGTTTCTCTTGTAATATCTTTTTCACCCATAGCATAAGGCCAAATCGAACCTTCATGAGTGGCAGCAACCGCAATACCTTTAGCTGTATCCATAGATGAACCGCCGCCAAGACCAATAATAAAATCACATGCTGAATCAACAGCTATTTTTGCTCCAGCATCAATTAGTTCGACTGTAGGATTAGGAATAACACCATCATAAATTACGCTTTCAAGTCCAGCATCTTGCATGACTTTAGCCAGTTTGGCAGGTAAACCAGTGCTGTTACACCATGCATCACAAACTATTAAACCTTTCTTTCCTAATTCTGAAAGCAAAGTTCCAGACTCAATAAATTTTTCAGCTCCAAAAACAATCTTGCCCGGCATTATAAATTCAAATGCATTCATTTTTAATTTCCTTGATTGTTATATATAAAAAGATATTATATATATAATATAATCAAAACTATAAATAATCAACACGAATAAAAAGAAATCTTTAAAAATGTTTTTGTCAATATAATATCATTTGCTAAATTGGAGATACTTTGTCTATAGTTTTTCTTCTTGTAAGATTTTCTTTTTTTTAATTCATTAATAAACCCCAATAATTTATATGTTTATATAAAAATATTATATGCAAAGACAGTATACAAATCAATAAATACAACATATATTCTATATGTAAAGTAAAAATATGATCAATATGTAAATACTGAAGGTAAAACTAAGAGTGAATTTGCTTTATGTATCATGCCGGAAGAAGTAGCCTTCAGTCACCGTTTATTGACTGCTGTGATGAAAAGCCAGAAAAACTGCACAGTTAAAACAGTATAAATAAAAGTAATAAGGGAAAACCCATGAAGGCATTTGAAGCATCCGGTTTTTAGATATGAACCATCCATGTACGTTCCAAGAAGTACTTGAAGAGATGCGTAAAATAGACCGTAATGGTTTTTTAATGAAAATAGTTTTAACATCAAAAGAAATTAAAAGATGAAAGTATATATACAAACTGATTTGGAAGGATGCGCTGGATTTTGTTTTTATCAGGATTTTCAGGATAAATCACCGGAAGCGTATTGTCATTATCACAGAATGTGTCGTCTTCTCACAAACGAAGTGAATGCCGGTGTAAAAGCTGCTTTCGATTCGGGAGCAAAAGAAGTAATTGTTAATGACAGTCACGGTAGCGGATATAATATTATCTTTGAGGAACTTGACCCCAACTGTGAAGTTATCCATGGACGTAATTGTAGTGGGCCGCATTGGTTGCCTTTACTGGATTCCTCTTTTGATGCACTTGTCCTGATAGGCATGCATGTCATGGAAGGAACTGAAAAAGCTATAGCCCCACATTCAAAATGGGAAGTCAATGAGGGAGAAATATTCATGAGCGAAGCCTCTATGGCAGCAGCTATTGCTGGTGATTATGATATTCCTACAGTTTTTGTCAGTGGAGACAATAAGCTAATAGAAGAAGTCAAGGAAAAGATCCACAATATAGAAACAGCTACTGTTAAAAGAGCTCTGGGTGTGAGCGGTCATCTGAAATGACGCAATCCTGGTCAACTGAAATGAATCCTCTATTTTCTTCCTTTTTTTGATTCTTGTCTTTATTTTCTTCCTGTTTTTGCTTTTTTTTGAATTTTATTAATATTT
>Ga0307988_1002064_pt1 | contig 10392 bp, 7 predicted proteins | sample EllFjometagen183_FD_203166 | JGI IMG/M metagenome (GOLD analysis project Ga0307988, IMG submission 203166) | Marine microbial communities from Ellis Fjord, Antarctic Ocean - #183 | ecosystem: Environmental > Aquatic > Marine > Unclassified | place: Southern Ocean | collected 2014-10-08 | reverse complement strand
TCTTATCGGCGCTGTCGATTTTTGGGGGTTCAACTCCTACTGGAACGAAAACCTTATTGATAAGCTCTTTGATTACGGTTTCGATAAGGTATTATATACGTTTACAACAAACTACGTATCATTTCCCGACAACTCGAAAGTTATCGCCAAGGCGCACGAAAAAGGCTGGCTCACATCACGCTATGACTGTTTCACAGACACATATCCTCCCGAAGAGCATCCGGAAATCAACTGGCTGGAGCGCATGGGTTATCCTGAAAATGTAATTATCAATTCAGATGGAAGCCTGCGCAAAGGCTGGATTACCTATCTGAGCGACGGTGCAGCGTTCCAGTGTGGTGTCTCCTGCTCTCAGACACATGGCCAGTATGCGCGGCGAAAAATAGCACATGACCACGCAGTAAACGATTACAGCGCCCGTTTCATCGATGTTGAGCTTGCATCGGTGCTGCGTGAATGCTATTCAGCTGATCACCCGGCCTCAAGACACGATGACGCCATATACCGGGCTCAAACACTTGGTATCGTCAAAGAGGAGTTCGGCCTTGTCACCGGCAGCGAAGAGGCTCGCGACTGGGCCTTCAGAAACTGTGATTACGGCGAGGGAACGATGACTATGGTTGCGCCTAATAACGCCGGATACAACTGGATAATACCCCTCAGCGATCCCGGTGAGCGATTCATCGATATTTCTATGGATGCGAGAAACCGTATCCCCCTGCATGCCCTCGTTTATCACGATTGCCATGTGCCGACATGGTATACTGGTGACGGTGCGGGGAAAGTTCCGGCCTACTGGGAACATAAGGATCTGTTCACGTTGCTCTACGGTACGATGCATCTTTTCATGCCGGGAGATATGGCTGGCTGGGATGAAAATGTTGACCGCTTTGTCACCAGCTATCACGCCACGAACGCAGTGTTCCGAAACGTTGGTTATGAAGAGATGACCTCCCATGAAATGCTGACGTCAGATTTCACCGTCCAGAAAACCACCTTCGCAAATGGCTGGTCGGTCGTTGCCAATTTCGGAAGCTCAGATTACAGCTACGAAGGCAAAACAATCCCGCCACTCGGTTTTTTCGCCGGAAACGGGAACGACGAAGCTATGAAAGTCACTGAAAACAACGGAACATACACAGCTGTGAGCCTCGAAAACCGCCTCTTTTTGAATCCTTATGGCAGGCAGACAGTATTCAAAGGTGTTCGCTCAATGGGGCCGGTTTATCTCAATCACGTGGATGAAAATCATATACAAATAGCATTTATCGGCGACCTGAAATCGGTCGACATCAGACCGGATGAGCTTCCATGGCCCGCAGAATCGATCAGAATTTTCGATGATAATGGCGCCGAAGTTCAGAGTATCGCTGTGGGTAATGGCTGGAATAGAATACCCCGGCCGGGAAAAGGGAACTGTCTGACTATCGAGTATACACCGGTTGTATTCGTGGATGAGATCTCTGATGCAAGGCCCGTAACTCCAAGCCTGTCAGTCCACCCAAACCCCTTCAATGCCACCGCGACTGTGAGCTATGAATTGACCAAAGCAGGGCATGTCACAGTAGAAATATTCAACCTCATAGGGCAGCGGGAAGCCATACTCGAAAATTCCTACCGGGACGCGGGAATCTATACCGCCGCATTTGAAGGCGAAAGCCTTACCAGCGGAATATATTTCGCCCGCATGAGTACTGGCGAAAACACACTTACGCAAAAGCTACTGCTGGTGAAATAGGTATGCGCTATCGTTGATGCTATTACAAGCTCAACGCACGCCGATAAGACTCGATCACATCATCTGAATAGCTGCGTGAGAATCCTTGAGGGAATCCAGCATCCCAGTCTTCGGGCAGTGACGCCACCTCGACCATAGCGCCGTTCTGTGCAAACACTGAATGCAGGAGCGAGATAAATATCCGCATTTTCGCTTCGGTGTATTCAAGTGTTTCAGGGGCCTGATTTGTCCTTATCATGCGCTCGAATGAGTGCAGCGTTTCGAGATAGGTGAATATATCCTGATGCCAGGGACGGCCGTCTATATCGCAGGAAACCTCGAAATCGCCCTTCGTTCCATATGCCCTCACCGAACACATAATGTCTTTCAGGCGTGCGTGATGAATTGAGCCATAAAACAGGCGTCCATCACGGCGATGCTCAAGCTGTGTAAGGCCCGGCGCATTGACCGGATCTTCTGTACGGTGACCGATTCGCTCAACATCAACGCCCATGCATTTGAGTGTATACCAGAGGCCGTGCAGGACATACATATAGACATTCGATGCCGCGCTTCTCGCCTCATAGGCATTGACATCGCCAATACCTTTCAGACGATGGTGTGCGATCTCGACTTCCTTGAGATACTCATAAGCGGAGGCCACCATAAATGGCGTTCCCGTCCTTTTTGAGGCGTTTATAACCGACATCGCCTCCTTCATGCTGCTTGCCATAGGACGGTCGAAAAAGCAGGGAATGCCTGCCTCGATATAGGGAAGGGAAAGCTTTGGCATCAACGGTGTCACCATAAAATCATCAATAAACATACCATCGACTTTGTCGGTCATGCCGTCATAGCTGTCAACAAGTTCGGCGTCATAACGTTCGGCAAGCCTCTTCCCTACCTCACGGTCAACACACCAGAGATGGGAAATGCGCATTCCAGTGGTTCGGGGCCGTCCCTCTGGCGGATTAAAATAACGCCACCAGGTCGAACTTGTGTGACTCCAGAGACCGAAAACACCGCCAATATTCAGGGTATTCTCGTCGCCTTTTCTGATCGCACGGTCTTTGTTCCAGCTTTCCGCACCGGGAAGATTGGTCTGTGCTTCACTGAAGCCGGGATAGAGCAATGACGATGACGCGGCGCCGGCAAGTGTTGCCGTTTTCTGTAAGAAAGTTCGACGATTTTCCTGCATAGCATTCTCCCCATTTAGTGCACCATATATACTGATAATTTCTTAATAACTGGTTTAGCTGCTGATTGTTTCACATTCAACCTCAGCCGGTCCGTTTTCACCGTATCAAAACGCCCGATATATTTATGACCGATGCAAGTACCCTCTATAAGTGTTACCCATGTTCCAGCACTATTAGCCTCAACCGAAAATTCGCGTACCCTCTCACCCTGAGCGATGTCCTCCATGAGGACAACATGATTTATTTCCGTCAGCTCTTTCATAGTGAGGATTATGCTATCACCCTGCCCCTCTGTCTCAGCGACAGGAGTGGAAAAACGACGAGCAATCTCATCACCGAACTCTTTCAAACGCTGTGCATCCGGCTCCGGCACCAGGCCTCTCGGATCGGGTGTAATACCGAGAATGAGACTGCTGTTGTGTCCGACCGATTTATAGTACATATTCATGAGATTTTCAAGTGGATAGATATGCGCCTCGTCGCCGGGCTCCCAAAACCATTCGTGACGGCCGTTATAACCCCTGAGAGGAGCATCTGACATTGCCGGGCACCAGAATTTGCCATCGGGATCGCCATACTTTATAAGTGCGAAATCCGGCTTCTCGCTACGATGCTGCATCCATGCTGGATACGGAAAAGTCGCCCAGCAAGGGTATGGTACGGTTCCTGACTCCGATCCGCCCCAGCGATGATCGGCACGTTCATAATTGTGATAAAATATGCAATCCGGCTGGAGTTTTTCAACAATGGGACGAACATCCGGCCCGCCCTGCTCGGGGCCATATGCGCCACCATCGAACCATATCTCGAACAGCGGGCCATAGCGGCTACAGAGTTCCTCGACCATTTTTTCGACATAACTGTTGTAGTACGCCTGACGGTTCCGGCTGAATTCATCATCGGAGGATACTGCAAAATCGTAAATACCGAAATAGGAGTTCCAGCGGATACCGATGTAGATGCCCGGCTTGATCCCGTATTTACGGCACGATGCCACAAAATCAGCGACAATATCACCTTTGCCGTCACGCCATTTCACCGCCTTAAGACAATAGGGATTGACATCAGACTGATAGAGCGCAAAGCCTGTCTCATGGGTTGCTGTGAGAATAGCAGCTTTTGCTCCCATGGCTTTCACCGAGCGAATCCACTGATCGGTATCTAATTGTTCCGGATTGAAAATATTATAGTCTTCAATGGGTGTGATACGGTTTAGAGGCTGATTATATTTCTCACCGTCGAAGACATGGAGGTCGTAATGAAAGACTGCGATCAGCTCGGCATCCTGCCATACAAGCTGTGCTTTTGTCGGGAGAGGCAAATCAGGTGTTGCGGCGAAAAGCAATCCTGCAACCGTAAGGTTTAATGCAAGAAAAGTCAGACAACTCATAAAGGTTCGTTGCATCGAAACTCCTTTGTGCCCGTATTATCATAAATTGACTAAAAAAAGATGCTGAAACAAGTTCAGCATGACGTATGGTTGTGTCATCCTGAACTTGATTCAGGATCTATACTTCCTCAATAAGCCAACTGTTTATAAATAATTCAAGTTGGGAAACGAGCACCCGTCACTGGTCACGTTTTTTTATAAATGTAAGTTTCGGCATATTCACCAACTGCACCGAGAACATGACTGCGCGAATTTCCACCAATCCACCCTTGACGTTCGTACCGATTACCGGTGACTCGCTGACAAGATCAATGGTGTTGCGGAGGATGGCGAATGTACCGCGTTCGGGGTTGTTTGCTGCGACAAGCGGCTTCAGTTCCTCAACGCTTTTTCCGGCATGGCGCCGTGAGCGGGCCATCTTAGCAGCTATCGCCTCGATATTGTCATCACTGAGGGTGATGACATAACTGCTGTCGGGATTAAAACTGATCAGCGAGCCCTGGAATTCCGGCAGGTCACGGTCAACATTCTCCCAAACTCCCTGGAGTTTCGTAAAGCCTATATCATTCTGACGTTTACGGTAGGTGAAACGGATAATTGATTTAGCGCTTTCGAGAGTTTTGAGCCTCGCTTCAAAACCGGATCTCGTTTGCATAAGTTCCATCATGGGAATGAAGAGATCAGGCTGAAATTTTCGTACCATAACATTCGGTGAGTTATCAAGAATAGCAAGATCCTCGCGGGTCGGCTCTTTCGGCATAGGAATCCAGCTTTTTAAGAGATAGACCCAGACCCACTCAAACTCTTCTTTAAACTGAATCCGGCGCACATCAGAAAGTTTCTCTTTGTAATAATCAAGAACATCACCGACAGGCTCAGACGACACAAACATGACCGACTCATAAAATGGATCAATAGACGCCGTAACACGTATGAATTCGGCGCCCGGAAAAACGGGAGCTGCAAAGACATTGTGCTCTGGCTCAGTCCCAAAGAGGTTGGCTTGCTGTGCACCACTCTCAAAACTGAAAAATGTTGCCATTGCCGCAAGCATTACAATCATGACACTCCTGATAAAATCCGGCCTCATCCTCACAGCGCTCATCTCAATTCTCCTTCATGCCTGATTTAAATAGTAGTGGACAGAACCCAACTCCGGTATTACTTAAAAGAATCGCCGATAGCCGAAACCATTGCCTGCATATTTTCAACCGGTGTCCCTGCCTGGACATTGTGAATTGCATCGAACACAAAACCGCCACCCTTATTAAAGACACTTATACGTTTTGAAACCTCGTCATAGACTTCATTTGAACTGCCAAACGGGAGTGTTTGCTGGGTATCGACACCACCGCCCCAGAAAACGATCCTGTCACCAAAATCAACCTTGAGATTTTCAGCCTCCATACCATCAGCCGAGCACTGGACCGGATTGAGCACGTCAAAACCAGAGTCGATGATATCATTCAGCAGCGGCCTGATTCCACCGCAGGAGTGGATGAAAACTTTCCATGAGGTGTTTTCGTGAATCCACTCGTTGATACGTTTATGGAAAGGCTGATAGAGATCACGGTAGGCATCCGGTGAAATGAAAGGCCCGCGCTGTGTCCCGAAATCAGTGCCGGTGGTGAAAATGGCGCTGATACGGTCGCCGACAGCCTCTTTCACAAGCGCCAGATTTTCAAGGCCGATTTCGCACTGACGCTCAAAAATCTCCTCAACATAGTCACGCCTAAGGATCGTCGAAATATACCACTCCTCAATACCGCGGATTCCTTTCGGGTCCTTGAGCCCTGGGCCGGGTACAAAAGCGATATCGCCAAATGCGGTACCACCCATACTGTAGGTTATGGCAAAATCAGTATCGTTAAAAAGCCTCGTTGACTCGCGTTCAAGATGCTTCAGGTCTTCATCGGAATAACGGCCGAATTCTTCGAGATTATCTTCTACATTGAGCTTAGCGTCATCAATGGCCTTCTGGCGGTCCGTCGAGTCAAAATAAAATCCGCCTTTCGGCATAACTGCCGCGGGAGGATATGCGCTGTCACCCCCGGCATACATGGGGATATTGCCATTCTCGTCCGGCACGGTATTAAATTTCTCAGGAATAAGGACATCGATCCCGTCGAAAGTGGTCCATTCTTTCCAGTTGGCATTCTCAAAAGCAAACATATTATTCTTGCCAAAGAGCCCGACACAGTCGATGTGCAGCTTCTCCCTGAGCTCATCGTCAATTTCGCCGAGCATCTGATAGGGTTCGGTGACCTTGATCCTTGCCGAGTCATCATCAAGCCCGAGCGCTTTCCTGAGCTTAGAGATTACTGAGACAGAAATGCCGGTTACCATGGTCGATCCAAAATCCACCGGCACACGGTCAGGCTGCTTATGATTGAGCGCCGCTTGGACACGTTCACGTGATGTCATATATTTCTCCAGATTTTTTATGGCTGCTATTACAATAATAATCCTGAAAAAATATACATAATTAAGCCTGCCGCTGTCAAGATGGAAGGACGGCCCCATGATCGATTTATCAAGTCGTATAATTCGCTTTCTGCCTTCACTGAAAACTTATCAACGTTCCTGCTCCTGGCAAATTCGCCTTGACTCATAGGGACATATATATTATACTATGATCAATACAATTGAACGGCAACTTTTATGGAGGGTTCCATGGCTCTTTACGAATACAAGTGTAATGATTGTGGCGAGGTGTCGGAAATATTGGTGTTTTCATCAGATGACAAGCCAGAATGCAAAAAATGCGGCTCATCGGATCTCGAAAAATTGCTATCTAATTTCGCTGTTGCAATGGCTCCCGGCAAATCAAATGCTGCTCCAAGCTGCCCGTCCGGTGGATGTTGCCCCGGTGCCGGCGGATGCGGTATGAGCTAAACCAGCTGAGAAGCGTTCAACATCCCGACATATAAATATTAATAATCCCCCGAGACAGTGTCTTTTTCAAGAACGCTCGGGGGATTATTATTTTTACCATACACTCTTTTTAAGAAAACAGCCGGCAACTATCATTACGTGAAGTACAAGTTCCATCCTGCACGATATTAATAGTTGCACATGTCTAAAGCAATCGATATTTATGACCGGTATGATCTCAAAATATAGTTTCTAATCGAGTCATGGTAGGGGAGCTCATCGCTGCCTTTGAGCGAATCCAGTTTCACCGCTTTCCCCGAGAGCCTCGACATGTTGGTGGCGACAAGAGCGCGATGTTGTTCGAGAATTGCGCTGTATGGCCGTGGCGGTTTTCTGCTAACGTAAAAGTCATTGAGCGCCAGGAACATCGGCTCAAAAATATTCGGGACATTTAATTCTGCGCCGCATACAAAATTCTTACTTTCTTTGTAGGCATACACATAAATATTATAGGTTCCCGGTGCCTGGCCAATATGGTTCATACCGATTATCGGCGGCTCACCATCGCGGGATTTGTATTTCAGAACACTGAGCGCTGATCCATACGGGCGTTTCGGATCAACAAATTTCCCGTCTTTGATACTGATATCCCCCATTTCAATGATAAAGTCACCACTGAAATATGCTGAATCGATACCACCGCCGAGAGCTGCATGGGAGAAATTAATGACATGGGGAAACATCCAGGTGAAATACGGTTCCGGGCAATAGGCCATATAGCTTCTAACGGGGCCATTCTCTGCGGCAAATTTATTGATCTCAGGAATTTCCGGTTGAAATTCTAAGGATGATGCACACATCAGCGGGGCGTCATGGGCCTCAGCAAGACGAACGACCTCTTCAGCATCAGCAACTGACGCGGTGAACGGCCTGTTGATGAAGACTGGCTTGCCAGCCTCAAGCGCAGGACGAGCCAGCTCAAGCGCCATGCGATTATCAGCATGCTCAACGTGTACAACATCCGATTCCCTGACCAACTCGACCGGGTCTTTGAACGCCTTCTTAAATCCCATCCTGTCTTTCATTTTGTCAGCCACACCGGGGACATCATCCCACACCGCATACGGTCTGCATTTTACTCTACCATTATATTTAGCAGCCGGGTTCTTGAAACGGGCAGTAAAGTTGTGAGAGCCGAGTCCGAGCTGGCCAATTTTCACCATGTTTAGGTCCTGGGCAAAAGCCGGAGCTTTTCCTGAAGCGAGAATACCCGCAATTCCTAAGACACTGCTTTTTCCAATGAAATCCCTTCTTGTGTTCATCTGCCATCCTCCATTTTACGTCCCTAGTAAAGGTAGTAAACCTGTAATGAATATAATTTGCTAATGACATTATATAACACTCTGCGCGTTAATTTCAAAAATTTCTTTTGAAATTAACAAGGTTTCTTTTATCATAGTAACGCGTATATAATAGTATCGTAGTTCATGTACAATGAAAATAACTGCAACCTTTGGAGTTTATCATGCAACGACGCGAATTCCTCATGTCCGCCACCGGCCTTGCGATGACTGCTGCTGTAGCTGGCGACACAATAGCCCAGACCGCGCATAGACGGGATGTTTCATACGAACCTGACAAACCGCTTGAAAGTACAGGCCTTGGCATCGGTGATGTCGTAAAAATCCTGAAAGATGGCCGTAAAGGCAATGTTCCGCCAGAGCTACGGGAGGAAATCCTCGAGAATCCCGATGCGGTATTCATCATTTATGCGGGAATAGATGCTGAGCGTGATGAAAAGGGTAACTGGAAACCCATCCCCAATGAGATGGAACGTTTTGGCAAACGTGTGTCAGATCTTGTTTTCCGTAAAAGCGGGGACAAAAAAGGCTGCACCTTTATCAAGCCGAATATTGTCGGAGGAATGCGAAAAGAACGTCCGGTTAGCTACTCGCATACCGGCATCGTTCATCCATTCTTTACGGTCGGGATGGTCGATGGCCTTCGTGACATCGGCAACTCAAATGTCGCTATCGGCGCACGTGGAGCTCTCCGTCACAAACAGGTGGTCGAGAGTGGATTTCAGGATCTGCTGAGCGAACACAATCTCCCGCTTCTTGAGGCGCACACCCAGTATTTCAAGGACTATAAACGCTCTGATTTAGTGTGGCACTCAAATCCTAAGGGCATGGTGCAGCGTAAATTCTGCACCTATAAGCCAGTCTATGAAAAAGGGACATCTTTTATCAATCTCGCTCATGCGCATGATCACAAGGTGGGTCACACAACGCTCTCACTGAAGAATATCCAGGGTGTCATGCCACGCGGCTACGGCCACATTTGTGACGCCTGGACAAGTATGGATATGTGGAGGGCAAGTCTCATGAAACATTTCAACCGTGATTACCGAAAAGCAATTGATGATTCCTACATAAAACATGCAAATATGGGTTATCAGCACTGGGATGTCGGCGGTTTTCACAAAGCGTACCGCACAGCTGGCGGCTATGCTGCTTTCGAAAAATCCCTCGGGAAATACCGTGACGCCAAGTCGAAAGACGAGCGTGAAAAGGCGCTGAATGCCTGCATGGACATCGCCGACAGCCGGCTTTTCTGGACTGAAATTTGGGCCCAGCGAATGATCGATATTGTTGAGGTACTCCCCAAGCCAATGATTAACATGGTTGAGGGTGTATTCGCACGTGGAGCCCAGGGTGGAGTGCATGCCGACTTTCTGACGGCGGGACGCTCGACTGTCGCTGTTGATGCTGTTACTACATGGCTTATGGGTCATGACCCTCGCGAAGTCCCTTATCTGAGAATTGCCAAAGAACGCGGACTCGGTGAAAACAACATCGAAAGAATTCCAGTTTACCTTCTCAGTGAAAAAGGTGTCGAACGGGTTAATGATTACCGTTCGCTAACACGTCAGAGCTGTGGAATCAGAAATTTCAATGGTGTCGGCACCCATCCCCCGGTATTCTTCGGTTAAGTTTTTCACTACTACAAGTCGAGGCTGCACTGATTGCAGCCTTTACTTGTAGTATGGATTTTGCCTCAAACAAGATATTGTATTTTATTGCCTTCAAATAAATCCCTGTCTTAAAACTCCATTCTTCTGTTACTTTCCTGTTTTTATTTATAACTTTTTCATACTACGTACACAGTCTAATTGATTCGCGGCCAACGCTGTCAATATTCCATATTGACAA
>Ga0307988_1002063_pt1 | contig 10398 bp, 7 predicted proteins | sample EllFjometagen183_FD_203166 | JGI IMG/M metagenome (GOLD analysis project Ga0307988, IMG submission 203166) | Marine microbial communities from Ellis Fjord, Antarctic Ocean - #183 | ecosystem: Environmental > Aquatic > Marine > Unclassified | place: Southern Ocean | collected 2014-10-08 | reverse complement strand
GTGGCGGAGGTAGTAACGCCGTAAATCATATGTACTCACAAGGAATAAAAGGTGTTGATTTTGTGATATGTAATACCGATGCTCAGGCATTACAAAATAGCCCAATTCCTACAAAAATACAATTAGGAGTTTCTTTAACCGAAGGGTTAGGAGCTGGTGCAAATCCAGAAGTTGGTGAGCAAGCGGCCATAGAAAGTATTCAAGAAATAAGAGACATGCTTTCTTCAAAATCTAAAATGGTATTTATTACCGTTGGAATGGGTGGAGGAACAGGGACAGGTGCTGCACCTATTATTGCCAAAGTTGCTAGAGAATTAGATTTGTTAACAATAGGTATTGTTACAACACCATTTAATTTTGAAGGTAGAATGCGTAATGAACAAGCTCAAAAAGGGATTGAAAAATTACGTGAGTACGTAGATTCAATGGTCGTAATTAATAATAATAAGTTAAGAGAAGTTTATGGAAATCTTGGTTTCAAAGCTGGTTTCTCGAAAGCTGATGAAGTATTGTCTACCGCTTCTCGTGGTATAGCTGAAGTTATTACACACCATTATACTCAAAATATCGATTTAAAAGATGCAAAGACAGTACTTTCTAATAGTGGAACTGCGATTATGGGTTCTGCAAGTGCTAGTGGTGTTAATAGATCTGAAGAAGCAATTTCAAAAGCCTTAGATTCTCCGTTATTAAACGATAATAAAATTACCGGAGCTAAAAATGTGTTACTGTTAATTGTTTCTGGTGCTGAAGAAATTACGATTGATGAAATTGGAGAAATTAATGATTTTATACAAGCTGAAGCCAAATCTGATGTAAATATAATTATGGGTGTTGGAGAAGATGAATCTTTAGGAGATGCTATTTCGGTAACTATAGTTGCAACAGGATTTAATAAAGATCAGCAGCATGAAATATCAAATACTGAAGCTAAAAAAATAATTCATACACTTGGTGATGAACAAGAAGCATCTTATGATTTTTCTGAAAAGAAAATTAATACTTCTGTTGAAAACACAAATGAGATAATAAAAGAACAACCGAAAGTTGAAGATAAAATTGTATATGATTTAGGTGATGAAATTGAAGATGAATTTGAAATTATTCCTACTACAGAATTTATTAAAAACATTGATGTAATTCATGAAGAAATTTCATTTATGAATACAAATGAAGTTGAAGATTTTGTAATAACTTCTGTCGCATCAGAATCAATTGAAGAATCAATTCCTGAGATAGAAGAAAATCAAATAGCCTTAACATTTGATTTGCCAATTTCTGAAGTTAAAAAACAATCTGAAATTGAAGATTTAAAAATTAATAGTAGTAATCTTGAAGTTTTTGACCATCAAACTGTAAGTCCACCAAAAGAAGTTGAGGAAGATATCTATTTTTCTTTAGAAGATTATACAGAATTGGAGGCGAATTTAGCAAAAGCATCTAAACCAACTTTAGTTGAAGAAACAGTAAATGAAGATTTAAATTTTACTATTAGATCTGAAGAAAAAATAGAGCCAGAAGTAAGTCTTGAAAACTATGAAGTTATAGATCATAAAGAAATTTCACCATTAGATTTAACCATTGATGAGTTGCAAAAAAGAGCAGCTCAAAGGCGTGAAAAAATGAAAAATTTCAACTATAAATTTGTAAATAGAGTAAATAAAAATATAGATGAGATAGAAAAAGAGCCAGCTTACAAAAGAATGGGAGTTGAACTTGATGAAACATCACATTCATCTGAAATCAACCAATCAAGAACAACCCTAGAAGTGGATGATAATGATGATATACAATTCCGCTCTAATAATTCATTTCTGCATGATAATGTAGATTAAAACATTGCCCAAAGACGATGACCCTTAGATTAATTTTCTAAGTTTTAGACTCGAAAATCTTTATCAATATTAAAGATTTTCGGGTTCTTTTTTTTTATCTTCGCAAGATAAAATTATAGAGCATGAGTTTACAACAAGAGTTAATGGTTAAAATGAAAGAAGCTATGAAATCTAAAGATTCCTTAGCTTTAGAATCTTTACGAGCAATAAAGTCTGAAATATTATTGGCGCAAACCAAAGGCGGAGCATCAAGTGAATTAGCAAAAGAGGAAGAAATTAAATTACTTCAAAAATTGGTAAAGCAACGAAAAGATAGTGCTATAATTTATAAAGAACAAGGTAGAAATGATTTAGCTGAACCTGAATTAGCACAAGTAGAAATAATTGCTCAATTTTTACCAGAACAAATGAGTGAAGAAGAATTAAAAAAAGTTATAGCAATAATAATGGAAAAAGTTGGAGCAACTTCTATAAAAGATATGGGAAAAGTAATGGGAATGGCTTCAAAGCAATTAGCAGGGAAAGCTGATGGGAAAGCAATTTCAACTGCAGTAAAGCAGCTTTTAGGATAAATTAAAAATAAATAAAGGCCTCGTGGCGCAACTGAATAGCGCACTGGATTTCGGCTCCAGCGGTTACAGGTTTGAATCCTGTCGGGGTCACAAAGAAAGCAAAGCTTCCCAAATAGGGAAGCTTTTATCTTTTACAACGAGAGGAATAGCACATTCAAATGAGTTGATAAAAATGAAAGTATTATCACTTAGTGATATGAGCTTTGCTTTCGGAATTTGGAGTTTAAAAGGATCATGGAAATAATCCTTCCGAGGTCACTAAATAAAAACACAATTCCTTTTAAATACTAGGGATTGTGTTTTTTCTTTTTTAAAATATTGAATACCTTCGAAAACGTTTTCGTATAAAGAATTATTGAATTCCAAACTAAAAAGGTATTTTTGATACTAGTTTTCTAATTTAGAGTACAAATAAAATAGTGTAAAATATAACCAAATGAGACATGAAAAATAAAATATTATTATGGTCAATAACTGCAGCTTTGGCTGGGTTCTTATTCGGATTTGATACTGTGGTAATTTCGGGAGCCGATAAAAAGTTACAAGCACTTTGGGACTCGCCTGATGCTTTTCATGGTTCTGTGGTTATGGCTATGGCACTTTGGGGAACAGTTATAGGAGCTATTTTTGGAGGGTTTCCAACGAATAGATTAGGGCGTAAAAAAACATTGTTAATTATTGGGATATTATATACAATTTCAGCATTGGGTTCTGCTTTTGCTAATGAGCCTTGGGTTTTTGCGGCATTTCGGTTTGTTGGAGGTTTAGGTGTGGGTGCATCAACTGTTGCTGCCCCAACATATATCTCTGAAATTGCTCCTGCAAAAGATAGAGGGCGTTTGGTGTCATTATATCAGTTTAATATTGTATTTGGTATTCTAATAGCGTTCTTGTCTAATTATTTACTTAGTGGAATTGGTGAAAATGCTTGGCGTTGGATGATGGGCGTTGAAGCCATACCTGCAGTAATATATTCTTTATTTGTGTTAACGATTCCTAAAAGTCCAAGATGGTTACTTTCAAAATCTAGAAATAAGGAAGCAAAGCAAGTTTTAAAAATCATTGATCCAAATGCAGATGTTGAATTATTGGTTGATGAGTTTTCAAACCAAGGAAATAAAACACAACAAGGGGAGACTATTTTTATTAAAAAGTATAGATTTCCGCTCATGCTCGCTTTTTTTATTGCTTTTTTTAATCAATTTTCTGGGATCAATGCTTTTTTATACTATGCACCAAGAATTTTTGAAGAAGCTGGGTTAGGTGAGAGTACTGCCTTATTAAGTAGTATTGGTATCGGAGTTACCAATTTAGTATTTACACTTTTAGGTGTTTTTCTTATTGATAAATTGGGAAGGCGGCAACTTATGTACTTTGGTTCGGTTGGATATATCATATCCTTATCGTTAGTTGCTGCAGCGTTTTTTCTCGACTGGCAAGGTTTGGCAGTTCCAATATTTTTGTTCCTGTTTATAGCTTCACATGCTATTGGACAAGGCGCTGTAATTTGGGTGTTTATTTCCGAAATTTTCCCAAATCATTTAAGGGCTTCAGGGCAGGCTTTTGGAAGTTCTACACATTGGGTGTTGGCAGCTATTATTCCATCTTTAGTTCCAGTTTTATTTTCAACAATAGGAGCTGGAGTGGTCTTTTTAATATTTGCAATAATGATGGTATTCCAGTTGTTATTTGTGATATTTATGATGCCCGAAACCAAAGGAATTTCACTTGAAGAGTTGAGTAAAAAGTTGATTCGAAATAAAAATTAATGAACAATTTATGTCGAAAATTGTATGCTTTGGAGAAGTTTTATGGGACGTATTTCCAACACATAAAAAAATTGGAGGAGCACCATTAAACGTAGCATTAAGATTAAGTTCTTTTGGAGATGATATAGGAATGATAAGTAGTGTTGGAGATGGTGCAGAAGGCAAAAAGCTATTGGATTATATTGCATCAAGAGGATTAAATATTGATGGCATCCAAATAAATAATCAGTTTAAAACGGGTAAAGTAAATGTTATTTTAGATACTAAAGGATCTGCTACTTATTCTATTGAGTTTCCATGCGCTTGGGATTATATTCATTTAGACGATGAATCGATAAAGATCGTCAAAAATTCAGATGCATTCATCTTTGGAAGTTTAGTGGCAAGAAATGATACTTCAAGGAATACACTCTTAACATTTCTTAAAATTTCAAATTATAAAATTTTCGATGTTAATTTAAGGGCTCCACATTATACAATGAATGTATTAAGTGAACTGATGCAACTAGCTGATTTTATAAAGTTCAATGATGATGAGTTAGTTGAAATCTGCGAACAGTTAGCATTTCATTCTACTAATATTGAAAGCAATATTAAATTCATTTCCAAAGCAACCAATACAACTAATATTTGTGTTACCTTAGGTAAAAAGGGAGCTATATTATTTCTCAATAACACATTTTTTAAAAATAATGGTTATACCATTGAAGTTAAAGACACAGTTGGTGCTGGCGATTCTTTTCTAGCTTCTTTAATAAACAAGCTCTTAAATAATAAGCAACCTCAAGAATCACTTGATTTTTCATGTGCTGTAGGTGCAATTGTTACAAGTAAAAATGGTGCTAATCCAGAAATAATGGATAAAGAGCTAAGGAAGTTCATCAAGGTATAATTAGTTACTCAGTAGAAACTAAGTTTTTTAAATTTTCAATAGTTTTTGAAGGGTGTTCACTTTTAAAAACAAAACTTCCAGCCACAAAGGCATCAACGCCAGCTTCTGAGAGTTTTTCTATATTTAGATCGGTTACACCGCCATCAACTTCAATAAGGGCATTAGAATTGGTATATTCAATTAAATGTTTTAGTTGTTCAACTTTTTTATAGGTATTTTCAATAAAACTTTGTCCACCAAAACCAGGATTAACACTCATAATTAGCACTAAATCTAAATCTTTTATAATATCTTCTAAAACAGCAATGGGCGTATGTGGATTTAATGAAACTCCAGCTTTCATTCCGGCAGCTTTAATTGCTTGAACGGTTCTATGTAAGTGTGTACATGCTTCATAATGTACTGTTAAAATATCAGCTCCAACTTTTTTGAAATCTTCAATAAATTTATCTGGATTAACAATCATTAAATGAACATCCATTGTTTTAGTTGCATGTTTTTTAATGGCGTTAATTACAGGCATTCCAAATGAGATATTTGGGACAAATACACCGTCCATAACATCAATATGAAACCAGTCAGCTTTGCTGTTGTTTACCATTTCAACATCGCGTTGTAAGTTTCCGAAATCTGCAGCTAAAATTGATGGAGCAATAAATTTATTCATTTTATAAGTTATTGTTTTTACAAAAGTATTATTTAAAAAAGAAAAACGCTCGAAATTTCGAGCGTTTTATTCTAATAATTAGTTATCCTAAATATGTTTTTAATATTTTACTTCTTGAAGTATGTTTTAATCGTCGAATTGCTTTTTCTTTAATTTGACGAACACGTTCTCGAGTTAAATCGAAAGTCTCACCAATTTCTTCTAAAGTCATTGGGTGTGCATCGCCTAAACCAAAATATAACTGAACAACATCAGCTTCTCTTGGCGTTAATGTTTCTAAGGCTCTTTCAATTTCAACTTTTAAGGATTCGTGTAATAAAGCTCTATCCGGATTTGGAGAATCACCTGTGTTTAAAACATCATATAAGTTTGAATCTTCACCTTCAATTAAAGGAGCATCCATAGATACGTGACGACCAGAATTTTTCATAGATTCTTTAACGTCATTAATAGTCATATCTAATTTCTTTGCAATTTCTTCGGCAGAAGGAGGTCTTTCGTTCTCTTGCTCTAAGAAAGCATACATTTTATTAATTTTATTGATAGAACCAATTTTATTTAATGGTAAGCGTACAATACGTGATTGTTCAGCTAATGCTTGTAAAATAGATTGACGAATCCACCAAACAGCATAAGAAATAAATTTAAAACCACGAGTTTCATCAAAACGTTTAGCTGCTTTAATTAACCCTAAATTTCCTTCATTAATTAAATCGGGTAATGTTAAGCCTTGATTTTGATATTGCTTAGCTACAGATACAACAAAACGTAAATTAGCTTTTGTTAATTTTTCTAAAGCAGCTTGATCTCCAGCTCTAATTCGTTGTGCTAATTCTACTTCCATTTCAGCAGTAATTAGATCAACTTTTCCAATTTCTTGTAAATATTTATCTAATGATGCTGTTTCTCTATTGGTAACCTGTTTTGTAATTTTAAGTTGTCTCATTTAAGTAGCTAAAATTGTTTTGTTTATATATGACGTCTACTATATTATACGTAGTAATTAAAGAAATGTTACAAAAAGATTAATAAATAATGTATTTTTTATTAATTTTATAGATTAGACCAAAAAAAACTCCTCATTTCTGAGGAGTTTTTTTTATTTATTAAGAGAGATTATTTTTCTTCTCTTGGTTTTCTATCATCTCTACGATTATCTCTTCCGCGATTATCTCGGCTACGATTATTATCTCTACTATCTCTATCTCTTGGTGGTCTTGCTACAAAACCTTCTGGTTTTGGTAAAAGAGCTTTACGAGATACTTTTTCTTTACGAGTTTTAGGATCTCTTCCAAAATATTTTACATCAAAAATATCACCCATATTTACAACGTCAGAAACATTTTCTGTACGCTCCCAAGCTAATTCACTTACGTGTAATAAAACTTCGTTTCCTGGCGCATCCATATATTCTACAACAGCACCAAAGTCTAACATTTTAATTACTTTTACTTGGTACGTTTCTCCAACTGTTGGTTTAAATAATAATGAATCTATTTTAGCTAAAACAGCATCAATACCTTCTTTTCCAACACCTAAAATTTCTACAATACCTTCTTCAGTAACAGGATCCTCATTAATAACAATGGTACATCCAGTTTCTTTCTGCATCTCTTGAATTACTTTTCCACCAGGTCCAATTAAAGCACCAATAAATTCGTTAGGAACTCTACGCGTAACCATTGTAGGCGCATGATCTTTAACGCTTTCAGCAGGAGCATCAATTGTTTCAGTAATTTTACCTAAGATATGTAAACGACCTGCACGAGCTTGTTTTAGAGCATCCACTAAAATCTCATAAGGCAAGCCTTTAATTTTAATATCCATTTGGCAAGCTGTAATTCCTTTAGAAGTACCAGTAACTTTAAAGTCCATATCTCCTAAATGATCTTCATCACCTAAAATATCAGACAATACAGCATAACGATCACCATCTGAAATTAGTCCCATTGCAATACCAGAAACTGGTCTTGTCAATTGAACCCCAGCATCCATTAAAGCCATTGTACCAGCACAAACAGTTGCCATTGAAGACGAACCGTTACTTTCCAACACTTCACTTACAACACGTACGGTATAAGGACAATCATTAGGAATCATTCCTTTTAATGCACGTTGTGCTAAATTACCATGTCCAACTTCACGACGAGACGTTCCTCTTAAAGGGCGTGCTTCTCCTGTACAAAAAGGAGGGAAGTTGTAATGTAAATAAAAGTTTTCTTCACCTTCAAAAGATGGCATATCAATTTTATTAGCATCTCTAGATGTTCCTAAAGTAACCGTTGCCAAAGCTTGAGTTTCACCACGTGTAAAAATAGATGAACCATGTGTTGATGGTAAGTAATCTGTTTCACACCAAATTGGTCTAATTTCATCAGTTTTTCTACCATCTAATCGTAAACCTTCGCTTAATGTTAATTCACGAACAGCTTCTTTTTCAGCTTTCCTGTAATAACCTCCAACAAGATGACCAAATTCTTCTGTTTCTTCTTCAGTAAATGAAGCCTTAACGTCTTCTTTTACTTCAGCAAATGCAGCACTACGTTCCACTTTAGAAGTTCCCTTCTTAGCAATAGCGTAACATCTGTCATATGCTAAATCGTGTACTCTTTTTTCTAAATCTTCGTTTACTTCAGCAGCTTTGTATTCTCTAACTTCTTTTTTACCAAATGCTTCTGCTAAACGTAATTGAGCAGCAATTTGCACTTTAATAGCTTCGTGAGCAAATTTGATAGCATCAGCCATCTCATCCTCAGAAACTTCATCCATTTCACCTTCAACCATCATTACTGAATCCGCTGAAGCACCAATCATCATCTCAAGATCAGACTCTGCTAATTGAGCACGTGTTGGGTTAATAATAAATTCACCATTAACACGACCAACTCTAGCTTCAGAGATAGCACATTCAAATGGAAAATCTGATAATTGAATAGCAGCAGAAGCAGCTAAACCAGCCATAGCTTCTGGCATAACATCATCATCATGAGACATTAACTGAATCATCACTTGCGTTTCTGCGGTATAATCTTTTGGGAATAACGGACGTAAAACACGGTCTACTAAACGCATTGTTAATACTTCACCATCACTTGGTCTTGCTTCTCTTTTGAAGAAACCACCTGGGTAACGACCTGCAGCAGCAAATTTTTCTCTGTAATCTACTGTTAATGGTAGAAAACCAAGGTCTTTTTGTTCGTAATTGGAAACAACTGTACATAATAACATACATTTTCCTGATTGAACAACAACAGAACCATGCGCCTGTTTTGCTAATTTTCCTGTTTCTAAAGAGATTGTTCTTCCATCTCCTAAATCAATAATTTCTTTAAATACCTTTGGTATCATAAATAATGTTTTAATTTTAATTAAACAATTGGTTTTAGTTGTTGTGTTGTGTGTGAACCAATGAAAAGTTTAATGTGTGCTTTTTTGTAATGTGTATTAAGTTTAAAAAAAAAGAGGCAATAGTTGCCTCTTTTTTGTGAAATTATTTTCTTAAACCTAATTCTTTAATAATTTCACGATATCTTACAATATCGTTTTTAATTAGGTAGTCAAGTAAATTTCTTCTTTTACCTACTAATTTTACCAATGAACGTTCTGTATTAAAATCTTTACGATTTTTTTTCAAGTGTCCAGTTAAATGGTTAATTCTGAAAGTGAATAAGGCAATTTGCCCTTCAGATGAACCTGTGTTTGTTGCAGTTTTACCATGTTTGGTAAAAATTTCTGATTTTTTCTCTTTTGTTAAGTACATGCTAACATTAATTTTTATTAATAATTTTTATGTATGATTACTGAAAATACAGTATTCAGGCCGCAAATATACTATTTATTATTTTGATTGACAATTAACTACACAAACAACTTAATTTTTTATACAAATTAAACCTTTCGAAATTATGAAGGTCTTAAGTACATTAAAAGTTAATTTTTTGTTAAACCAATTTAAATAGTAAACGTATGAAAATTTTAAACTCAAAACTGTTAATGCTTTTTGTTGTTAGTAGTTTCTTTTTAGTAAGTTGTAATAATAGTGATACTGTTGATTTAAACGAACAAATTTCTATTGATGAAGTAACCATTTTAGCTGAAGTAGACGATGTCTCTGATGAAGTGAATAATATAATTGATGATTTTTTAGTTGAAAATGAAGATTTCTCTAAAAGTACTGCTGTTGAAGGAAAGATAGAAGATTTATTGCCGTGTGTAACAAAAACTATTGTGTTTACAACAACAGCAAAAGAGGTAACATTAGATTTTGGAGAAGGTTGTGAATTGCCAAGTGGAAATATATTAAGCGGAAAAATTTTAATGAGTTATGCTATTGATACAGATGTGAACTCTTTAACAATTACACATATGTATGAAAACTTTTATTTTAATGAGATAAGTATTGAAGGTGGTAATTCAATAGTAAGAATACGAGAAAATGAAAATGGCAATCCGCAATCAACTATAACTTTTGGAACAACTTTAACATGGCCAGATGGAGTTTATGCTTCAAGACAAGGTTCTAAAGTTAGAGGATGGGTTGAAGGTTATGGTTCAGGAACTTTTGATGATAATGTATTTTTAATTACAGGTAATTGGATAGCTACTTTTAGAGATGGTACTGTGTTATCTGCAAATGTAATAGAGCCTTTAAGGCGCGAAATGG
>Ga0307988_1002062_pt1 | contig 10410 bp, 6 predicted proteins | sample EllFjometagen183_FD_203166 | JGI IMG/M metagenome (GOLD analysis project Ga0307988, IMG submission 203166) | Marine microbial communities from Ellis Fjord, Antarctic Ocean - #183 | ecosystem: Environmental > Aquatic > Marine > Unclassified | place: Southern Ocean | collected 2014-10-08 | reverse complement strand
CTGAAGCAAGTCGAGGAACTGCTGGTAATCTGTGTCATCCTCAAAAAGGCTCATGCCTTTCCGGGCACGGTTCATCACATGATGCCACGCATCAGGATAGTCTATTCTCAAGGGCCGGGACATAAGGGGACTGTACCGGAATTCATAACAAAGGTCAATCGTAGATTTGACCCCAATAATACAAAACCTTTCGGAATTACCTCTTCAAGTGTTTTTTTCCACAATCGCTTCCAGTGTTTGGTACACCTCTTTCATGGTAAAGGGTTTGGTCATGGCACCCACAAAACCGTATTCTTCATAGCTGCTCAAAACCGGATCATTGGAATAGCCGCTGGAAATGACCGCCTTGACGCCGGGATCGATTTTTAAAAGCGCTTTTATGGTCTCCAACCCGCCCATGCCCCCTTTAATGGTCAAATCCAGGATCACCGCATCAAAGGGGTATCCCGATGCTATGGCCTTCTCATAGGCTTCGATGGCCTCCGTCCCATCCTCGGCAACGACCGGTTCATATCCTGCCTTGGTCAAAATCTGCCCCATGAGGTTTCTGATCATGTCTTCATCATCCATTACCAGAACCCTTTTGATTGCGGATTGATCCGCCGGCAGTTTGGCGGGTTCACGTTCTCGATCTTCTTCCCTATCCTGTATTCCCGAATCAGAAGCGGGCAGATAAAAAAAGATGCCCGTTCCCCCACCCTCATGGGATGTCATCGCCATGTGCCCGCCATGTTTGTTGATGATGGAGTGGCATATGGAAAGGCCCAGGCCCATCCCTTTGTTGGCACCCCTCTCCTTGGTTGAAAAATAGGGGTCAAAAACCCTGCCCAAGAGTTTGTGAGGTATGCCCGCGCCTTTATCTTCGACGGATACCCTGATATATTTCCCCTCTGGGAGTTCGGCGATTTCTCCCGCATGGAGCATCACGTTTTCGGCGGTTACCGTAACGATACCGCCTTCGGGCATGGCCTCCCGTGCATTCATGATCAGATTGCCCATGACCTGTTTCATCTGTCCCACATCAAATTCAACTGGCCAGAGATTATCGGGCAAAGATAGTGCGGGTTTTATATTGGACCCGGAAAGGGAGAGATCCGTGGCATCCCGGAGGGTCTTCCCTATGGCGCAGGTCTTCTTAACGGGATCGCCCCCGCTTGAAAAGGTCAGGAATCGCTGCGCCAGTTCCTTGGCCTGGATGGAGGCCTCTTTCGCTTGGAAAAGGCTTTCATCCGTTTGGCTACCGGGTTCCGCGTTCATCATGGAAAGTTCAATGTTACCCAGGATGACCGCCAGAAGGTTATTAAGATCATGGGCGATGCCCCCGGCAAGGGTGCCTAATGCCTCGATCTTCTGGATCTGCTGGCGCTGGTTCTCCAGTTTGATTCGCTGTGCTTCGGCCTCCTTACGCTCTCCGATGTCGCGGACGGTGGCCAGTAAACGGTCATCATCGCCAATGGTGATCCGTTTCAAGTTGACCTCCACCCAGAAAACCTCTCCTGTCTTGCGCCTGGCCCGCCATTCGAAGCTCTGCGGAATCCCCGCTGCCGCCTTTTGTATCCACTCCAAAGCCTCATTTTGGGAATAGGGGGGAACCCCTTCACTAATGGCTTCCACATCAAGGGTTTTTGCCTCCTCGGAAGTATAGCCATACATCTCACACATCTTCCGGTTGACATCGAGGATCTGCCCGGTATCCATATGGTTGATAAAGATGGCATCGTTGGCGGTGTCAAAAATGGTGCGGTAATTGGCTTCCGATGCCTTGAGCGCCGCCTCTGCCGCCTGTTTATCCAGGGCGTTTTTCCTGAACACTTCAACGGCGCGGGTCATGGAGCCAATTTCGTCGCGGCGGTTGAGATCTCCCACCGCCACGGAAAGCCGGCCCTCTGTGAGACTTCTCATGACACCCGTCATAAAACGTATGGGCCCTGAAATAAATGTGGTCCCGATGAAAACAGTGGTCAGTATCGATATGATTGCGGTCAAAATGGCCACCGTGATAATGGTTCCCCGGATCCTGTCTGCCTTTTCGTTGGACAATTCCTCTGTCCTGCGGATCTTGGTTTTTTGAAAATTCATGAATTCCGAAAGCCGGTCCCTAAACTTGGCGAACGGCAACGAAGCGGAACGGACCAAAAGAATACCGAAGGATGGATTGTCAAAAATAACCGCTACCGACTCTCGGGTCTGCTGTAGAAAGGCATCCATGGGAATTTCCATCTGTTCAAGGATGGTTTTTTCCTCGCCATCCAATGGCCATTTGTTGAGAATCTGGCTGTAAAGGACTTTCAAGTCATTCAACCCCTGCTCCAGTTGCCCGTGCACCGGTCGGATTTCTTTGTCCGGCAGGTCCATGAACCGCAGGACGGAGATACGGAACAGATCGGAGTGAAGTTTTTCGGTGACGAGTATCAGTTCATCGACCCGGGTAATCCGATCCAGCGTGATCTTTTGCACCTCTTTTAGCAGTGCCCGCTGTCTGTTCAGGCCGTTGACGGCCAGCAGTGAAACCACGCCCAGGGCCAGCAGCACAATGACGGGCGGGATCAGGACTTTAATATTGATGGATGTGTCTCGGAAAAACCTCATTTCCCCTCTCCTGCTTCATTGTCCCATTTGAGCACGCAGATAACGTCATTCCCGGTCAGCATGCCGCACCATCCCGACATGGGATCCACCTTATGGGTTTTTGGATGGGGCCATACCCCCTTTGATTTCACATGGCCGCCGTTTTTTCCTTCGGCCGCATCCACAAAGCGTGGCAGAAATCTTTTTCCTTCAAGATCCAGGACTTTCCCGATGTTTACCCCGGGCTTTGTCTGACCGGAATTATCCAGAAAAACAATTCCCTTTTTCGTAAACCCGATCACATGAAGCCCCGTCCCCTGAATGTCGACAAATCCCTGGTTCGGGTCCTTTAGGACCTCGAGTGCCGGGTAGAGCCCTTGCTCCTTCAGAAGATCAATGGCACGCACACCCAACTGTTTGAGTGGGGTACTATTATCTTCAAGGGGAGGTGTGGATACATAGATTATGACCGGCGGTGTTTTCCAATAGACTTCGTCCAATGGAGCGTGCACGCCCCAAATTGAAACAGGAGGATTGCCCAGCCCCTTGTTGTAAACCGTGTGAAAGGGAAGGTGGTTAATCCACACCACCGGCAGATCCTCGGTTACGATTTTCTGAAATTCGCCGTAAAGGGCTTTTCGTTTGGTTACGTCCATTTCGGTGGCAGCCTTTTCAAGGAGTTCGTCCACCCTTGGATTCCGGTAATTCTGGGTATTGGACCAGACCACGCCTTTTCTGATGTTGCTGGATAAATAGGTACGGTGAACCCCGATAGCAGGGTCTCCCCAGTTATAAAGGCAGTCCATGGTCATGTCAAAGTCCCAGTTCCCGATGCGCTTGATCCATTCTCCCATATTTTTCGGCTTTCGAACATGAACGCTGATGCCTGCTTTTAAAAGCTGGCGTTTAATATACAGGGCCACATCCCGGTGTTGTGATGGTATGACCGGAAAGTGATCCAGGGTCAGGGAGAAACGTGTGCCATCGGATTTTACAGTATAGCCGGCCTCGTCAAGCAGTCTGTTCGCTTTGGCCAGATCCACGTCGTAGGTGTTGACATTGGGTTCGTAAAAGGGGCTCTCCCGAATGATGGGACCGGTTGCCCGTCTTGAATACCCTTTATGCAGGTATTTTATGATGAATTCCGTGTCGATGGCGTAAGCAATGGCCTGCCGGACGCGTTTGTCGTCGAGGGGCTTCCGCAGTAGATTAAAGGCCAGCCAGTTAATGGCGCCTATCCCCTCATATCCCTTCGGGGTTATGGCAAGATGTTCACTCTTTCTGAGCCTTTCGAGACCGTCAGGCTTGAGAAAAAGCGGGAGCAGGTGCGCCACCTGGCGCTCCATAAGGATCATCTGGGCTCTTGGATCTGTCTCTATTCTGAAAACGATTTTATCAAGGTAGGGACGTCCGGGGATGAAGAAGTGCTCGTTTTTTGCCAGAACGATGGTTTTCCCGGGATCGTATTTCACAAATCTGAAGGGTCCGGAACCGATGGGTTTCAGATTGGCGGGGTGTGTTTTCAGGTCCTGGCCATCCCCGTAGATATGTTTCGGGAGTATGGGAAGAAGGGCCGGGGACATGGCCAACAGGAGGGCCGGGTGGGGACGGGCCAGCCGGATCACTGCCGTCTGGGGATCGGGGGTGTCCACCTTTTGAACCGGCGCAAATATGGATTTGAAAGGGTGGTATTTCTTGACCGTCATGATGGAGAAAGCAACGTCTTCGGATGTTATCGGGTGCCCATCGTGAAAGGTCGCCCCTTTGACCAGTTCCAGGGTCACCGATAGCCCATCCTCCGAAGTATTCCAGCTTTCCGCCAGATACGGTAGCGGATTCCAGTTTTCATCATAACGCAACGGGCTGGCGAAAATCTGTGTGCCGACCATGGCGATGGCGGACCCGGAGGCCACCGCCGGATTGAAGTGCCGTGGTGCACCTGCTGAAGCCAGGAAGGACAGTGTTCCGCCGTGTCTGGGTTCCGCAATGGCCTTGTTCACCGTGAACACCATGATAACCGTTGTCGCTATCAGGAAAATATACCGGCTCATTTCGCTCTCCTTTCTGCCTCATCCAACACCCTTCGCATTTAAATACCAGTATTAATATAAGCCAGCTCCGAAAAGATAGTGAAATATTTCAGTTCTGATTAGAATCCTGAAATATATCAGTTTGTTTAATCAAACAATCTTAAGAAGGCCTTGGTGGCGGGGTTCAAGTCCACATCTTTCGGGAAAATCACATCGGTCTGAACCATGATGGACCCTTCCGCCAGGGTGAGCGGTTTGAGTAGCCCCAATTGTGCTTCCAGGCGGATCTCGGGCTTGTAGAGGAAGCTGACGCCTTTTCCCTGAATGATGTATTCTTTTATAAATTCTACACTTTCCGCTTCCAGGAGGACGGACGGTTTGACACCGTGAGATGTGAGCATGGAAAGTATGGCATATCTGGAACCGGACCCGTCTTCGCGAATGATAATGGGTTCATTCACTAGGTCGCTGAAGCCGACGTTCTTTTGGGTGGCGAAGCGGTGGCTTGTGGGTACCACCAGGCAGAATTCCTCCCGGGAATAGGGCACCACGCTCAGTTTGCTGCGAAAGGGGATTCGACCGATGACGCCCAGGTGGTATTCATAATTCATGACACTGTCGGCGACTTTGGTGGAGCTTCCCACTTTCAGATACACTTTCACGCCGGGGTATTGTTCCTGAAATCTCGAAAGTAACCTGGGCATGAGGTGCCGGGCAAAACTTCGGGTGGTACCGATCACAAGGGAGCCATGGGAAAGATCTCCGTGGCCTTTCAACACATATTCCATCTCTTCCACAATTTCGAATATGCGCTCAGCATACCCAAACAGAACCTGGCCTGCGTCCGTAAGATCAAACCCTTTTCCATGCCGCGTGAAGAGCTTCAGGTCCAGATTCGATTCCAGCGATTTGATCTGCATGGTCACTGCCGGCTGGGTGACGAAGAGTGATTGGGCGGCCTTGGTGACGCTTTTGTCGCGTGCCGCAAGGAAGAAGGATCTCAACTGGTTCAGGTTCATTCTCATTTTGCACTCCATAAGCATATCTTTTACGTTATAAGAAAACCTTATGACAAGATAAAAACAATTGCTTTGACAAGTCAACGAAAAAACGGACTAATGCTGACAATATTTTCTTTGAACGGATTTTCCAAAAAGGAGAGGCTTCCATGACACCCAGTCGCGTCATGTTCTGGCAGATCGAACATATCTGGATCTTTTACGTGCTGGCGACGCTTTCCACAGTCCTTTTTCTGGGGGGTGTGGCGGTTTACATCCTCGTTTGGAAAAAGAGCGCCGGCTCCCGGAGTGTGCCCTTTTCAGCAGATGCACTGAAGAAAATGCTGCTGGATGTTTTTCTGGGACGTCGCCTGATAGAAGGCGATGTGGCGGCGGGTTTGATGCACCTGCTCATTTTCTGGGGGTTTCTGGTCCTTTTCATCGGTACCAGTGTTTTGGCAATTCATCATTATGTGATGTCCTTTTTAGTGGGCACTTCCCACCTGGTGTTTTCATTTGCAATGGAACTGGCAGGCCTCATGCTTTTAACAGGGATCATCTGGGCGCTCATTCGGCGTTATCTCCAGCGAGTTCCCCGCCTTGAAAGACGGCTGGAGGATGCCCTGGTACCTTTGTGGCTCCTGCTGATCGTGCTCTCGGGCTTCATTCTGGAAGGCTTGAGGTTGTCTTCCCAGCAACCGGCTTGGGCCGCCTGGTCTTTTGTGGGTTTCTGGGTGGGTAGCCTTTTTTCACCGGCATGGGCTGAAGCCTTCTATCCTGCCTGCTGGTGGATACACACCCTGTTTTGTCTGAGCTTTATTGCATTGATCCCCTACACCAAACTGTTTCATATCCTGGGGGCGCCTGCCGCTATCTATTTTCAGAGTTCTGCTGAGCCGGTTCTTCTGGGTATTGAGGATGGCGCCGGGGAATTTGATCTGGGTGATGCCATTTTTTTTGATGGCTGCATGCGGTGCGGCCGGTGTGTTGCATCCTGCCCTTCCGCGGGTGCCGGCGAACCCTTTGCCCCCAGAGATTTTGTTCAGGCCATGCGCAGAAATCTGTGGCAGGAACATTCGCCCGTGGGAGATATCCGGTTCATGAGCCGCAATGAAGAAACAAAAGTGGATGAGAACTTCTGGTACTGCACCACCTGCCGGGCTTGCCTGGAGGTCTGCCCGGTTTACGGGGCCACCTTTGAGGTGGTGATCAAGAAAAGAATGCTGGCCGTGGAAGAGGGGACCCAGGTGCCCAAGCTGCTGAACCAGACCCTTGAGAAACTTTTCAAATACAATAACCCCTGGGAATCTTCCAAAAAGAAGCGGGGTGCCTGGGCGGATGATTTAGACATTGTAAATCTCACCAAACGGGGCGCGGAAGCCGATCTCTGCTACTTTGTGGGATGCACCACTTCTTTTGACGATACGGCACAGCGAATCGCACGATCCTTTTCAGCGGTACTCAATGCTGCCGGGGTCAATTTTGGTATCCTGGGGAAGAAAGAGCCCTGCTGTGGGGATATTGGCCGCCGGGTTGGGGAATTGGGATTATTTGAAGAACAAAAAGAGGGATGTGAGAAACTGTTTGAGAAATACGACATCACGGATCTGGTGACATCATCTCCCCACTGCTTTCATACCTTTAAAAATGAATACCCGGAAGCCCAATTCAGGGCAAGACATTATACCCTCATGTTGCAGGAATTGATTGCGGGTGGAAAGCTCAAATTCAAAAAAGGGTTTGAAGGCAAAGTGACCTATCATGATCCCTGTTACCTGGGTCGGCACAATCGGATTTTTGACGAACCCAGGGACGTCATTCGAGCCATCCCGGGGATCAACCTGGTTGAGATGCCCCATCATCGGGAAGACAGTCTCTGCTGCGGTGGGGGTGGGGGTCGAATGTGGCAGGACCTGCAGGGTGATGTGAAGATGAGTGAAGTGCGAATTCGGGAAGCGGAAGCCACAGGGGCGGAGATCGTTATTACCGCGTGCCCCTTATGTCTCATCATGCTGGAGGATGCGCGCAAGGCCGCGGGGTTTAAGGAACCTTTCAGGGTGATGGATTTAAATGAACTGGTGTTACAGGCATTGGAAGAGAAGGAGGCTAACAATGAGTGAAGTATTGATATTGGGAGAAGTGAAAGAGGGTTCCTTGGATCTGAAGTCCCTTGAACTCCTGGGCGCAGGGAAAAAACTGGCGAGCGAACTGGGCGGAAAGGTTGCCCTCCTGTTGATGGGAGCATCGGTTACAAAGGCTGCTGATGAGGCCCTTTCCCATGGTCCGGCCAAGGTCTATAAAATGGAACATCCGCTGCTTGAGGGTTTCAAACCTGATCTGTGGGTGGCCGCCCTGGAACAGGCTTGCCGGAAGATTGGACCGAAAGTTTTCCTTATGGGCCACTCTTTTGTGGGTATGGAAGTGGCGCCAAGGCTTTCCGCCAGATTGAATAGCCGACTGACCACCGATTGCATTGACCTTTCCATGGATCCGGAAGACGGCCTTCTGCTGCGGACCAAGCCGGTTTCCGGTGGCAACGCCATATCCGTTTTTAAATTTGAGGGAGAACCGCAACTGGCGACCGTGCGAGCAAAGGTGTTTGTGGCTGCCGAACCGGGTGATGCCACAGGAGCCATGGAAGAAATCACACCGGAAATTGATGCATCCATGATTAAGGTGGAATCCATTGAAATCGTTGAAGAAGAGTCCGTCGCGCTGGATAAGGCCAGTGTGGTGGTGGCCGGTGGCGCGGGCTTGGGCGAAGAGGACGGATTTGAACTCCTTGAAGAGCTGGCGGAAGCCCTGGGTGAATCTTTTGACAACGTGATGATCGGATGCAGCCGTGTGGCCGTGGACAAGGGATGGATTTCTTCGGACCATCAGGTGGGCTTGACCGGTACCATGATATCGCCTGATATCTATGTGGCGGTCGGCATATCGGGCGCCATTCAGCATTTGGTGGGGATGGTTCACGCCAAGAAGATCATTGCCATCAATACGGATAAAAGCTGCAACATGTTCAAGGTGGCGGATTACGGCATCGTTGAAGATTATGAAGATGTTATCCCGGCGCTCGTCGAAAAACTGGAGGAGTTGTCATGACGGAAATCAAAATCATCGTTTGCGCAAAACAGATCCCGGATCCGGAAGCGCCCCTTTCCGATGTGAGGGTGGATGCGGAAAAAATGGAAGTGATCGTGGACGCACCTTTGGTCATCAGCCCTTTTGACGAAAATGCGTTGGAGGCGGCTGTTCAACTGAAGGAAGCGGTGGGCGGTAAAATAACAGTCCTGAGCCTGGGGAAAAAAGTATCGGATACGGTGCTTAGAAAAACCATTGCAGCGGGTGGCGATGAATTAATTCTTTTGCAGGACGATCAGTTCGAAAATCTGGACAGCTATTCCACGGCAGCGGCCCTGGCAGATGCCGTCCGGAAGGTGGGCGATTACGATCTGGTGCTGACAGGCCGTCAGGCCGGGGACTGGGATTCCGGCCAGGTGGGTCTCATCCTGGGAGAAATGCTGGGACTTCCCTGTATCAGTCTGGCACGGGCCATTCAAGTGGAGGAGGGGAGCGTGGTGGTGGAGAAGAGCATTCCCGAAGGTTACGAACGGGTCAAAACCCAAATGCCGGCACTCATTACGGTGAGTAATGAGGTGGGAGAGCTAAGGTATATTTCCCGCACCAAAATGCTCAAAATGATGCGGGGTTCACGAAAAATTCCCACATGGAATGCCGATGAAATTGGCATCAGTTCAGATGCGCTTCAGAAAATGGGGATCGCGGCGCTTTCTTCTCCCCCGGACATGGGAAGGGATTGTCAAATTTTTGAGGGGTCGGTCGATGATCAGGCGGAGAAACTGGCGGAAGTCTTCATGGGGCTAAAATAGATTACGGATTAAGGATTTGAGAATAAGGGATTAAACCACTTTTAACTTTTTAAAGAGACAGGAGGAAACAACTAATGGCGGACAAATCTTACGATGCGATAGTGATCGGCGGCGGACATCATGGGACAACCATCGCCCCTTATCTGGCCAAAGCAGGGCTTTCGGTGGGGGTTTTTGAACGACTGGATCATTTGGGTGGCGGCGCCGTATCTTATGACGATTCACCGGCGCCGGGGTTTCGGGGCAATTTCTGCGCGCACTTTACACGCTATTATGGGCACCCGGCCTACAAGGAATTCAACCTTCGCGACGAAGGTCTGGAGTATGTGTTCCCGGATACCAATGAAGCGGCTGTTTTTGACGATGGAACCTCCTACGTGGCTTATGCCGGCTACAAGGTGGTGGATCCTGAAACGGGAAAAACGGAATACAGCAAAACGAACGTAAAGAAGACATATGACCAGATCGCCCAGTTCTCAAAAGCCGATGCGGAAGCCTATCTGTATTGGACACAAAAATACAACGATTACATCAGGCCGGCATTCCATGACTATCGATTTACCGTACCCACACCCTATGGTGTGCCGGATGCCCTGGAAAAGATGGTGACCAATCCGGCGACTGGGTTAGATCCGTCCATGCAGTTCATGACCGCCAAGGAATGGGCCCATTATATCTTTGAAAGCCCTGAGCTCAGGATTCTGACTATGAGAGGGTTCCTCACGTCATGCGGTATCTACCCCGACGATGTGCCGGGCATCATGTATGCCTTTGCGACGCTCCACCTGGTGCTGGGGTGGGAGACGGCCGCCATTGCCAAAGGCGGAACCCAGTCCATTACGGATTCCCTTGTATCTGCGGGCAAGAAACTGGGGGCCGAATATTTTATCAACTCGGAAGTGGACAGACTCCTGATTGATAACG
>Ga0307988_1002061_pt1 | contig 10413 bp, 8 predicted proteins | sample EllFjometagen183_FD_203166 | JGI IMG/M metagenome (GOLD analysis project Ga0307988, IMG submission 203166) | Marine microbial communities from Ellis Fjord, Antarctic Ocean - #183 | ecosystem: Environmental > Aquatic > Marine > Unclassified | place: Southern Ocean | collected 2014-10-08 | reverse complement strand
TCCTGAAGAAATTCATTTCGATCTTCATCAGATTCAAAAGCGGCAATTTCAGCCTCAAGCTGTCCGCAAATAGCAATTGCATGAGACCCCTCTTCTTCTGCAATCCTTCGAACAGTCTGTACCAGAGCATTATCTGCTTCCAGTCCAGCTTCATCAACATTACAGACATATATTTGCGGTTTCATGGTTATCAGGTGCAGTTCTTTCAGAAGCAGTTTCTGTTCCTTTGTAAAACCAAGACTTCTTGCAGGCTTCCCCTGCTCAAGTGCATCTTTTAAGGCAGTAAGAATCGGCATCAGCTGAGCTGCCTGTTTTGCACCCTCTTTACCCATACGACCAAGTTTATCAAGCTTTTTCAGCCTTTTCTCAACTGATTCCAGATCGGCAAATGCCAGCTCTATCTGAATAGTTTCTATATCAGACTCAGGATTTATCACATTATCAACATGCGTAATATCATCATTTATAAAACATCTGACAACATGAACAAGAATTCCCACTTCTCGTATATGGGCCAGAAAACGGTTTCCCAGCCCCTCACCTTTCGAAGCACCCCGAACCAATCCTGCAATATCTACAAACTCTACAACAGCCGGAATAACCTTCTTTGTAGGGATGAGTTCAACAATTTTATCAAGCCGTTCGTCGGGAACACTGACAATTCCCACATTGGGATCGATTGTGCAAAAAGGATAATTTGCCGCTTCGGCCGGTGCTGAAGTCAATGCAGAAAAAATTGTTGATTTTCCCACATTCGGAAGTCCAACTATACCACAATTCAAACCCATATTTTTACCATCCTGGAACTATTTATTTATTTTTGCCCGCACAAATTTAGGCTGGAATATCCTATCATATATTGACAACAATGATAACCTCATTTAGTGTCTAAACTACATATGACAAATACAACATTTAGATACGAAGCTTCCGAAGAACAAGAAAGCCGTGCCCTACTGGTCACAGTTCAAACACCTGACATTGATGAACAGCTCGCTAAATATCATCAGTCCGAGCTTAAAAGCCTGGTTTCAACAATGGGATTACCTATTGCCGGCAGCATAATAATTACTCTGAGAGCGCCTAATTCGGCGTTTCTTATCGGTACCGGTAAAGTGGCGGAAATTATTGAGCAGGCTGAAGAACTAGAGGCTGAATGTATAGTTATCGATCATGATTTAAGCCCAAGTCAGCAAAGAAACTGGGAAAAGCAGTCTAAAGGTGCCGTCATTGATCGAAGAGAAGTTATTCTTCAGATTTTTGCTGATCGTGCATCGACCCGTGAAGCCGTGCTGCAGTCTGCTCTTGCACAACAGGAATATTCTATGCCGAGACTGACACGGGCATGGACTCACCTCTCCAGACAGCGTGGAGGAACAAAGGGAACCAGAGGTGAAGGAGAAACTCAGCTTGAAGTTGACAGACGTATAGCACTGAAAAAAATATCCCGACTAAAGGAAGAGCTTAAAAAGGTCAAAGCACACAGGGATACACAGAGAAAGCAGCGCAGAAACCTTCCGGTTCCCACAGGTTCAATTGTTGGGTACACGAATGCGGGAAAATCATCATTACTTCATGCATTAACCGACGCTGATATTCTGATAGAAAATAAACTTTTTGCAACCCTCGATCCTACCACCCGAAGAATTGTTCTCCCAGGGGGAGCTGAGGTCCTTTTAACTGATACCGTAGGTTTTGTTCAAAAGCTTCCGCACAATCTTGTTGAGGCTTTCAAATCTACACTGGAAGAGACTAAATATTCAGATTTTATTATTCATGTAGTTGATGCCGCTCACCCTGATGCCTTAAACTGCTACAAAACCACCATGGAGGTTCTGGAATCACTTGGGTGCGACGATAAACCTATGCTGCTGGTTTTTAATAAAATGGATCTAGTTGATGATCGAATTCACCTTAACTCTATCCTGGAAAAGCATGAGAATGCAGTATTCATCTCAATAAAAGCCAATTCAGGATTGGAAGAGCTGCTGGGAAAAGTTTCAGAAATTCTCTCAAATGTTTATCCGGAAGAGATATATCTTTTTCCACCTGACAGGTATGATCTGGTAGCTCTAATTAAACGTAACGGCTCAATTTTGAAGGAAACATACGGAGATAACGGGATAACTATTCACGCAAGAGTACCTGAAAGATTACAAAATTCATTACTGAATTTTGTAATCTTTCATTAATATTCATTAAAGAAAATAAAAAAAACATCTCTTAGCATAGATCCTTAATTAAGGTGTCTAATGAAAGAGATGTCAATTTCTTATTAAATCCAAGAATAAAACTTCGTTTTATTCCGATTTAATAAAATTAGCTTACATATCGAGTTCGTATCTTGCACCAATTCCGCCAACTGCACCGGTTTTCAGTGTTACAAATTTAAAGGTAGGTCCTACTTCCAGGAATAATTCAATTGCCGGATCTTTAAAATAGTAGCTAATCCCAATAGGAACTTCCAAGCTAATATTAAATTGCGTACCAAAAGTAATTCCTAAATTTCCGCCGAAATAGACATTGAAGTCTAAATCTTCAATACTAAAATCAACAAAATTGTATTGAACTCCACCAGAAACGATTAATCCGTCGCCAAATCCTAAACCACCTACAACAGACAGTTCATCATCAAGGTCATATTTAGCCGTTATTCCCAGAGGTGAACCAAGATAGAGTCCAATTCCAAGGTCTTTACCATTCGTATCAGCAGCAATTACAGGTAGTAAAATTGCTAACAACAATATAGCCAAAATTAATAATTTTTTCATCCCCCCCCCTATAGTATCTAGTTATTACTTTAACTATAACTGTGTATAACACAAATATCAACAGATTTTTATAAAAATTCGAAAATTCAAAAAAACATTTTTAGTATTTTGGTAATATAATATTAAAAAAATAGTTTCAAAATAGCCGGGTTTAAAATGACAAATAAGGGTTTTCGTTATTTGCCCTTCTCATGAACACTAAAAAGGTGCTATAATTTCTAATAGTAAGTGTAAATACCGCCCATAACTGTATTTGTGCATGAATTATAAGTTTGACTTACTGTCAGGAGAACAAAAAGTACTAATATGAATAATAATAATAATAATGATGATGATGATGATGAACTTGGTTTCCTGTTCAATAATTCCCAGGAATTAGAAGCAGATATATCCCTTTCAACTGATGAAATTGCTGAAATATCTCAGCTTTCCCGTCGTGGCTATCAGCTTATAAAGGAAAACCGTATAATTGAAGCTGAAAAGCTTTTTCAAAAAATCCTGGAAAAATACCCTACAAATAACTATGCACTTGTTGGACTAGGGGACATTTACCGAAAAAAATATAAACATCGGGATGCTATTAAATTCTATACAACTTGCCTGACCTACTATCCCGGAAATAATTATGCATATTTTGGACTGGCGGACTGTTACAAAGCTATGAAGCAATTGCCAGCAGCAATTGAAGCCTGGAATAGTTATCTGGAACATGATCCGAAAAATGTTACCGTTATTACACGAGTTGCAGATGCATATAGAAAATTAAAAGATTTTCAGGCATCAAAAGCAGCCTATGAAAGAGTTCTGGAAATAAACGAGCAAAATGCCTATGCTTTGATAGGGTTAGGACATCTTCATTTTGATTTTCAGGAATTTGAATCAGCTTTATTATATTGGGAAAAAATCTACAGAGAAAATCCTGATTCAGTTGATATCAGAGTGTTAACTTCCATAGGTAACTGTCATCGAAAACTTAAAACTTTTGAAAAGGGATTAACCTATTTTCTGCAGGCGCTGGAAAAAGATCCAAGAAACTTCTTTGCATTGTTTGGTTCAGCGGATTGTTATCGAGGTATGCGTGATTATGAGAGCTCTCTTGTCTATTGGCTAAAAATACTTCAAGTAGATTCAGATAATAAAGTCATCCTTACAAGAGCAGCTGATGCTTTTCGTGTACTGGAACAGACTGATAAAGCTGAAGAATTTTATATGAAAGCGCTTAGCATTGGTTTTGATTACTATGCAATCCTGGGACTAGCTTTAATTCACAAATCAAAAGGTGAATATTCCGATGCAATTGATAAAGTGCAAAGCCTGATCAGAAAAGATCCCAGGAACCACCGTTTATACATTGAGGCAGCAAACTGTTATCTGGAGCAGGGTTATAAAACCAAAGCTGTACAGATACTCAAAGACTATTTAAATCTAGGACTTTATAATATATATGTTACAACACTCATTCATAAAATCGAATCCTGAAAATCAGGGTTTATTCGGGCTTTTTCCTGAGGAAATTGCAGCAGCATTCTCTCCATCAACTCCGTTTCGTGGAAGACAGGTCTTCGATTGGCTTCTTAAAGGAGTTAGTTCTTTTGATGAGATGCTTAATGTCCCAAAACTGATGCGTCAGAAAATGTCTGAAACATTTGAAGAAAATCCATTTACCACTTCAATTGTAGAACAACTGCAGGATGAAGATGGTACTGTTAAACTTCTTATTCGCCTACAGGATGGTCTGCATATTGAGAGCGTACTTCTTACCGATGAAGAAGGACGTAAAACTGCATGTATATCTTCACAAGTAGGTTGCGCTATGGGATGTACTTTCTGTAAAACAGCAGAGATGGGATTCCTACGTAATCTTACTGCCTCTGAAATTGTTGAACAGTTTTATCATCTCACAAAAATTGCCGGTAGCCCCTCACATATAGTTTATATGGGAATGGGTGAACCGCTTGCCAATATTGGTGAAGTTATAAAATCCGTTGAATTATTTCACTATCCTAAAGGTTTGAATATAAGTGCAAGAAAAATGACAATTTCAACTTGCGGGATGGTAAATGGCATAAAAACACTTATGGAAGAGCTGAGTATTCCAATCAAGCTAGCTGTTTCTCTGACATCAGCAAATAATGAACAACGAACGCGATTAATGCCGATAAATAAGAGACACCCTCTTCCTTCCCTGCACAGGACACTAAAATCCTACTGCATAACAACAGGGAAGCGAATAACTCTGGAATACGTACTGTTAGGCGGTGAAAATGATTCTGAGACGGCTTGCAGAGAACTGGCAGCATTTGCCAAAGACCTCAATGCAGTAATAAATGTAATTCCCTGGAATCCGATAGCTGAAAATGGGATGCATTTTGACGAACCATCGCAGCAAAGTATCAGCAGCTTCTGCTCCTTACTCGAAAAAGAGGGATTGAGAATTACCAGAAGATACCGACGCGGCAGAGGAATTAACGGAGCCTGCGGTCAACTTGCAGGAAAACCTGTTTCAGAAGAATAACTACAGACTCTCATTACTCAACATAATTATTCTTAAACAAATCTATAAGCTGATATCGGTCATCAACACCTGATTTATCAAAAATATTTCTTATGTGTGTTTTGATAGTCTGAACCGTTAAGCCCATACTATCCGCAAGTTCCTTATTCGTTGCACGGTTAAGGCAAAGTTCTTTTAAAACTTCAAGCTCTCTGGGGGTAAATTTAATGGTAGAAACATCTATCGTTTCACCCTTGAATTTCTCAATTATTTGTTCAAGGTGAAGAAGTTTATCATGATAATTTTTTGCCAGATTAAAATGCCGTTTTAGTTCATCCTGATACATAAGAATAGTAATACCAAAGAAAAATCCCCCAAAAAGGATTATAAACAGACCACGCATATGTAAACCGACAAGAGAGGCAGAGATCTCAAAAATTGCAGCATAAAATATTATTACGGCTATTAAAGCTTTTTTTCCCAAAATGCGATATTTTAACCCCATCAAACAGGCTATAAGTACCATAGGTAGAGCATATTGCCCAGCATGATCCTGTAGAATACCGAATGTAGTAATCAGCATTATAATCCAGAACTGCAGCATGACATTGAGCTTTTTTATGCTGATATGTATTTGCAATTTCCTGAGTGAAATAATTAAAAACTCATTTTTCAGAAGAGAGAGAAGAATAAGAGTAATACCCATCGATACATAAATAACGTTCAACCAGGACAGCCCCTTCAAATTCCCATCCTTTATAAGGTATCTAACACTATTCAGAACAAAAACTGCCAGACCGACAAATCCATACAGCAACCCGACAGTTTTAAAAACTTCCTTTTTCACTCTTACTCCTCCCAAAATAAAACTGCTGTTTCTGAAAGCAGCAGAATATTATCAATTTCTTGGATATCATTTTTTTCATACTCTGCTATAAGCTGTGCACGTATTAAATTAAAATCCCATGCTCCAGAGGCTACTGGATTATACTTACCATCAAGTATATCAGAATCAACATCCCGCTTATAATCATTAACCATCATCAAAGCAAGAAGGGTCATCCCTTTTTGTAGAATATCCTGAGCTCCACCATTAAAATTCATAATATCCTGTAAACGAGCAAAAACATCTGTATCATCATGTGCTTGATGATTATAAATCTGTTTTGTATCCCTGATTGACATAATATAGACAGCCAGATTACTGCATCCGTCTCTTTCCGGAGTTTTCGTTTCTGCAATTTTCGGTAAACAGCCAATGAGTTTTGCCACTTTATTACTGAGGAAATTACAACTTTCTTCTTCGGTAAAAGAAAAACTTTTACAAATTTTAAAAGCTAAATCTTCCCAATAAATATTCAGTGAATTTTCTATACTATTATTTTTTACTGCTACCATAAATCCTCTTTGCTTATGACCATATATTAACTAACAAAAATTAGAAGGTTCTCTAAAATTTATATCATAAATACTAAATCAATTAAAGAAAATAGAGAGTAAAAGGAAAAAAATAGCTTTGTTTCCTAATTGCAAATACCACCCACCGTCTTCGTTTCAGATTCAAATTAACACTGCCTTAATTCTACGCACCCCGGCTGAGGAAGACTGTTCTTTCTTGATTTTGAAAACTCCCATATTTTGGGTATTTTCAACATGAGGACCGCCGCAAACCTCTTTCGAGAAGTCCCCGATACTGTACACTTTGACCTGTTCATCATACTTGCTCTCAAAAAATGCTATGGCTCCTGCCGCTTTCGCCTCTTCAAGAGTCATCATCTGCATTGATATAGTAAGGTTTCTCTGAATCTGAGAGTTTACCAGCTCCTCGACCTTTTTCAGCTCTTCTGGACTCATTTTATCAGGATGTGTAAAGTCAAATCGAAGTCGATCCGGAGTAATATTACTCCCTTTCTGCCCAACATGCTCACCCAGGATATCCCTTAGGGCTTTATGAAGCAAATGCGTTGCTGTATGCAAAGCTGTTGTCATTTCAGAGTTGTCGGCCAGTCCGCCCTTAAACGTCTTCTCAGCTCCAGCACGGGAAGCTTCCTGATGTTTCTGAAAAGCTTTCTCAAAACCTTCCCGATCCACAGCAAAATCATGCTCAGATGCCAACTCCTCAGTCAATTCAAGCGGGAATCCGTAGGTGTCATATAATTTAAAGGCAAGTCTTCCGGGAATAATACGATTTTTCCCCTTTAACAAATTCGGCAGCATTTTTTCAAATTCAACCTCACCTTTTTGCAGTGTTTTAAGGAATTTTTGCTCTTCAGCTGATAGTTCAGCCCTTACCGCGTCTTGTTTTCCGGCAAGTTCAGGATACGGCTCGCTATATTGATCAATAACAAAATCTGAGAGAGAGCCGAGAAAAAATTGATTTATACCCAGTTTTTTCCCATGCCGGACTGCTCGTCGAATAAGTCGCCGCAGAATATAACCCTGTCCAAGATTAGAGGGACTAACACCCTGTTCATCTCCCAGGATGAAAACGGAAGTTCTTAAGTGATCAGCAACTATTCTGATGGAAATATCAAACTCTTCGTTCTCTCCATATATCTTTCCAGACAATTTTTCTATTCCGGCTATAATATCGGTAAAAATTTCAGTTTCATATACCGACTGTTTTCCCTGAAGAACAGCTATGGTTCTTTCAATACCCATACCCGTATCTACACATTTTCGATCCATAGGAAGAAACTCGCCCTTCTCAGTTTTTCGATACTGCATGAACACATCATTCCAAATCTCAAAATACTTACCGCAGTGACACCCTGGTTGGCAATCATCACCACAGGAATCCCTGCCTGTATCAATAAACATTTCTGAATCCGGTCCACAGGGCCCGGTTTCCCCTGCGGGTCCCCACCAATTATCTTCACGGGGAAGGAAATATATTCGTTCATCGGGAATGCCGAGAGAGCGCCAGACTTCTGCAGAAAAATCATCCCTTGGGATGCCCTCTTCTCCATCAAATACGGTAACGGAAAGTTTTTCCGGATCTATACCCAGTTGATTGCTGTCTGTCAGAAATTCATAGCTCATCCTGATAGCCTCATCTTTGAAATAATCGCCGAGAGACCAGTTTCCAAGCATCTCAAAAAGTGTCAGGTGGCTGGGATCTCCAACTGCCTCTATATCACCGGTTCGGATGCATTTCTGATAAGTGGTCAACCTATTTCCTGCAGGATGCGGTTCACCAAGCAGATAGGGAACCAATGGATGCATACCGGCAGTGGTAAATAGTACAGTCGGATCATTCTCAGGTATCAAAGACTTACCGGATATCTGCGTATGATTTTTTTCTATAAAGAACTCTATGTATTTTTTTCGTAATTCATTTGCTTTCATGGCACAAATACTATGCAAGCAACGGATAACTGTCAATAGGAACCAGCATGCAGAGACAGTACATGCTATAAATAATTCTCTTTACCTCCCGGATTTTCACTCTTTTAACTACATAATATTATCAAAAACTGTAGTAATTATTTATGATTTTAAGTATGGTCGCATTCATGAGAAAATTTCAAACACTACTACTCTCTTTCTTTCTCTCCATATTGTTTATAAGTATGCTATCTGCGGGTGATGTTACTACATTACCGCAATATTCTTATATAACACCATTAAAAACTCAACAGCCTGATGGTTCCGGTAAACCTCTGGTGACAACAGTTAGTGTTCTATGCGAAATTGATATGCAAAGTGCTCAGGAAACTCTATTAATAGATTCTTACTACAACAATTGGGTAATCCAGGGACTGAATGCACTTAACACAGAGCTCCATAATCCAATGACAGTATATGATCGAATTGAGACTTCTGATACCGGGGATGAACTCTACCTCTACTTTGATCTTCAGAATCCATTTAAAGTTGCTGATATCATGATTCCTTTCATATTCACTGTCGTCAGTAATAATGAAAACGGAACAAGGGTAGAGCTTAGACTGAAAAAACGAAATATTGTAGTTAGAAATGCTGCACTTGATCTTCTTGTACAACAAGGGGCGTCAGGCACTATCCTCTCCGCCGAACTTACCATCGATTTCAGCTTCATTATTGATGTACTGCTCAACAAACCCCTCTATGCAGAAAATACAGAAAAACGGCTCCGTTTATGCCTGGAACAGCTTTTAGTACTTCTTTCTGAAAAGAATCTGATCTCATCACAATAACATCAAACAGGTATTCCCGATTTTTTTATCCTGATTTTTTGTAAATAGAACACAAAACCGTATATTAGCAGTGCAATTGTAGGTATGAGAAATTTCGAAACATCCATACCAATAAATCTACCAAAAAAGTTTGGCTGCAGTATTGCAAATGTTACTACCCCAAGAATAATACCCTCGTACCACCTATTTTTTGTGATAAAGTATCCCTGTGTAAGCGATGCAAAGGCAAACATAGCAATCGTACTCGAAACAAATATCCAAGCAGCATACCAGAAACTATCAACCCCTATGAGCAATAGATCGGTATTAAAAATGAACATAAAAGGGAGAATAGCTGTTCGAATATCATAGGAGAATCCCTGAATTCCTGTCTTGATTGGATCAGATTTAGCAATTGCCGCCGCTGCGTAAGCGGCAAGCCCAACTGGTGGGGTATCATCAGCCAAAATACCGAAGAAAAAGACGAAAAGATGTGCTGCAATCAATGGGACGACAATACCGCTATCTGCCGCCAATGTTATAATAACCGGAGCAGTAAGTGAGGCCATAACAATATAGGTAGCCGTTGTAGGTAATCCCATACCTAATATCAGGCTGGTTATCGCCGTTATAATAAGAATGAGGAAAAAGTTTCCACCGGAAAGCACCTCAATTACTTCAGTTATAATTCCACCAAGACCAAGTGTTACGACTCCGACAATTATACCTGCAGCAGCGACTGCCACACCAATACCCATCATATTTTTACCACCGGCTACTAAAGCACTCCAAAGCTGCTTAACACTAAATACCAGAGCTTGGTTAATTGATTCATTCTTCCTGACGGCTTTAACAATATTCTGTACAGGAATAAGAACAAACAGTGATAATATGGCACGGAAAGCCGAAAGTTGGGGAGTATGCCTGAATACAATAAGCTCAACCAAGAGAAAAATGATTGGAATTAGGTAGTGAATCCCATGAATAAAAG
>Ga0307988_1002060_pt1 | contig 10430 bp, 8 predicted proteins | sample EllFjometagen183_FD_203166 | JGI IMG/M metagenome (GOLD analysis project Ga0307988, IMG submission 203166) | Marine microbial communities from Ellis Fjord, Antarctic Ocean - #183 | ecosystem: Environmental > Aquatic > Marine > Unclassified | place: Southern Ocean | collected 2014-10-08 | reverse complement strand
TTCATCGCATCGATCATTTCCAGCTCGTTCAAATCTTGCCGTTCAACCAGTTTTGCAATCGCTTCTTTGATCATATATTCAAGCTCCGCATCAGGTCATTTTCAGAAAATTATTCAGCAGATCCATCCCCGCCGTGGTCAAAATTGATTCGGGATGAAACTGCACCCCCCAAACCGGTAATTCCCGGTGCTGCAAGCCCATAATTTCCTTTTCCTCAGTCCAGGCAGTCATCTTTAAAGAATCGGGGAAACTTGCCCTTTCAGCGATTAAAGAATGGTAACGGGTTGCTGTAAAGGGGTTTGCTAGCCCCTGATAAAGGCCACGACCATCATGCTCAATAGGACTGGTTTTACCATGCATTAACCGGTCAGCACGCACAACATTGCCCCCAAAAGCTTCGGTGATCGCCTGATGGCCAAGACAGATGCCAAGAAGTGGAATTTTACCGGCAAACTTTTGAATCGCTGCGACCGAAATCCCTGCCTCTTTGGGGGTACAGGGGCCGGGAGAAATGACCAGTCGATCTGGAGCCAGATTCTCAATATCTTCCAGGGTTAACTTGTCATTTCTGATGACTTTAACCTCTTCACCGAGTTCAAGAAAATATTGAACTAAGTTATAGGTAAAAGAGTCATAGTTATCTATCATTAATAGCATGGATTACCCTACACAAGTCCGCGATTAGCCATCTCAATGGCACGTTTAACGCCACGGGCCTTATTTAATGTTTCCTGATATTCCATCTCTGGATCACTGTCAGCCACAATCCCGGCACCCGCCTGCAAGTAAAATTTATCCTTTTCAATCTGCAGCGTCCGGATCGCAATTGCCAGATCCATATTGCCGCTGAAAGAAAAATAGCCGACAGCACCCCCATATACCTCTCGACGCACTGGCTCCAACTCGTCAATGATCTCCATTGCTCTAATTTTAGGAGATCCCGAAAGGGTTCCTGCAGGAAAAGCGGCGCGGAAAACATCGAAGCAATCTAAACCAGGACGCAATTGACCCCGCACATTGGAAACGATATGCATGACGTGGGAATAACGCTCAACCACCATTAACTCGCTGACCTCGACGCTCCCACCAATTGCAACCCGGCCAACGTCATTGCGCCCAAGATCAACCAACATAATATGTTCAGCAAGCTCTTTGGGATCTCCCAGCAATTGCTGCTCCAGAGCCAGATCTTCTGCCACAGTCTTACCACGCGGCAAAGTTCCAGCGATGGGCCGGACATCAACCTGACGCCCTTCTTTTCGCACCAAAACTTCAGGTGAAGCACCAACAACAATGGATTCTCCGAAGCGCAGAAAGAACATATATGGAGAAGGGTTTATTGTCCGTAAGGCACGGTAGATATTAAAAGGGTCACTCTGTAACTTCCCGGAAAATCGTTGTGAAATGACAACCTGGAAGATATCGCCAGCACGAATATATTCTTTGCAGCGCTCAACCGCCTGCTTGAAATCATCTTTGCTGAAATTTGTTTCAAGCTCCTGGCGACCATCGCCATTCTGCTCACCATCTTCACATTGTAACGGCTGCCGCAACTGTATCAGCATCTGCTCAATCTGCTGCTGCGCACGCTGGTAAGCCGTAGAAGGATCGTCATTTTCTTGCAAGTGAACATTACAGACCAGTTTCACCTTTTGACGCATATTGTCGAAGATCAGTAGCCGCTCAGTAAACATAAAGCAAGCATCCCAACCATCAATCTGGCGCGGATTAGCATCGGGAAGATCTTCTACAAAACGGACCATATCGTAACCAAGATAACCAACAGCCCCACCGAAAAAACGTGGCAATCCTTCCAGTTCAATAGGCTGATAAACAGCCATCAATTCATGCAATTTATGCAGTGGATCTTCGACCTGGCCAGAGGCCTCTAGCTCTCCCTCATAGCGAACTTCATAATATTGGTCACGACAGCGGAACACTCTTGCTGGACCACTGCCAAGAAACGAGTAGCGGGCCCACTTTTCTCCACCTTCAATTGATTCAAGTAAAAAAGCAGTCTGGCCATCATCAATTTTGCGAAAAGCAGAAACAGGTGTCTCCATATCCGCAAGAATTTCACGGAAAACAGGGATAAGATTGCCCTGCTGTGCTAATTGACAAAATTCTGTTTGAGATGGGAAGTACATAGGAATTATAAACCTTTGTAAAAGTGAAGTTTTTTAACACTATAGAACAAACCAAGTCAAGCAAACCAGCCCCCGAACACAGACCCCTTGCAACAAAGTTGCATGTTCAGCAAGCGGCCTAAAAGAGCTCAAAAAAGATTTGTAGTAACTACTCTCAGCAGGACCCTATTAAGAAATAGAACGACATTTGATAAAAAATATCCCATCAGTAACTAACATGACAAAATTTGCCTCTCGCAAATAGTCAATAATGCCAGCCCCGGACCGCTCTGGAAAGATTTTCTTCATCAAAGAAGGAAATAAGGCATAGTCCCAAGTGAGAAATGAAACGATTTTGTATTTTTTTAAACTGCGTTATATTCGCTCATATTAGATGACCTTTTTAGTAATCTGCTTGTATTATCATATACTTAATGGGAATCATTAAAAAGCAGGTACCACCTATACTGCCCCCACCATGGCAGACAAACAAAAAAGTGTATTGACAGATATATAACAGCGTATTATTGTCCCGTCAGCATAGAGGTCAGAGAAAATTAAAAGTTGCTAAAATGAATCTCCAGTTTAGAATCTAACCAGAGGGCACAGAACTTAATGCCAGGCAGAGATAAAGACTCCTACAATATCAGGTCTGTTGAAAATGCCCTGCACCTCCTTGAGGCTCTGGCAGATGAAGAGAGTAGTTGTAGTCTTGCCCAGCTAAGTCAACGCCTGGATATGACCAAGGCCAGCCTATTTAGAATGATGGCAACATTTGAAAACCACGGATACGTAGAACGTGGAAAACTCGCGGGAGAATATCAGCTTGGACTCGCGGCATTTGAAGTTAGTCAAAAGTTACTTTCCAAGATGACTCTGCTCCGCAAAGCCAGACCGGCCATGGCCCAACTGGTACGACAGTGCAATGAGACAGTTTATCTCGTAGTTCAAAGAGGTCAGGAGGCACTTTTTCTGGAGATGCTGGACAACGATCAAAAAGTCAAAGTGATCCCTCTAACCAGCCAGCGTTTTCCCCTACAAAAATGTGCTGCTGGCAGGATTTTTTTGGCTTTTGACGAAGCTAACCAGCAGTTATTAGCGGATCTTCCCGGGTTACCACCTGATCTTGACCATTGCCGCAAGCAAAGCTACTGCGTTGATCACAATGGTATTGGTGAGGGCAGTACCTGCATGGCCGTACCGCTATTTCAGACAGGTAAAGTCCTCACTGGTTGCCTGGCACTGATTGCTCCTAGTTTCCGCACCGATGAGAACCGTATCAATAATGAGTTAATACCAGCATTAAAAGCTGCTGGGGAAATGATATCAGCACAATTAGGGTATAACGCCTACACTCCCAGAAGCATACCCTAAGGAAAGAATACCGGGAAAACCCGGGAGATCTCGCAACAACTTTTAGCCATAGAAACATAAACAGTTTGTTATGCTTTTGAAAGGAGGCAAACCAAAAGAACGGTAGTACCCAGAGTCGAACGCGAGGCTCACAGATTCAAATCAGTACAAAGTTTAGGGGGTAACATCCATCTTTTTGTGAGGAGGAATTTTTTATGACGGATAACAGCAGTAAAGCGTATTGGAAAGAAACAATAGCCTTAGTCAGAAATATTCTGATTGTGTGGTTTCTCGTTTCTTATGGTTGTGGAATCTTGTTTGCTCCAGCGCTCAACAGTATTTCAATCGGCGGCTATCCATTGGGATTCTGGTTCGCTCAACAAGGGGCTATGTATTCTTTTATCGCGATGATTTTCATCTACGCTAAGTTGATGGGAAAACTCGACGAAAAATACGACGTTCACGAAGACTAGGGAGGAACTACAATTATGGGATTACAAGCTATGACATATCTCGTTGTCGGGATCACCTTTGCCATCTACATCGGCATCGCAGTGTGGGCTCGCGCGGGAAGCACAAGTGAATTTTATTCTGCTGGCGGTAACGTTGGTCCAGTTGTAAACGGTATGGCAATCGGCGCTGACTGGATGTCGGCAGCCTCCTTTATCTCCATGGCCGGTCTCATTGCCAACATGGGCTGGGGTGGTGGTTTATTCCTGATGGGTTGGACTGGCGGCTATGTGCTTTTGGCCATGCTGTTAGCGCCTTATCTGCGTAAATTTGGTAAGTATACCGTACCAGCTTTCGTTTCCACTCGTTACTACTCAAGAGGCGCCAGCCTTGTGGCAGTTCTCTGTCTTCTGGCTGCATCACTCACCTACATCATCGGTCAAATGACTGGTGTTGGAGTTGCGTTCTCCCGTTTCTTGGGCGTTTCCAACTCAACCGGTATCTACATTGGTATGGGCATTGTTTTCTTGTATGCTGTTTTTGGCGGCATGAAGGGAATCACCTACACCCAGGTTGCTCAGTATTGCGTGCTGATCCTTGCTTACACTGTGCCAGCGATCTTTATCTCCATGCAACTGACCGGCAACCCAATTCCACAGCTTGGCCTAGGTTCTGGCTTTGTTGGTACTGACATGAGCTTACTGGGAAAATTGGACCAAGTTGTTACCGGTCTCGGTTTTGGTAAATATACCACCCAGCTTCCAGGCAGCATGCTCAACATGTTTGTTTACACCGTATCTCTGATGATCGGTACTGCCGGTCTACCTCACGTTATCATGCGCTTCTTTACCGTTGCTACGGTTAAGGATGCACGTTACTCCGCTGGTTGGGCACTGATTTTCATTGGCCTTCTTTACACCACAGCTCCAGCCGTTGCTGCTATGGCCCGTTTGAACCTACATGCGACCGTCAACAAAGGGGTTATGCAATCTTCTGCCAGTGCAGAAGAAGCACAGGCCAATTTGTTCGCACCCGAAAATAGCATTCTAGCTAGTGAACGTCCCGAATGGATGCACCGTTGGGAAGTTACCGGTCTGCTGAAGTTTACCGACAAGAATGGCGACGGCCGGATCCAGTATTACAATGAAAAATCAAAAGATGCTGATTTCCAGGCTAAAGTTGCTGCCGCCGGTTGGAAAGGCAGTGAGCTGAAGGTTAACCGCGATATTATGGTTCTTGCGAATCCTGAAATTGCTCTGCTACCAAACTGGGTTATTGCTCTGGTTGCTGCCGGTGGTCTTGCTGCTGCACTATCAACAGCGGCTGGTCTGCTTCTGGCAATTTCTTCAGCGATTTCACATGACTTGTTCAAAAACATCTGGTTCAGAGATATGAGCGAGCAAAAAGAACTGTTGACTGGTAAAATTGCAATGGCGTGTTCGATCGTTGTTGCTGGTTATCTGGGACTGAACCCTCCAGGTTTTGCTGCCGGTACCGTGGCCATCGCTTTTGGTCTGGCTGCCAGTTCAATCTTCCCATGTTTGATGATGGGTATCTTCAGTAAAACCATGAACAAGGAAGGTGCCATTGCTGGTATGCTTTCAGGTCTTGGTATCACCATGCTTTATGTTTTTGCTCACAAAGGTATCTTCTTTATCAAGGGAACCGAGTTCCTTGGTCTGTTCGGTGGAAAAGCCAGCTTCTTCTTTGGCATCTCTCCAAATGCCTTCGGCGCTATCGGAGCGATTGTTAACTTTGCCGTTGCCTTTGCTGTCAAGAACATGACTCCACCAGTACCTGATCATATTGCTCAAATGGTTGAAGATGTACGGATTCCACGTGGCTCCAAAGCTGTTGATGGTGCTCACTAAGAATCATTAGTTTAATGCGATCGGTGCATTATGCCTGATCATTTCGCCCCGCCAGTCCTGCTGGCGGGGTTTTTTTCAACGCTAAAAAAAACATCCAGAAACAAATAAACACACAATATTCTTGATTAGCATCTGCAACCTCAGGTACAAGAGTTCCCCTAGCTTGAATATTGCTTACATAGGAGTTAGATATGGTTTTTGATATTGGCGTAGCACTGACTTGGCTACTTTTTATTGCCCTGTTCCCCATGGCTTTTTTCTGGCTTCGTCGCGCCTGGCGAATCTTGATCAGAAAAAATTATGCTGAAGTCGCGATAAAGCGCGGACTACCACCAGCGAATCCCAAAAAATGGGCGCCTTTTGTCGGTCTACTCAATCTTATTTGTGGTGGAGTTGTTGCTTGGATTATTGTTGGTGTCCCGTTCTGGGTCTCCACTGGTATCCTGATCGGACCGTTTCAGAGCTACGAAACCTGGAGCGCTATAGCAGGAATGACAATTTGGGGGAAAATAATTGCCGATTTAATTATCCGCTTTCAAGCGCATCCCATTAAGTTTGGCAAGAAGAAAGATCCTGTCAGCGACTAAGAAGCTGTTAAACAGACAAACCCTTCCTATCTACACCATACCTGTGATATTCTTCTCCACAACTACTTAAGGCTTCCTCATGGAAGCCTTTTTCGTTTCAGAATGCTTCTTTAAATCTTGAACCAGACAGGAATTCCTCCATGGGACTCATCAGGACTTTACGCGAAACTGAACCTTTCAATCAGCTGCCCGAAGAAATTTTTACTGAACTTAATCAGGCCGCAGAAACAATAAAGTTCCCCGCGCAAACGCATATCTTTAACCAGCATAGTGAACCCACCGGATTTCTATATATTATCAAGTCAGGATTAGTTGAAATTGTTGTCCTGACCCCGGGTGGTGTTGAAATGATTGTTGATTACCGTAAAGAAGGGGCTTTCTTCGGTGGCACTCCCGTCTTTACGACTGAAGGGTATTCCGCTGGTGCGCGAACGGTTAAAGAGAGTGAATGCTACCTGATCCCAGAGCCACTCCTTACCAGAATCACTAAAAATTACCCCCACATCACTGATTTTTTTAATAAAGCAATCTACTCACGAGTACGCAACCTTTACTCTGACATGGTGAATGACCATGCCCAAAGCACCTTGACACAAGTGGAAGCTTATCCCTTCAAAAAAAGACTTTCAGAAATCATGTCAACGAATGTAGAAACCTGTGCACCCGACACCCCAATCCGCGAAGTTGCCAGAAGAATGATTCAGAGCAGCAGCGATGCCATTTTGGTTTGCGACAAAAACAACAAATTATCCGGGATCGTGACCGAACACGATCTGGTCGCTAAAGTCCTGGTTCGAGAGACAACAGACTGTCAAGAATCAAATGCCGGCACAGTCATGACTCCACAGCCCCACACCATGGCTCCTGACACCTTCATGTATGAAGCCACCACATTCATGATGGGACATAAGATCAAACATATGCCGATCTTGGATCGAGACGAGATCGTTGGTATGGTCACGATTCAAGATTTGATGAAGTTCCGCAGCCAAAAATCGATGCTTCTTATCGGCAACATCAGTAAAGCGCGCACAGTTGAAGATTTGATTTTTGCTCGTGAAGAAATTGTCAAGGTTGCCCGTGCCTTACTGAGTGAAAGCCGTTCTCACATTGAAACCATGGAAATCATTTCCTATATTCATCACCGCATTATTCAACGCTGCCACGATATTGTTCTCGATGAAATGACTCGACAGGGTAAAAAGCAACCCGACATCAATTTTTGTTTCATCATTATGGGGAGTGGTGGGCGCAAGGAAATGTTGCTTGGCCCAGATCAGGACAATGGTTTTATCTATGAAGATTTCCCCGATGAACAAATTGAAGAAGTTGATGCCTTTTTTATCCCTTTTGCTGAAAAACTTGTCGCTGCACTTGCTCGTATTGGCTATCCTCGTTGCGATGGCGACGTCATGGTTAATAACCCTCTATGGCGTGGGCGCTTAAAGGATTGGCAAGAACGGGTCTCCGATTGGATCAGAGTGCCAGAAGCCCAAAAAGTCCGCTATTCTTCGATCTTCTTGGACTTCATGCCCATCGTCGGTGATGCATCATTGTGTCAAGATCTGCGTAAAATAGTCTTTGCTGAAATCAAAACTCACCCACTGTTTCTCTATCATATGATGGAGCTCGATTTTAGACACAAGGTTCCACTGAGCCTCATCGGCAGATTCACCCTGGATAAGGACAAAAAACACAAAGGGCAACTTTCAGTCAAGCAAGCAGGGAGTATCTTTATTGTTGATTGTGTCCGCATGTTCCTCCTGGAAAAGCAGGTTGAAGCTACCACCACCACAGAACGAATTGATCAACTCGTCCGACTCAATGTGTTCAATTTGGAAACAGCCGAACATATCAAAGCGGCTTTCGAAGCGTTTACTTTCTTACGTCTGCGTAACGAAATTACACTGACCGAACAAGGCAAATTTCCAACCCACTATCTCGACCCCTACGCATTGACAAAAAATGAACAAGACTTGCTCAAAGAGGCTTTTCGAGTTGCGAGTAAGTTACAGGATTCAACCAAAAGGCACTTTTCAAAAATTGTGGGCTAACCTTTCGAATAAACGATAATTGCACACTATTGAAACTGCACCAGCAATCCCTAATTAATTGATTGCGAAAAATTCGGTTTTGACTAGAATAAGGGACACCAGCTAGGTAAATACATAACCGAAGGTATTGTATGGGGTTCGTATGGCAAGAGAACAAGAACTACAAGATTACTGGAAGCAGAACCTCAAATATATTGCCATTCTATTGTCAGTTTGGTTTACCGTCTCCTATCTTTTTGGCATTGTGCTCGTTGATCAATTAGACACCATAAAAATATTCGGATTTCCTTTAGGTTTTTGGTTTGCTAATCAGGGGGCAGAAATCATCTTTTGCATCCTGATTGTTATTTATGTCCTATTGATGAATAAGCTTGATCGCAAATATAATGTTTTTGAAGATTAATGATCTCATCATGATTTTTCAGACTATTTCTGCAGATATGACCCAAAACCAAAGGAACGAATTCACATCAAATCACCTTCGGGGGGAATTCCAAGCATGAGTATTACCACCTGGACCTGGATTCTCGTCGGCGTGACCTTCTTAATCTACATTCTTGTAGCTATTCGTGCTCGAGCTGTATCCACAAGTGCTTTTTATACCGCTGAACGAACTATTCACCCCATTTTGAACGGTATGGCAACCGGTGCCGACTGGATGTCTGCTGCCTCCTTTATTTCGATGGCAGGACTGATTTCGTTTATGGGACGTGATGGCTCCATGTATCTTATGGGCTGGACCGGCGGCTATGTATTACTTGCCATGCTTCTGGCCCCCTACTTGCGAAAATATGGAAAATTCACCGTTCCTGAGTTTATTGGTGATCGCTACTACTCCCAGAGTGCCCGGATTGTTTCTCTGATCTGCGCCATCTTCATCTCTTTTACCTATGTAGCGGGGCAGGTACGTGGTGTCGGAGTTGTTTTTTCCCGATTTCTCAATGTTCCGATCAATACTGGTGTCGTAATTGGCATGTGTATCGTCTTCTTTTATGCTGTTCTGGGGGGAATGAAAGGGGTCACCTATACTCAAGTTGCACAGTACTGTGTATTGATTGTTGCTTACATGATTCCAGCTATTTATATCTCTATCATGCTCACCAACAATCCCATCCCTGCTTTTGGCTTTGGAAGCACCATCAGCGCTGGTGGTGCTGAATTTCTTGGAGATGCCTCAACTCAGGGTAGATATCTACTTGATGTACTGAATGGCCTCCATAAAGACTTGGGCTTCAGCGAATATACTTCAGGGGTCAGACCCAAGATTGATGTATTTTTCATTGTCGTTGCTCTTATGGCTGGAACTGCAGGACTGCCACACGTTATTATTCGTTTTTTTACTGTCCCAAAGATAAGAGATGCTCGCGCCTCTGCTGGATGGGCACTGTTTTTTATTGCCCTTCTCTATACCGCAGCGCCAGCGGTTTCTGCCTTCGCACGTACAAATTTCATCAAAACAGTTCATAACGTCAGATATGATCATGCTCCTCAGTGGCTTAAAAACTGGGAAGAAACCGGACTAATTGCATGGGTGGATAAAAATGGTGATGGAATCATGCAATATGGTACAGGAAGATCTTTCAGCGGGAAACCCAAGTACACAGGGCAAGAAGGCTCTTTCGGCCAAGCAATGGTGTCTAACTTAGTCACAGATGACCCCAATGAACTCTATGTTGATCGCGATATCATGGTTCTAGCAAACCCTGAAATTGCTCGCCTGCCAAACTGGGTTATTGCTCTCGTTGCTGCAGGAGGCTTAGCAGCAGCCCTTTCAACAGCTGCAGGTCTATTGCTGGTCATCTCCGCTTCTATCTCCCATGACCTGATGAAGGGGGTGCTGATGCCAAGCATGTCTGAGAAAGGGGAACTTTTGTGGGCGCGGTGCGGTGCAGCAGGAGCTGTTGTTATTGCCGGATTATTTGGAATTTTCCCTCCAGGGTTTGTTGCTCAAGTTGTCGCTTTTGCTTTTGGGCTTGCAGCTGCTTCATT
>Ga0307988_1002059_pt1 | contig 10432 bp, 6 predicted proteins | sample EllFjometagen183_FD_203166 | JGI IMG/M metagenome (GOLD analysis project Ga0307988, IMG submission 203166) | Marine microbial communities from Ellis Fjord, Antarctic Ocean - #183 | ecosystem: Environmental > Aquatic > Marine > Unclassified | place: Southern Ocean | collected 2014-10-08 | reverse complement strand
GCTTGCAGAATTCGGTCAGCAGGAAGGCGAAATGAAAATGAAGGAGCGCGCTCCTGAGAAAACAAAGGAGATGTGGCGCAAGGAAAAACTGAATCCCCGTGGTATTGATCGGGAAATTGTCGAAATGCTGCACCGCACTCATATTGGTGTGGACAATGCTATGGAGAATATCCTCAGGCACGCTATGCGGGTTTCGCTCATTGACGGCTGGGCCGGGTCGCAAATCGGTACGGGTCTTTCTGATGTTATTTTCGGAAGTCCGAAACCCATCAAGGCCTCTGCTAACATCGGTAATATGAAAGAGGATGAAGTCAACATTATCGTTCACGGCCATGATCCTACGGTTTCAGATATGATTGTCCGTGCAGCCCGTGACCCCGAATTAAAAAAACTGGCTGTGGAAGCTGGTGCGAAGGGTATCAATCTCGGCGGAATCTGCTGTACCGCCAATGAAATCCTCATGCGTCACGGCATTCCGGTACTCGGCAATTTCCTTCAGCAGGAATTGGTCATTGTTACCGGCGCTGCTGACCTGATGGTTGTCGATATCCAATGCATCCTTCCTGGTATCGTCGATATGGCCAAGTCTTTCGACACCGAGGTGATTACCACCTCTGAAAAGGCCAAATTTGAAGGCGCAACCTATGTTGAGTACGATCATGCCAATGCACTCGACTCTGCGAAAGCGATTATCAAGAGAGGTATTGATCGATATAAGCTGCGTGAAGGCAAAGAAACCAATATCCCTGATGTCCGCGCGGACTTTGTCGGAGGCTTCACAGCTGAAAACGCCTTCCACTTTCTCGGCGGAAAATACCGTGCGACATACCGCCCGTTAAATGATGCGATCATGAGTGGCCGTCTCCGTGGCGTTGCCGCGATTGTCGGATGTAACCATCCCGGTCTGACCCATGATTTGTCTCACATCTTGATTACACGTGAACTGCTTCGTCACGATGTCCTTGTCGTTGAAACTGGCTGTAGTGCCATCGCCTGTGCCAAGAACGGTCTTCTCGATCCGAAGGCTGCGATGGAGTATGCGGGTGAAGGCTTAAAAGAAATTTGTGATGCTGTTGGAATTCCGCCGGTTCTTCATATGGGAAGTTGTCTGGATAACTCCCGTGTGTTGATGGCCCTGACAAATATGGTCAAGGAGGGCGGACTCGGCGATGCTATTTCCGATGTTCCCGCCGCAGCCTGCGCGCCGGAATGGATGAGCGAAAAGGCTGTTGCCATTGGCCTTTATGCTGTCGCGAGTGGTATTTATGTTGATATGTCGCCAAAGTTCCAGCTGTCTGGCTGTGAGGGTGTTATTAAATTCCTCACGGAAGATATTGAGGCCATAACAGGCGGCAAATTTGCCTTTGAGGAAGATCCAATTGCAATTGCGAAGGGTATGATCGAACATATCGACAGTAAGCGTGAAGCCCTGAAATTACGGCCGATGATGTATCCGGTCAGGGACATTGAAGTGTCGGTATAGTTTCTTTGATGCGAAAGATACTCAACCTGCACAAAAATTAATGTGACAATCACAATAAATGGAGATGCATTAGATGTCTCGAATAATAGCAACAGCGGCAATCAATGGCGCGCACTCATTTTATAATGACGCCGAAGATCGATTTAACAAGGCCGTGGAGGACAAAGGCGAGGACCAGAAGATCGCTTTTCCAGAGACGGCGTATTATTTGCCCATGGCATACGCGCTGATGGGGCACGAAGTTAAAACGCTGGGTGATATTAGACCGGTTTTGGCGCATGCCAAAGATCTTCTTCCTGACAAACCAACGGAAGAGGTCTGGCTGCCCTATCTCGGAAATACTCTCGACAGTGGTATTTCAACGCTTCTCAGCACCGAAGTTACAATGGCGCTTCGCTATCTCTACGATGAAGAGCCGCAGGACGGCAGTGAAGGATTCTTCACCGATACCTGGCTTCGTAAACTGGGTATTCAGCTTGTCGATGGCCGTATGCCGGGTTTCGCTGCAATAATTGGTGCGGCGGATGATCCCGAAGTTGCGGTTGATATCGTGCGTGAATTCCAGAAGCGGAATATCCTTGTCTTTGTCGGTTCCTCGACAAACGGTGTCAGCGTTATCGATCAGCTCAGGGACAACGGCGTTCAGATGGGCTGGGATACCTACATTGTACCTTACGGCCGTGACACTGTTTCGGCAATTTATCCTCTCAACTGGGCGATCAGGGGTGCGATGACCTTTGGCGGACTCAAACCGGGTAACGCCCTTGAGAATCTTATGTATACGAAGGACAGGGTTCACGCATTCGGTTTGACCCTTGGTGAAGTTGATGATCGCAAATATGCGATTGGCGCAGCCGCAATCAATATGGGCTTCCCTGTCATCGCCGACACAGACATTCCTGAGATTAAGCCGACCGGTATCTGTAGCTTCGAGCATGTTGTTTCCGAGCTCGATCATACCAAGATCGTCGCACGCTGTATTGAGGTTCGTGGTGTTAAGGTTAAGGTTGCTGATATTCCGATACCGGTGCCGTTCTCAGCAGCATTTGAGGGCGAAACAGTTAGAAAAGATGATATGTACTGCCAGTTCGGGCATAAGTATTCGACTGCATTCGAGTTTGCCCGCATGAGAGAGATGGACGAGATCGAGGACGGTAAAATCGAAGTTATCGGACCTGATGTCGATGAAATCGAAGAAGGCGGATCGCTTCCACTTGGTATCGTGGTTGAGGTAGCCGGCAGAAAAATGCAGAGCGATTTCGTGTCGATTTTCGAGCGTCAAATCCATACCTATCTCAACGAGGCCATGGGTATTTTCCACATGGGCCAGCGTGACATAGTCTGGATGCGTATCTCAAAAGACACCTTCAAAAAAGGTTTCAGAGTCAAGCATTTCGGAACAATCCTCCATGCGGTCTATCATGATGTATATGGCGAAATTATTGACAAAGTACAGATTACGCTTATCACTGACGCTGCGAAGGCTGAAGAAGTGCTTGTGGAAGCGCATGAGGCGTATAATTTCCGTGACGAACGTATCGCCGGAATGACAGACGAGAGTGTGGATACCTTCTATTCCTGTTCGCTCTGCAAATCATATGCTCCGAATCATATATGCGTTATCAGCCCTGAACGTCTCGGCCTCTGCGGTGCGTATTCATGGCTGGACGGCAAGGCAGCGTATGAGATTAAACCGACCGGTTGCAACCAGCCTATCAAAAAAGGTGCTGTTATTGATGGCGAGAAGGGCCAGTGGGAAGGTGTTAACAAATTCGTCTATAACGAGTCAAACCGTGCGGTTAACCGCTTTAACGCCTACAGTGTCATGGAAGATCCAATGACAAGCTGTGGTTGTTTTGAGTGTATTCTCGCGATGGTTCCCGAGTGTAACGGTTTCATGATCGTCAACAGGGAATTCCCCGGCATGACACCATGCGGAATGTCTTTCACCAGTCTCGCCGGATTTGTCGGAGGCGGAAGCCAGACTCCTGGATTCCTCGGCGTCGGGCGCCTGTATGTGGCATCGAAAAAATTCATTTCAGGCGACGGTGGCCTTGAGCGTCTGGTCTGGATGCCGAAAGAGCTGAAAGACTTCCTCCATGACAAGCTTGTTATAAGGGGGGAAGAGCTCGGCGATCCTGATTTTGTTAATAAAATCTGTGATGATTCAATTACATCAGATGTTTCGGAATTGATGGAATGGTGTGCCGAGAAGAATCATCCGGCGCTGACACTCCCGTCTCTTATTTGATGGTGTGTACGCTGAGAAGGACCATCCGGTGATGACATTCCCATCACTTATCTGATAGCTTCTGAGCAAGATTATGAGTAGCAGTACTGAAAAGCTAATGGAAGAAATTACGATAGCGTAATTGAAATTCAATGGATAGTAGAAAAAGGAGTGACTTTCATGGCATTGACAGCTTTGGATGTCTTCAAGCATCTCCCGAAAACCAACTGTAAGGATTGCGGATTCCCCACCTGTCTGGCGTTCGCTATGCAGTTGGCGGGTAAAAAAGTCGAACTCGATAAGTGTCCGCATGTATCTGCTGAGGCAAAAGCAGCTCTCGACAGTGCATCCGCTCCCCCTGTCAAACTTATCACCGTTGGCACAGGAGAGAAAAAGATCGAAATCGGCAACGAAACAGTGCTCTTCAGACATGAGGAATCATTCTATCATGAGACCGGAATCGCAATTCAGGTTTCAGACTCCCTGTCTGTTGAAGAGCTTGTTGAAAATGTCAGGATCATCAATAAAAAATCATACGAGCGTGTGGGATTTGAAATTGCAATAAACATTGTTGCTGTGAAAAATGACAGTGGTGATGCTGCAACATTCACCGCAGCAGTATCCGCTGCTGAGAATGCTTCCGATTTGCCTTTGATGCTTATCTGTGATGATGCTCAGGCGATGAGTTCAGCAGCAGAAAAAATTAAAGCAAGTAATCCTCTTCTGTATGGTGTGAACGCTGCAAATGTCGATGCGATGGCGAAAGTTGCCGCTGATTTGGGGCTTCCCGTTGTAGTCAGCGCTGATTTGGACTCTCTGCCGGAACTGGCACAGAAAACTGTGCAGGCTGGCGCAGCCGATATAGTTCTTGAGACTGTCGCTGATTCATTCTCAAAGACTCTCAGCAATCTGACACAGCTGAGGCGTGCCCAGCTGAAGAAGAATTTCAGGGCTGTCGGCTATCCCATGCTCGCAAATGCGGTTGATACGGAAAACGCCCAGATGGAGACCAACAGGGCAGCGTGTTTTGTAGCTAAATATGCTTCACTTGTGGTTCTGTCGAGTTGTGATGATGCCCATATGCTGCCGCTGCTTACAGTACGGCAGAATATCTATACCGATCCGCGCAAACCTGTTCAGGTTGAGCCCGGCCTCTGGGAGGTTGGTGATGTCGGCCCTGATTCACCAGTGCTCATAACCACAAATTTCTCATTGACTTACTATACGGTTGAGGGTGAAGTTTCCGCGTCACGTGTGCCGGCCTACATTCTGGTTATCGACACTGAGGGAACTTCTGTCCTGACTGCCTGGGCGGCTGAAAAGTTTACAACGGACATGATAGCTGCGAAACTCAACGAGGATGGCGGCGCTAAGGATAAGGTCAAACACCGTACAGCCATTCTTCCCGGTCAGGTTGCAGTTATGACCGCCAAACTGAAAGACGAATCAGGCTGGGATATTCTTGTTGGTCCGCGTGAGGCAATGGGCATTCCGCGTTACCTGAAATCGCTTTCGATTTAGGCTGATTGTTTGATGTTTGAAACTGTATGGAGAGGCACTTGCCGCTCCCACATTCTAAACTCATTATGCAATGTTGGATGGTATGTTGATGGTGAAAAAACACACGGGTAAGCTCTTTCGCGTAGCGTTTAAGGATACCGGCGTTGTCGGTATCGTGGAGCAGGGGGCAACGGTATTCGACGCCGCTAAAAAAGCAGGGGTTTATATCAATTCCCTGTGCGGCGGCGATGGATTATGTGGAAAATGCCGGGTGAATGTCGAGGATGGCCGTGTTACAATGCGATCCAATACCTTCCTCGAAGATAATGAGGTTGAGCAGGGTGAAGTTGTTGCCTGCCTTGCACAAATCGAGTCGGATATCATCGTATCTATCCCTGAAGAAAGCAGCCTGCAGTCTCGTCCTGCATTCGATGAAGAAGAGACAGAGGAGCTTCATGCTGAATTCGGGGGTAAGGAACGATATCCGATTAATCCTCTTTATCAGAAACGGCGTCTCGAACTGCCGCATCCGAGTATTGATGATAATCTCAGCGATTATGAGCGTTTGAAACGTGAACTCAGTCGTAAATCCGGCATAAGCATTGCCAGTGCAGAGCTTTCAGCATTACGTCGTTTGCCTCATATTCTCAGGAAATCTGACTATAAGGTTATGACGACCGCAGTGTTCAGAGATGTGGATTTTGAACTTATCGATGTTGACGAAAATGATGGAGAGCCACGGAATTACGGTGTTGCGTGTGATATCGGGACTACGACCATTATGGCCTATCTTGTCGATCTTGATACTGGGAGGATTTGCGGAAGCGCTGCTGTCTATAATGCTCAGATGCATTACGGTGAGGATGTTATCAGCCGTATCGTCTATATTCAGGAAAACAGCAACGGGCTTAACGAACTGAACGGGCTTGTTGTCGGTGATATCAACTCGCTGATAGAAACGCTCTCTGTCCGTTTCGGGATTCAACAGGACAGCATCGGCTATATCGTGTGTACCGGCAATACGATTATGACACACATTTTGCTCGGTATTACACCTGAGTATATCCGCAGAGAGCCGTATATCCCTGTTGTGGCAACGCCTTCTATGGTACCTGCCAGAGATATCGGCATATCGATTAATGATTCTGGTTATGCCGGATTTCTGCCATCACTGGGGGCATTTGTCGGAAGCGACATAAGCGCTGCGGTGCTCTCGTCCAGTATGGCTGACAGCGAAGAAATAAGTCTTCTTATCGATGTCGGCACCAACGGTGAAATCGTACTGGGATGTAAGGACTGGTTTATCTGTTGCAGCGCATCTGCGGGCCCGGCGTTTGAGGGTGCGGGGACAGCCTGTGGCATGAGGGCCAGTACCGGCGCGATCGAAAAAGTTTCAATCGCTGTGGACGGCTCAATCATATTGGGAATCATCGGTGGGAAGAATCGAAAACCGTCAGGGATTTGCGGTACCGGCTATATTGACCTGATCTCGGAGCTCTTTACGGCAGGTTTCCTGGACCGTACCGGCAGATTCAACCGTGACAGTGGCTTGGACCGTATCCGTGAAGGTGAAAATGGTGTAGAATTCCTACTTGCCTCAAGCGCTGAATCACAATCATCCAAAGAAATCGTCGTCACCGAAAACGATATCAGAACCCTCATCAGGACAAAAGGGTCAATATATACCGCTGCCGAAGCAGTAATCAGGCACATGGGACTCTCCTGGACTGATGTTGAGAGTGTTATCATCTCCGGTGGATTCGGCAATGTAATTAATACACGCCACGCAATCGTTATTGGCCTTTTGCCTGATCTTGCACCTGAGAAATTTCACTATATCGGGAATGGATCAATTACAGGCGCCAAGATGTCGCTGATGTCTGTTGAAGCCTTGCACGCATCAAGGGCAATCGCCGAACAGATGACATATTTCGATTTATCGACAGATCCCCTGTATATGAATGAATTCACATCCTCACTCTTTTTGCCTCATACTGATGTCGAAAAGTTCCCGAGTGTGGTTTGCAGAAGTGTGTAAGAAAATCAACACTGAAATAATCATGGATCAGTAAGTGGCTTGAATCCAGATTCATACATAAGGATAAACAAATGGCTGAAAATATTACAATAGCTCTTTCCGGTAAGGGTGGTGTGGGGAAATCCACAATCGCCGCACTGTTGACACGTGCTCTCGTTGAGCGTAAAAAAGGCTCTGTACTTGCCGTTGACGCCGACCCGAATTCCTGTCTTGGCGATTATCTCGGCCTGAAAGTTGAGGCAACAATTGGTGATGTCCGTGAAGAGATACAGCAGTCGATCACGGATATTCCACCTGGTATGACCAAGGAGCGCTGGGTTAACTACAGCATCATGGAGGCCCTTGTTGAATCGAAGGGTCTTGATATGATTACGATGGGACGTCAGGAGGGGCCCGGCTGTTACTGCTATATCAATAATCTCCTGAGAGGTTTTCAGGATTCCATGCAGAAAAGCTATCAATATACGGTTATCGACAATGAAGCGGGCATGGAGCATCTATCCCGCAGAACTGGCCGTACCGTCGATTATCTCTTTATTGTCAGTGATCTTTCGATGCCCGGTATCAAGGCTGCCGCCCGGATCAACCAGCTCTCTCAAGAGTTGAAACTGGTTAAAGGCAACCGCTATCTTGTGCTCAATAAAGTCAATGGTTCCATACCCGATGAAATCACGAAAGTCATTGATGAGATCGGACTTGATGTTGTCGCTCAAATCCCTGTTGACGAAGATCTTACGTCCGTCATCTTAAGCGGCGGTGGGCTGATGGAGAGTCCTGCACAATGCGGGGCCTTGGATGCGGTCTTTGGGCTCAGGGATTCACTCAAACTGTAAAATGAAATTTAATATACTGTATAAACATAAGTTAACAATAATATGAGAGGTAATCAAATGCCGTTACCTGATGTTACAGAAAAATGGTCGGGAAGCATCAATGAAGTTGTTCTCGGCACCGGAGAAGGCAGCATAACTGTCGGCGGACAATCGACACTTCCATTCCTTGATTTCGAAGGTGCAACTCCGAATAAAACTATCGTTGCCATGGAAATTCTCGACACAGCGCCGACTGAATGGAGCGAGGTGACTACTGATCCTTTCGATGGCGTTATGAACGACCCGGTCGAATGGGCGCAAAAATGCATTGAGGATTACGGCGCTGAGATGATCTGTGTATCGCTCAATGGCATTCATCCTGATTTTGGCGATTTGCCTGCTGAGCATGCATTGAAAGTTGTTGATTCAGTCGCTAATGCCATCGATGTCCCTCTTATGATATGGGGCTCAGGCAATGCGGATAAAGACAACACAGTTATGCCTCTTGTTGCGGAAGCGCTCAAAGGGAAAAACGCTTTACTCGGCAGTGCTGATGAGGGGAATTACAAGACACTTGTCGCCGCCTGTCAGATGGCCGGTCATAACATCATCACCGAAAGCCCTTGTGATATCAATATCGCAAAACAGGTGAATATTCTTGTTACCGATGACGGTTTCCCGCTTGATCGTATAGTAATGTACCCAACCACCGGCGCTCTTGGTTATGGCTTTGAATACATCTATACAATCATTGAGCGCGGCAGGCTTGCTGCTCTGTCCGGTGACAAGATGATGTCCCCGCCGGTGATCTGCCGTGTCGGCCCTGAAGTCTGGCGTGTCAAAGAGGCGACTGCTCCACTTGCCGATCAACCAAACTGGGGTGATCCTTCCGAACGCGGCCCGATGTGGGAATCTCTGACAGCTGGAACCCTGCTGATGTGTGGCGGCGATATTATGATAATGCGTCACCCGCAGGCAGTGAAAAATATGAAACAGCTTATCGGCGAATTGATGAATGTCGGATAACTGCATATTAACCGGCGCTGTTGAATGACGTCGGGGTATGGGACTGTAAATTAATCGTTTACTCTAAAATTTGATTGGATGAGGTTGACATTATGGATGTTATCGGAGAGCGCATCAACGGTATGTATACCGATATTAAAAAAGCAATTCAGGTAAAAGACAAGGGCCCGGTTCAGGAAACTGCACAGAAACAAATTGAAGCTGGAGCCAGTGTGCTTGACATAAATGTCGGCCCTGCAACAACTGAAAAAGCGGATGCGATGGTGTGGCTTGTTGAGGCAGTGCGTGAAGTCACCGATATGACACTTGCGATTGATACTGCGTCACTTGCTGCGATGAAAGCGGGTCTTGAGGCTGCCGGCGGCTCACTGATAATGAACTCCTCCAAGGGTGATGCGAAAAGCCTGGACAAGTTTCTGCCGCTTGCGAAAGAGCACAATGCGTCCATTATCATCCTGAATATCAATGAGGAAGGTGTGCCTTCGGATGTTGACAACAGGGTTGCCATTTCAATGTTTGGGCTCGCAAAAGCTATGGAATATGAAGTCCCCATAGAACATGTCATTATCGATCCCATCATTCTCCCGGTCAATGTCGCCCAGGACCAGCCACAGAAAATCCTTGACGCGATCAGCCAGATAAAAACTCTCTCTGATCCAGCGCCCCGAATGGTTTGCGGCCTATCAAACCTGAGCCAGAAATGCTCCAATCCCAAGCTCATCAACAGAACATTTCTCGCAATGTGTATTGCGAATGGGATGGATATGGTCATCGCTGACGCCACCGACAAGGAATTGATGGAGACCATTATCACATCCGAGCTCCTGATGAACAAGAGTATCTATTGTGACGGTTACCTTGAGGCCTATTACGCCTAAGTATTTAAGTTTTTGATGTGTGTCTGGAAAAACGGTCTTTACAAAAAAGCCTAATATGGACCGGGATATTTTTGTATACTGCTTAAGCGTGGACCATGTGTAACTGCATGGTCACGCTTGAACAGTCAGGATCAGTTAGCACGTTTGACCAGCCGAAAAACAGCGTCATTTCAGGGGGCAGAATGACAGAACAGTTACAGGAAATTGTCAGTGGATTCCAGCGAAAACAAAGTGAGCTTATTCCGATCCTGCAAAAAGTTCAGTCTGAGTTGGGATATTTGCCCGAAGAAGCGATGCGTGTAATCGCCGCTTATACACATGAGCCCGCAAGCCGTGTGTATGCAGTCGCAACATTCTATGCGCAGTTCCGTTTTACTCCGGCCGGAAAAAACAAAGTCAGTGTTTGCAGGGGAACCGCCTGTCATGTCAGGGGTGCACCCCGTATTTTGGAAGAGATTGAAAATC
>Ga0307988_1002058_pt1 | contig 10441 bp, 12 predicted proteins | sample EllFjometagen183_FD_203166 | JGI IMG/M metagenome (GOLD analysis project Ga0307988, IMG submission 203166) | Marine microbial communities from Ellis Fjord, Antarctic Ocean - #183 | ecosystem: Environmental > Aquatic > Marine > Unclassified | place: Southern Ocean | collected 2014-10-08 | reverse complement strand
GAAATCACTGAGTTTATAAAGGAATTAAGAGATCGTTTCGGATATACCATCCTTGTGATTGAACATAAATTAAACCTGGTTAAAGCGGTTTCAGACAGGGTGATTGTGATTGATCACGGGAAAAAGCTTTGTGAAGGTTCCTACGATGATGTGTCAAAAAATCCAGAAGTGATCGAGGCTTATCTGGGCAAGAAGGTTAAAAGTGGAAACTAAACCAATACTTGAACTAAAAAGTGTCAATGCCTGTTATGGAAAAATACAGGTACTCTACGATATTAATATGACCATTCACAAGGGCGAACTCATCTGCCTTTTAGGCGGCAATGCCTCGGGAAAATCCACTACATTGAAAACCATCCTGGGGATTGTTCGGCCAAAAGATGGTGCTGTTTTTTTAAAGGGTAAAAATATTAATAAAAAACCCACCAATTATATAATTCGAAACGGGGTATCCATTGTTCCGGAAAACCGCAGGATTTTTCCCAGAATGACTGTGCTGGAAAATCTTGAAATCGGTGCCATGCACAGAAAGGATAAGCATACGGTTAAACAGGATATAGAATCCATGTTTGAGCTTTTCCCCCGCTTAAAGCAGAGAATCACACGTCTTGGTATGGTCCTTTCCGGCGGGGAACAGCAGATGCTTGCCATGGCAAGAGCGCTTTTGTCAAAACCGGATATCCTTTTAATGGATGAACCATCTATGGGACTATCGCCGGCACTTGTGGATCAGCAATTTGAAATTATAGAAGATATTAATAAAAAAGGGACAACGATTCTCATGGTTGAACAGAATGCCAATATGGCCCTTGCTATCGCAGACCGCGGCTATGTGCTTCAAACCGGTGAGATTGTTTTGGATGATACAGCGCAGAACCTGTTAAAAGATCCAGGTATGCAGAAAGCATATCTGGGTGGTGAATTATAGGGGACTATCATGGTTAAATTAAAGGTGAGTGTTGAAAAAATCGACGGATATTGCAACCAACCAATGCTGGTGGGAGATCATTTCTTTGTAGAGGGGGGTAAAATCTCAATCCCTGCCGGCAAACATATCTGTATGTGGGCCTTGCAGAGCATCATGCCGATTTTACCGCTGATGCAACGCAATAGCGGGGAAAAAGGAGATTGGACTGCAAAGGATTCAGGCCAGCTTTTTGTCTGTCCTGATCCAAAAGGAAAAGTACATTACAGAATTGAAAGGATAAGAGACTGATGCTGGTAATAGACCTTAATAAGTGTTCGGGTTGCAGGCGGTGTGAAACCCATTGCTCTTTTTACCATTCAGGGAAAACCGGTCATATGGGTGCCCGGATTAAAGTGGAAAAAATTGAAATTCTTGGAATTGATTATCCAATAGTCTGTCATCAATGCAAAGAGCATTATTGCACAAAATGTCCCCAAAACGCTATTTCTATCACACAAAACGGCAGTATTGAGGTGTCTCCCACCATTTGCGATCTTTGCGGGGCATGTGAAAAATTGTGTCCCATCGGCGCCATAGAAATTTATAACGAAATCCCTTATGTCTGCGATCTTTGCGGTGGTAGCCCCAGATGTGTTGAAGCCTGTGAAATGGGCGCAATAAGCTATGATCCTGCAATTCGGCAATCTGTATCGCTTGACTGGTTTAAAAAGAAAACAAAAAAAATACCGCCTAGTGTTAAACGATATGAATATGCAAAACAGGGGAGCGTAAAATTAAGAGAAAACTGGTTAAAGGACAGGAGTAAATAAAATGCTACACGGTTATGGTGGACATATATTAAGGGTGGACTTCAGTAGTGGCAGAATCCTGCGTGAGAAAACAGATCCTTCATACATGCTTGAAGTGATCGGTGGGCGCGGGTTGAATTCCCGAAGACTTTTTGATGAACTTAAGCGTGATATCGATCCGCTTTCAGAAGAGAACATGCTGTTGATCGGTGTCGGGCCTCTCACAGGCTCATTGCTTTCTACATCTGCTTACATCACGATTTCCGGCAAATCTCCTTTAACTGGAATTCTTGGGGATTCAGCAGCCGGTGGTTTTTTAGGGCCTGAAATTAAAATGGCAGGGTATGACCAGTTGATTTTTACCGGCAAATCCGAAAGCTTAAGTTATGTCTATATTTGTGATGATCATGTTGAAATCCGGGATGCAGTTCATTTAAAAGGCAAAGATATTTTCCAGACCACAGCCATCCTCAGAAAAGAACTCAATGATAACAGCATCCAGATTGCTGCTATCGGCCCTGCCGGAGAAAATCTTGTGAGATTCGCAACCGTGGCCTGCAACAACTCACGGGTATGCGGCAGAACCGGTATGGGATGCCTTTTTGGTTCAAAAAATTTAAAAGCAGTGGTAGTAAAGGGAACCGGAATGGTCTCTCTTTCGAATCCCTTAAAATTTATGGATATCTGCAAAATAATCGACAAGCGGATTGTGGAGCATCCTGAATTCCAGGATCGGCATGACCTTGGATCAACTCTTTTAATGAAAGCCCTGAACGGCCTTGGCATCCTGCCAGTAAATCATTTTCAAAAGGGGATCGCTCCTTATGTGGATGAGATCAGCGGGCAGACCCTTGCAAAAAACTATAAAGTAAAGAATAAGGGCTGCTTTAACTGCAATATTAACTGCTCAAGGTACTATGTAACAAAAGAAGTTGAAAGCGAAGGGCCTGAATATGAAACTCTTTGCAGTTTCTCTTCCCGCCTGGGCAGTCGGGATCTTGAGTTTGCACTTAAAATGGGCCAGTATTTGAACAGAATGGGTCTTGATTCCTTAAGCGCTGGCGAAACAATTGGCTGGGCCATGGAATGCGTTGAAAAAGGAATCTTTGATAAAAATGACTTTGATGGTCTTGATTTCACCTGGGGTAATACAGATACCGTTGAAAAAATTCTGGACAAAATCATCCATCTGGAAGGTGTGGGAGCTGATTTTGCAAAAGGCACAAGATTTCTGGCTGACAAAATGGGCAGAGGGTCTCAAAAATACGCCCTGCATGTAAAAGGACTTGATATTATTTGTGGCGATCCTCGGGGGATTAAAGCCTTTGGACTGACCTATGCCATCGCATCCAGGGGCGGAGATCATTTAAGAGCGGAACCGTTTTTTGAACTGACCAACCGATTTGAAGAAGCTGAAAAAAGGTTTGGAACAAGGGATGCAGCAGATCGTCTGTCTAATAATGGAAAAGCTGCGCTTGTTGAATACTCAGAACGACAGTCACTTTTAACAGATTGTCTGACCATGTGTAAGAATGTGGGCTTAAGTATGGATGTACTCAATTTTGAACTGGCTGCAGACCTCTTAACATCCGGAACCGGTCTTAATTTTACAGAAGATGTCGTCAATAAGGCTTTAAGAGGAACCATCACCAAAGACCGGTTAATGAATATTGACTTCGGAATAAATTCAGAGGATGACACACTGCCTCACAGATTCACACATGAACCCTTGTTGGAAGGGGCCTCTAAAAACCAGGTTGTACCGATCGATGACATGGTTAAAGATTATTATAAAATCAAGGGCTGGGATGAGAATGGCGTCCCGGAAAAACAATGATAACCAGCGCAATAGGCGGACAAACAACTTATGGTCATATTGTCGGAATACTGATGAATGACTCATCAATTCCGAGAATTCCCGGTGATCCGGGCCATGCTGAAACATTCTCTTTCCCTGTGATCTATGAAGTACTCAAGGGGTTTCCTTTTGAAGATCTTGTCAGTGTCAGAAAAAACAACACTGATATCCTAATTGAACGAGCATTGAAGCTCCAGAAAAAGGGTGTCCACCTGATTGCGGCAGACTGCGGCCTTTTTGGACCTTTCAATGAAGAGTTAAGACGACAGCTGCAGGTCCCATTCATTGGATCAGCTCTCGATATGGTGCCCTTGCTGCAGCGGTTTCTGCCCTTTAACCGGAAGGTTGGTATTATCACTGGGGATACACAGATATTAAAATCGGAACACTTTAATGCTTCAGGAATTAACCCTGAAACAGTTCTGATTGCTGGCATGGACAACAGTTCAGAGTTTAAAAAGGTTGTGATTGAGAAAAATTCTGAACTCGATATTGAAAAAATGCGACAAGACTTAATGGATACTGCCGCTGACCTTGTGGATGAAACTCTTGGGGCCGTTGTTTTGGAATGCACAAACCTTATTTCCTTCAAAATTGATCTTCAGAAAGCATTAAGAGTACCGGTTTTTGACCTTGTAACATTGATCGAATGGTATGTTTCCGGTCTCAGATCTCGGAAATTTCATTCTCAATTCATTGGATAAAATTTAAAATGAACAACAACATAAGACCTTGTTTGGTAACTGAATTAGATATGTTGCAAAAAATAGGATACGAAACCTCCAAGGAGACATATAGATCAGTTATTAATCAAGAAACTATGGACAATGGACAAATATCTTGGAAAAGTAAGTGATAATGAAGCAATTTATTGGATTGAAAATATTTACAAATAACTTTTCAGGGGGATGGGTAAAAAACCAAAAAGGATAGGTGATGGTAGATGGTTCCCAAATTTACTTGATCGCTTTGGGCCATGGCAGACAATTACAGTATCGGCACAGTGAATGATGATCTTTGATGTAACGCAATCGCCAGCCACAATATTTACCACGATCAGAATCCTCGGAAGGCATTTCATTCATACTTAATGAAATATCTTTGTTTCAATGAGGTTCCATCCGGCTAATAGCTTCTTCAATAACATTTTGTAGCCCTTGAAGTCCTACTTTTTTTTCCTCCAAAATGGGAAGGCCTGTCGCGTTACTTATCTTCTTTATATCATCTTCATAGCCATCTAAATCTTCTAGAGAGTCCAAGAGTACGATACCTTCCAGCATCGCATACCGATCTTTAAGATTTTTTTCATATTTTTCATATTTGTTCCAGAAATTAATCCATTCAGGCGTTAAAAAGAAATATTTATGCTTAGGATCTGTCTGGAAGAGCTGGCCTTTCCCGCCAAACAAACAATCCATACAGTTAATGGCATCGACTTTCATTATTCCATAGGCATCAACCAATTCTTTCATTTCATGCTTAAATCCCAAACAAACATCACCATAAATAATGACTATATCTTTCCGGCCTCGATCCAATGACTTTTCAATTGTGCTCCTCAAGGCTTTTTCCAGAAGATTGTAATCATAATGGAGTTTGGAACTGAGGAAAGTCACGTCGGCTTTCAACCGACCGGATTCAATCAGACTTTGTATTTCTTTTTTGACAATACCGCAGGATATTACAATTGGATTTTTATTGTCTGTCATGTCGGTTCTCCTCAGCAGCTATAGAGTTTGAAAAATTCTTTTTTTGGGTCTTCATTTAACACATCTGGCTTCCTTACGTTTAAAATGGAAATGGTTCTCAATTTGAATTTTTGTCAACTCAGATCTTAGCATGTATCTAAAAGTATAGGTATTGACTAATGGTATCATGAGTGACGAGTAAAATATCTAATAAAGTGACAGCTTCCAAACGATATCCGCGGTGATCAGGATCTGTGTGGCAGCGATTATATTAACGTGAAAACCGCTCCATAGAAAATCAGGCTATTCTCCAATAAGGTTGAATATCAGGATAGGATCTTGATTCTGCTTTTATATGTATTAATCTCCCTGTAATAAATTTTCGGAGAATAAGGAATATTGTAAACTGATGTTGAAACTTAACTTAAGATGATTGTGGATCTTTTTTGATGGACAAGGCTACGACAGCTATCATGGGCATGACTGCCGATAACATAAACGCCGTACCAATGCCTGTTTTTTCAGCAATCACACCACCTAACGCAGCCCCAATACTCACGCCGATAATAAATCCGCCGGTCCATATGGTCATTGCCCGTAAATTTCCAGGAATCACCTGGATACTATAAGCAGCCATGGCAGGATACATCAGCCCATGTCCGATGCCGAAAAGCGCTGACACAGCCCCGAAGGTAGCCGCATTCCGGGTCCAACCCATAATAATGACGGAAACGGTCAGGGCAGCAAAGGCATATCGAGAAATCCGGACACGCCCATAATGGTCTGCCCAGTTCCGCCCGATAATCCTGGAGATAACAGCGGCCATGGAATAGGCAATAAAGAAAAGACTTAAAGGCATAATCTGTTTTTCTTGCAGGTAAAGCGGCGAAAAAACCAAAATGATGCCGTAGACAACTCCTCCCATCACGGCCACTCCGGCAACCTGGAAACCATAGAACAGCCAGTTGGTGTTGGAATCATTTCCTGTTTTTACAGTATTCTCCTGTTCCGATGTCTGGGCACGCGGCAAAATAAACAAGGCAATGACTGAAAGGACCACAAGAAAAATTGTTAAAGCAAAGAGTGTCTGAAAATTGGTAATTGCTACAAATGCCTCGGCAGCAGCCGGTGAAGCCGCCTGGGTGACCAAGGTGATGACACCCAGAAACCCAATATGCTTGGCATGTTCTTTGGGAGGACAAATCTGGGTTATATAAGTGTTAACGGACACTAAATAAACGCAGAAGGCTATCCCATGCCATAACCGGACGCCGGCGATGAAAAAAAGATCTGTGGTGAAAATCATGCAGGTGTTGCTGATCAACGCAGCAGCGCAGCCAAACATCATCATCGCCCTTGTATCCCGTCGACCACCGTAAAAATAGAGCCATAAAAGCGTAGCAAGATTTGATATTCCCATGGCTGACATGATGCCGCCGATAACGGCATCAGAGGCGCCCAGATCACTCAGATAAACCGGCAAAAGAAAATATGCTGAAAATGAGGCCATATACAGCAAATTCGCTGCATATAATATTAATAAATTTTGTTTTACAGTCACAAAGCACCCTGTTGATTATTTGGGGACAGACAGCCCGATAACATGACAAGATCGCCCTCGAAAGTCAATGCCCTTTACTCCCTGCCACATACGCAAGTCGATCTGGAATTCCCATTGAAATTGTTTCAAAAATCATTTTAAGGCATCAAATATAGATATGATAAGACTATGAATACAAGTCATCGTTTGAGAAATTCTGCAAATAAACCAAAAGGGATAGGAAATTTTTCCCATTTCCCATCCCTCCGGCAATGCTATAAAATCTTCTACCTACTTGGATTTTTTAACATCTTTTTTGTCTTTGGTTGTTTTTTTGCTGGTTTTCTTTGGTAAAATATCACAACCACAACCACAGGCTTTCTTTTCCTCTGTCATTTTGATCACCCCCTTTATGATTAAGTATTTAAGCAATAACTTAATTAGTTAAGCAAAAATTTTTGGTTACTTTTTTTCTGTCTTCAACTCTTTCAATCTTTGTCGCACGGTGTTAAGCTCCTTTTTGAGCTCATCCTCATATTTTTTAAGGGATTCCATGTTCGTTCGCTTGGATTCGTATTCTTTAATTTTTCCTGTCCCCTGGCATCCACATGTACAAACTTCATTTAATATTTCCCGACAATTTTCCATTGCCTTTTCATCAATTGAATATGGAATCCAATATCCTTTCCTTTCGCTTCTGACAAGACCTGCTTGTCTTAAAATTTTAAGGTGTTGGGATACGGCCGCAGTTGTTATGCCTATGGTTTCAGAAATTTCTTTGGCACCTAAGGGCCCCTGACCTTTAAGCATGTCAATTATTTTCACACGCGTTTCCACGCTAAGCACTTTAAATATTTCGGAAGGGTCCATTTACACAGGCCTCTCTTACAATTAAGTAGTTAAGCAATGACTTAAATATAAGCCAACTGTAAGTTCATGTCAAGCATTTTTAGGAATAATCACAAGATTCTGTATAAAAAGTTCAATGTTCTCAAATTGTAATATTTAAAAAAGATGAGACTACTCTGGCTATAGGGCTCAGTATCAAATACTGAACAATTATTTTGTACGACAATTAACCCGTTCTTTCAATTCCTTTCCGTACTTGAAAAATGGTAGTTTCTTGGCAGAGACCCTAAACTGCATATTCCAATAGTCATGAACAAAGCTACCTCAATGAAGATACTGTTTTGGGGGATATCAAATAGTACCAGCACACTTAATATTGCACCAATGGTTGTGCCGGAAAGTCTATAAAGGCACATCTCTACAGATTCGGCCACATATATCTGCATCACGATAACAGTTGATATAACCGCCCAGTGCCCGAATTCAATATTTTAAAGCATGGTTTAGTTGTTTTTATTTTCAAAATACATTATCATCCAAAATTGTTTTCGTTCACAATAGCAACTTTTATAAAAACGGTGACACATGGCAAAAGACAGATTCAGCTCCAACGAAAGGGTTCAAATTGAATTTCAACAGATAAAAATCAAGGAGATCATCCTTTTAATTCGGAAACTCGTTCATGGTGCCGAATTGTATACAAAGGAGTTGAGCAAAAATCATTCGATTACCTCAGCGCAACTCAACTGTCTTTTAGCCCTTTACGAAAATGGTCCATTGCCCCCATCACAGGTTGCCAAGAGCATGATGGTTAAATCGAGCACGGTGACCGGGGTTGTCGACCGTTTGGAAAGTAAGGGGCTTGTAAAGCGGGAAAGGAACTCACCTGATCGTCGCATTATCAACATTCGATTAACCGAAGACGGTAAGAAAATCGCGGAAATCGCCCCCCCGCCGATTCAACAACAAGTGATAGAGGGATTACAAAATCTGTCCCATTCCGAACTTGATGAAATTATCTTTTCATTCTCAAAGCTTACGAAAATGCTTGATGTCCAGGATATCGATGTAACGTAGTCATTTCCCATCGTTTTCGTTGGCGTATCTACTCAACACTCCCCATTGCTTTTAGTAAATCATGTGAACTCTTCGCGTAAAGCAAATTGGTCGATTTTGGGAATGGGTGGCGTGGGCATTGACAAATTATTGTTTTTGTTATAGTTTATTTCAGATGAAATTAATTTAGTTGTAATATTTTTATGCCAATTAATTTGCGCAATTTGTTCGAGCGCTATGGTTGAAAGAAAAGGTGGTTTAAATGAGTGAAGAGACGCTTCTTAACAAAATATCCGATAACGTTATCCAGGGCAATAGAAACACCGAATTCCAGGGGGCATGTCATAATTTAGAAGGTCAGCCTGGGGTTGTTGAATTAACCCAGGCAGCGTTGGACCAAGGCATCGATCCTGAAATAATTATAGTGGACTCACTGGCCCAGCCCATGGAGGTGGTTGACCAAAAGTATAAATCCGAAGAATACATGGGTATGGATTATTTGGCATCTGCTATATGTGTTGATTATGCAATGGAGATACTTGCATCTCCTTTGCGTGAAGCTGGGATAAACCCGTCAAGAATCGTTGTAGCTGTTGGGAAAGGCGAAATAGCCCAAGACCCCGGCCCCCAAATAGCCGTGCAGCTTCTGAAGGGGTTCGGGTACGAAGTGGTTGATTTGGGTTTCGATATACCAGCAAATCAGATTGTTGACTCCGTCAAGAACCTTCAGGCTGACTACGTGTGGATGTCGTCAATAAATAGTTGGTATACAACGGAAATGGAAAATTTGGTTAAAAAACTAGAAGAAGAGGAAATCCATGACGAAGTTAAGGTTGTGGTTGGCGGTGCAGCCACATCAGATCGCTTTGCAGAAAGGATTGGTGCAGATGCTTATTATAAAGACGTTTTTGAAGTGAACGATGTTATGAAGAGTTTGAAGATTTGCTCGGGTTTTGCCAATGTATAGCTTCAGGGGGAATGTTGAGAATACCCCCTTGGCCATCACCCGTTAAATGAACACATCAGATGTTATTTTAATTTCGAATTCAGCTCGCTGAGGAAGCTGAATTTGACTATAGTGGTGTTGGAGCCAATTACGCCGAAACCACACAGATAATCTTTTATCATTGCAAGTCAGATAACTTTACAAAGGAAATAATGAGCGCACAACTCCAAGGAACGAAAGTGACGTTCAATAAATAGTTTAAGATGGATTGGTAAACCCCTTGCGTTCCTTTGCGAACCTCTTACCCGTGACCTTAAACTATATGGACCTGAGATTGCCTCAAGTAGCATTCTTTCAAAATTAACGGCGGTCTACAGGTTATTGGATCAGCATTTCATGATTCAAGAATGGTCAGCGGGCTATCCTCTGTAAATTCTCGTTTTATTAAACTTAATTTAGCATGACAAAAAATTGACAAGCTTGAGTTAAGGTCATAATCGTTGACTTATATCGGGTTAAAAGATATTGAAAGTTTTACCATTATAAACAAAAAACGCAATTCAATTAAAGGATTTATCATGGGTGATTTCGTTCCTACCAGAGAAGATGCATACACATTATTAAAAAAATATAATAATAAAGAAGGTTTAATACGTCATGCTGTTGCCGTTGAAGCCGTCATGGGACATTTTGCCCAGAGGTTTAATGAGGATGAGGAAAAATGGCGGGTCATAGGCTTGGTGCATGACCTTGATTATGAAATGTTTCCTAAAGAACATTGCCATAAA
>Ga0307988_1002056_pt1 | contig 10447 bp, 9 predicted proteins | sample EllFjometagen183_FD_203166 | JGI IMG/M metagenome (GOLD analysis project Ga0307988, IMG submission 203166) | Marine microbial communities from Ellis Fjord, Antarctic Ocean - #183 | ecosystem: Environmental > Aquatic > Marine > Unclassified | place: Southern Ocean | collected 2014-10-08 | reverse complement strand
TAATAAAATAATTTCTGAATTTAATAAAATAGATGAGTCTGAGTTTAAAAAAAATAAAGCACAAGTATATCGTAATATAGCTAATATATTAAGGTCAATAGAATCATTAACAATTGGATTAGAAGATAGCAATTTAGAAGATTTTGTAAGAGTAACAATTCAAAACTATTCAAAAAATATTATCCTTAAATGCTTAGATTCCTAGGCGATTAAAATGGTGTACTAGTAGACCACTAAGGTTGTGCTAGTACAAACCTATTTTAAAAACCTCTCTTCTCTTACTAATTAGTAAGAACCAGCAAAATGAAAATTGCTGTTTTTATTAATTAACTAAAACAAGAGGTAACTAACAATGAGTAGTTTATTAAATTTTTCAGGCGCAATGCGAGCACCCAAATATCCATTAATCCAAGAAGGCACTTTGGCCAAGGTGCGTCTTGATATTCAACAAGGTGGTTTTAATGACGAATCTCGTGGTTGGACTAAAGGCATGGCAACTCAAGGCAAGACTGGAGCTGTCTATTTAAAATGTGAATTCAAAATTTTATCTGGTGAATTTCAAGGACAGAAAATTTGGTCATTAATAGGTCTACATAGTACAAAAGGAGATATATACGAAAAGATGGGCAGAGTCTTTATCAAGGAAATACTCGAATCTTCTCGTGAAATTGATCCAAAAGACACGAGTGATATTGCTGATAAAAAACGTTGTATTATTAGCTTGGCTGATCTTGATGATATTATTTTTGTAGCTGAGATCAGTATTGGTACTAACCAAAAGGGCGAAGGTAAGAATGAGATCAAAAAAGCAATAACACCAGATCATCAGGACTATTCAAAATATATGAATAGTCCATCAATAGAAGACCAAGTCGTATGTCCTTTCTAAATTGGAAGTCATAATTCCAATAATATGAAGCAGAATGAGTGTCTAGACGGACAATTTAAACACTCATTTTCTGCAATTATTAATCTTTCAAAAATAAGAGGAAACTATGAAAGACGAAGTTCAAGATAACTCACTAAAAACCACAAAGCAACCGAATAAATCTTTAATTAATATAGCTGCAGGGCAAGGAGTAACTAGCACTGCTATCAAACAAACTACTACTAATCATAGCATATTTACTAAGTATTTAACAGCTTTTAAGGCTGTTTCTGTTTCATATTCAGAGGTTGTGACGGTAAATAGAAATAACAAAAAGCTGACACAAGAAGAGGCTATAGCTCACGCTAAAAAAGTGGGCAAGAGCAACTTGCCTTGGTTTATAGCTGGCAAATTCAGCGAGGACAAACGAATTGGCAAAAACCTAATTTCTAGGAGTGCTATAGTTTTAGACTTAGACAATTACGAACATAGTCTAGAAGAGCTAGAGGTAAGTGTTAAGAGCGAACTTTCTAAATATAAGTATTTAGCTTATTCAACAGCAAGTCACGCGCCAGAGAAGCCTAAAATTAGAATAGTATTATTTTTGCAGAAGGATATTGCAGAGAGTAAGTATAAAGCAGCAGCAGAAGCATTTGCTAGCACTCTGAGCTTTAGGTCTGCAATAGACGAGGCTAGCTTTAAGCCTAACCAGTTTATGTTCATAAGCGGAGTTGTAGAAATAACCAACTTGCCCGAAGGCTTAACTACTGAGAAATACCAACCTTGGAAACTAGAGCATGATGGCGAGCTGCTAAACCCTTTGGAGTTTAAGCAAAAACCAGTTGAGCGTACTAAACCTACGCCGAAGGTAAAATTGTCTTTAGTAAAAAATAACCCAGAGGCAGCGGATAATAATATAGTAGAGTTTGTTGAATCCGAAGCCAATAAAGAAAAGAGCTTGAATTTAACGGAAGGTGAAATAGCAGCTAGTTTGGAGAAGTATCCAGCGTCTTGTCTGTCTTATGATGAGTGGGTAGAAGTCAGCATGGCATTACACCACTATTATAATGGGTCAGATGTTGGACTAGCTATATTTAACGAATGGTCAAAGTTGGACATTGATCGGTATACAATAGAAGCTATTAATAGCAAATGGGTATCGTTTAAACAGCAGGGCAAAAAAACTATAACATTTTTTACTGTATTAATGAGAATTAAGGAGAAACGACTAGAGGCCTTTGATAGAGAAATATTTGAGAGCATAGCTAATATAACTGAGAAAGTGCGTAGTGAACAACTTACACCAATATTAGAAAGTATAGCTACAAACTGTACCGCCGAAGAATCTGAGTATTATATTGCTGAAATAAAGGCAAACACGAATTTAGGTATAGGTACATTAAGATCAAGATTAAAAACTGAACGTCGTAAAATTAAAGCTGAGGAAATTAAGAATAAAGGCGATCGGATATACCAATTAGATGCAATATTGCCACCTGAACTTTTTGAAGAGTATGTCACTGGTGGATCAATCAAAGGTACTATTGAAAACTTTAAAAAGGTGATTGATCTATATGGAATTAAAGTAGTACGTAATGTTATATCTAAGCGGGATACAATAATGTTACCTAATGATAGATATATTAGTGAAATTGCTAATGCTGCCAGACTAGTTAGAATAGAGAGTTTGTTAGATGCTAATAATATTGGTAAATCTCATAATTCCGCTAATTTCTGCACAGAATTAGCGTCACTAAACACGTATAACCCAATATCAGAATGGGTGAACTCAAAGGAATGGGATGGTATAGACAGATTACAGCCTATATTTGATACAGTACGAACAGCAGAGCATTTCTTAAAAGATGATAAAGAGCACTTGCTTAGAAAATGGCTAATCAGTGTTATGGCAGCTATGGAAGAAGAAAAAGGAGTCTTTTCTAAAGGCGTTCTTATATTCCAAGGTAAACAATCTATTGGTAAGACAGCGTGGTTTAAAAAGCTGCTGCCTGAGCCAGTAAGCGAGTATTTTCTTGAAGGAGCTACCCTAGACCCAACTAGAAAAGATAGTATCTCTACAGTAACTAGTCACGCTATAGTTGAGCTTGGTGAAGCCGATAGCACAATGAAAAAGGATATAGCAGCAATAAAAGCATTTCTCACCAGTAGAAAAGACACATTTAGGCCAGTTTACGCTCGTACTGATAGTGTGCTACCAAGGAGAACTATTTTCTGCGCATCTGTTAATGACAATGAATTTTTAGTAGACCCAACTGGTAACTCCCGTTTTTGGACAATACCTATTACTACAGTAGATTATAAACATAATATTGATATGCAGCAATTATGGGCGCAGGTTCTAGAACTATATAAAAGTGGTGAGCAATGGTGGTTAGATCAAGAAGGGGAAAAAATGTTACAAAACTATAACGATAGGCACGTAAAGACCTGTCCCTTTAAAGAGTTGATTATTGACAGATACATATTTCCCAAAAGAGATGATCCTGATGAGGAAAATAAGAATGAATGGTTGAGTGCAACAGACATATTCCTAAAACTAGACTTGGGTGGTAATCCACGCGGTGGGGCAATTGGTGTCGCGTCGGTGCTTAATGAGCTTGATGTTGTGCGTTCAAAATATAATAGAAAATTTCTAGTACAAAAACATCCAGATTACAAACCACCTGAATATTTTTAAAAAAGTACAACTGAAAAAATAGAGTTACAACCGAGAACAACTGAAAAAATATAATTTCGGTAGTGCAAAAAAGGCTTTGTATATACTGGCTATAGACCATTTACAACTGAAACAACTGACTATATATATATTAAATATAACAATAATAATATATATATATAAATATAATAAATATATCAGTAGAGGACTATGTATGTCCGTTTCACATTAGCGTAACTCCAGTTTTTTTCAGTAGTTCAGTTGTAATATGCTTGTATACCAATTGTATGCTGGTGTTCAAGTACAACTGAGTGATATAATAGTCAGTTGATGTCAGTTGTAAAACAACATGAATCAATCAATGATTAACAAAAAGAAAGGAAATTACGATGAAAAATACAAAACAAGATCTGTTAAACACTAGCTGTTTAGACAAATTAGTGTACCTAGATGTGGAGTGCTACCCCAACTACTTCTTAATTTATTTCTACTGTGATGGAAAAAGCCAATATTTCGAGATAAGCGATGATGCTTATTTTAACAATACCCAAATACAAGATATTAGAAATATATTATCACGTTATACAACGGTTGGTTTTAATTCAAATAATTATGACATACCTATGATAAGTTTCGCCTTAACTGGTTGTAATGCAACTGGTTTAAAGAAAGCCTCTGATGCTTTGATCAACAAGCCAAGAAATGTACCCACATGGAAAATAATGCAGCATGTCGGGGTACGTCGCTGTCATACCAAACAGCATATTGATATTATGAAGGTAATACCTAGCATTACTGTGTCTTTGAAGTCGTACGCAGCAAGGATTGGCTTTAAGAAGCTACAAGACTTGCCCTATGACCCAGCAGAGCCTTTAACACAGGAACAAATGATCGAAGTTAGAGAATATTGTTTAAATGACGTAGAAGTAACAGAAGCATTAACCAATAAAATAAGCCGTGAGCTAGAAATTAGAGAAGTTTTTTCACGAGAGTATAATATAGATTTGATGTCTAAGTCTGACCCTGCTATAGCTGAGAAAATATTCGATACTAAATATGGGATTGAGTTTAAGGAAGAGGGATATACTTATGGTGCACCTACGATCAAATATAATCCGCCAGAGTATTTGGAATTTACCAACGAAGTGTTGGTAGAGCTTTTTGCTAACATTAAAGCTGACGAATACACGTTAAATGCAAAAGGTAAAATTAATAATATCCCGTATGAAGTTAAAATAGGTAATACTATATATAGTATAGGCATTGGAGGAATTCATTCAAAAGAGAATAGTATTCATTTTGATAGTAATAATAAAATACTATTAGATATTGATGTTGTGAGCTATTACCCCACTATTATAATAAATAACGGCTATGTCCCCAGAAACCACCCCAAAGCATTCATAGAAGATTATAAGAGTTTCTACGCAGAGAGGTTAGAGGCTAAGGCTATAGGTGATGCAATAAAGTCTCAGACATGTAAAATCATTTTGAATGGGACGTTTGGTAAATTGGGGTCTAAGTATAGCAGTTTATATTCACCAGATTTATTATTAAATGTAACATTAACGGGTCAATTATCACTCTTGATGTTAATAGATGAACTGGAAGCAAACAACATAGCTGTTGTATCTGCTAACACAGATGGGATATTAGTGAATACAAGCAAAGACAACGATTTGATAGTAGATGAAATAGTAGCAAACTGGGAAAAGCTTTGCAATTTTACCACCACTTTTTCTTCCTACAACGACGTTTACAAAACGCATGTGAATAATTATTTAGGTATTACTACAGATGGGGAGATAAAATATAAAGGTGAGTTGCAAGAGCCTTCCTTGATGCGCAATAGCATAGAAACAGCTTGCAGGAAAGCCGTAGTAGATTATCTCAAAAATAACATTCCAGTCAAAGAGACTATATACTCTATGAAGCATGACATAAGAAACTTCTTAATTTTTAGAAAGTCAAAGCTTGGTGCGTATTATCAAGGAGCAAGATTGGGAAAAACAGTGCGGTGGTATCATAGCTCTAAAGGAGATGTGCTACGTAACATGGATGATAGCAAAGTAGCTGGCTCAACTGGAGCTATACCTTTGATGGAAATACCAGATGATTTTAAGTTTGATGATATAGACTTAGATTTTTATGTAACTAAAGCGAAAAAGATTTTAAGTAATATGGGAGTGGATTATACAAATGGGGCTGCAGAGTAGGCAACTCAGCCTTTTTATAGATTAGGAATATTGTCACTTTCAGCTATACGAATAATTCAAACTTTGCTATTTTAGGCAAATATTAATTACAGGTACTAAATATGAAAACAGGTAAAGTGAAGTCATACGTAGACAAGAGCGCATACGGCTTTTTAACGGCTGATGATGGTAGTGGTGATACTTTTGTGCATAGTAACCAGTTGCAAGAAGTGGGGTTAGAAACTTTGATAATAGGACAAAAAGTTAGCTATGAAGTATTGGTCAATAATAAGAATAAGAAAACTTATGCTACTAACATTAAGTTCATTACTCCCGCGAGATAGTCATTGTGTACCATTAATACTAGTTAGGCAACCTTTCTCATTTCCATAACTTTAAGTGAAATCGGCATAACTAGACCAGCAGGCCGTCTGTCGATATTCACTAACTTCAAGCGTTCAGGTTTGGGAGTAGCAATTTGAACTGTCTCAACTTCAGGAGTCTCAAACTTTATCTTAACGCGTTCAAATGCAGGCAATTTATCCCGATCTTCTGCTATAGGTTTTTCACTCCAACCAGCTCTACTTTTGAGGAAGAATATCATGGCAGAAAGGTTACCATCTTCTATTTGTTGCCAGAGAAGTTTAGCTACTTTGCAAATTCCTCTGACCTTGCCTTTTTTATAAGCTATAGAAACTCTTTTATCCTTTTTCTGTAATACTAGGAAGTCATCTACTGAAATATCAAAATAACCAGCTACTTGCTCCATTGGGAGATAATTCGCTAAAGCTTCAAGCTGAGCTATTTGCATATCATCCAATATTGTATCCGATCCATTAGCGTACTTTTGTTTAATATTGATCATTCAGTTCTCCCGACAACTTCTTGAAGTCTCTAATTATTTTTTGCATTTCAGAACGTTTGGCTATATTTTCTTTAGTGTAGTAGCCATGTTTTAAAGCGTTCTGGCTACCTTTAGGTGCTCCACTTCCTTTAGCGCAACCATGCATACGGCAGCGTTTTCTACCTTTAATTGGAGCTGTTTTGCAAGGATGTCCTTTACGGGTTTTTGCTCCGCAGTTAGTTCTTATTTCTTGTTCTATGAGCTTATCTTGCATTATTTTTTTCTACCCTCTACCCCTAGTGAAGTTTTTTATTAGATTCAATACTTCCAATAATAGCTTGACCACCTGAGTTAACATTGACGTGCTCTATAACCATTTTTTGTGCCCCTTTGCCACGATAACGTTGCAGAGCTTCCATTTGCATAGTGTATGTACGAGTTAATTTATTAGCTACATTAAACGCCTTACTACCAAGTTCTATTTCCTTATATACCTTACTATTTAGTAGACCATTAGCTCTTTCTAGGTTTTGCATTGCTGCATTATGCGTAGCGACCATTTGAGCTGCTAGCATAGCTTCTATAGCATCTTTGGGTTTAATATCGTTGATACTAACCAGAGTATTATCAAGTATTTCTTGTTGGTTATCGTTATTGTATCCAGCCATTATTACTTGCGTTAGAAGTGCTGATGAAAGTTGTAGCTTCTTTCGATTATTATCCTTGATAGAAAAGGCACTAGATATCTCTTCAATGTCGACATTCATTGCATTTGAGTCAACGTTTTGTTTCTGCAATTCTGATTTTGTCATAGTTCTTTATTGAATTGATCATTTTATATCTTTCTATTGTAGCATACAACAGGTCTATAAGCTACTTTATTGGTTGATATTGAGGTATTAATAGCACATTCACATACATTGTTGCAAAAACACGACTAAAGCCAGTATTCTACAGGGGGTAGAGTGTATTTATCAGGTGAGATATGTTACAATTAAGTTATTATTAATATAGATATAAAAATATTATGAAATCCAATACAGGACAATACAACAAAGGTATAAGTGGTAACAAGCAGGGTAGACCTGTTGAGCCTAAAGAAGCCCTAGCTAAGCTTAAAAAGTTCACCGATAAGAGAAGTCCCGCCGCATATAAGAATTTATCAAAAGCTCTTGAAGCAAATGAACCTTGGGCAATAGAGCTAGTCTTTCAGGAGCTAATACCTAATTCTGATAGTTTGCGTTTAGATATAGACTTGAATAACCCCGACAAGATTGGAGCTATGATTGATGCGATACTCTCTAGTCTTAGTAAGCGTGAACATCTAACAGTTAGCCAGTCATGTCAGGTACTTAATTCCTTGGCTTATTTGCGTAAAGCTGAGCTAGACATTCATTTGCCTAAGTTCAACTAAATTGATTAGCTAAATGATATTAAGACCACGTCAGGAGGAATCTGTAGTTAAAAGCATAGATGCTTTATCGAAACATAATAACACTGTTACGGTAGCTCCTACTGGCGCAGGTAAAACTATAATATTCTCCTCTGTTATCAAAAGTCTTATGCATTCTAAAATGAAAGTTTTAGTCCTTGCTCACAGGGACGAGCTGACTGAGCAGAATCAGGATAAGTTTAAGCAGGTAAACCCCAATGTCTCAACTTCCATAGTCAATGCTGAGAATAAGGATTGGAGCGGGCAAGTAATATTCGCTATGGTTCAGACCATTACAAGAGACGAGCATCTAGAGAATATGCCAGCCATAGATTTACTGGTAATAGACGAGGCTCATCATGCTACAGCTGAGAGTTACCTCAAAATTATAGAATATGCACAAAAGATAAACCATAACCTCAAACTATTTGGAGTAACAGCTACTCCTATGCGTGGTGATAAAAGCAGTTTAGGAGTGGTCTTTAGTAATTGTGCTGATCAAATAGAACTACACGAACTAATTGCTGATGGTAATTTAGTGCCGCCTATTACCTACCGAATCGATACAGGCGAGACCAAAGAAAAATTAGAAGCTCTTAAGGTCAAAGCTAGTGGTGATTATAGTGAGCAAGAAATGGCAGACATAATGAATACTGTTCCACTCAACAGCAAAGTCGTTAAAGAATGGAAGGATAGAGCTTCTGGACGTAAGACCGTAGTATTCTGTTCCAACACAAAACATGCTAGCCAAATTACCAAAGAGTTTAAACGGCAGCGAGTTAAAGTTGGTTTAGTTACTGGCAGTATGCCCTCTTCGGAAAGACAGAAAATGCTGGATAATCTAACCAATGGCAAACTACAAGTAATAGTAAATGTTGCTATCTTGATAGAAGGCTGGGACTATCCGCCAATCTCATGCGTTATCTTGCTTCGTACTAGTTCCTACAAATCAACAATGATTCAGATGATAGGACGAGGTCTTAGGACTATAGACCCAAACATATATCCCAAAATTGTTAAGCTCGACTGCCTCGTATTGGATTTTGGTATTTCAACAATATTACATGGCAATTTAGAACAAGCTATCGACCTAAATGTTAAGGAAGAAGGTCACAGAGAATGCCCTGACTGCAAAAAGCAAATACCCAAGAGTGTTGAAGTTTGTCCTCTATGTAACACTGATATTGAAGAAGAAATAGAACGCCAGAAGGTAGTTAAAGAACAGCGAGTATTAGAAAACTTCACTATGCGGGAGATAAATCTCCTTGAGAAGCTAACTTTTGCATGGACTGATTTAAGAACTGACAACGAAGGAATGCTTGCTGCTGGTTTTAATAGTTGGTGCTGCGTGTTTAAAAAAGACGAGGTTTGGCAGGCTGTAGGCGGAGAAAAGAATGGGGGTATGTATGTAATTGATACGCAATTAGTATATAAGGGAGGAAAACTACAAGCGCTAGCTGCTGGAAATGATTTTCTCTACAAGTATGAAACTCATGACTCAGCAACAAAGGTTGGCTATTGGCGCAGTGAGCTACCAACTAAAAAGCAACGTAAATGGCTGCCTTCTGAGTTTAAAGGTAAACGTATTACTAAAGGTGATGCTAGTGCTGTGCTTACTTATAGGTTGCAAGCCGAGAGGCAGATACACAAGCTGTTTAGCAACTAATATTAGTTATATAATTATATATATTAAAGATAAAAACATATTCAGATGTATTTATAAAAAGATAATAATATGTGTAATATCAAATTATCTATACATAAATATAATAATTATATTTACATCTATATTATTGACTAATAAATTATTTCTTATAAGATTGCCTATATAAATATACAAATAATTATCAAATGATAAAGATTGCAATTATTTCACAAAAAGGTGGAGCTGGTAAAACCACTCTTGCCATCAACTTGGCTGTAGAGGCAGAACGTAATGATTTAGCGTCACTGATAATTGATCTAGATCCTCAATCCTCTGCGATTGAATGGAGTGATAGTAGGAAGCAAGATTATCCAGTTGTAGTATCGGCTCATGTTGCACGCATAAAGAAACTAATACAAAGTGCCGAAGACAATTCAGCTCATTTCATTTTTATTGATACTGCTCCACATTCAGAGAACTCTGCATTAGAGTCTGCTAAGATAGCTGATCTTGTGCTAATTCCATGTAGAGCTGGTATTTTGGATATTAAAGCTATTAAATCTAGTTTAAATATTTGTAATCTAGCTCAAGTTGAGTCGTTAGTAGTTTTGAACGCACTTCCCTCTCAAAGCATTATTGCAGAAGAAGCCAAGCAAGCAATAGAAAGCATCGGGGGCAAAGTATGTCAACATACAATTGGGCAACGAATTGCATTTAGCCATGCTATGACTGCTGGTCTTGGTGTGGTGGAATTTGACCTACGTAGCAAAGCTTCTGAAGAAATAC
>Ga0307988_1002055_pt1 | contig 10447 bp, 7 predicted proteins | sample EllFjometagen183_FD_203166 | JGI IMG/M metagenome (GOLD analysis project Ga0307988, IMG submission 203166) | Marine microbial communities from Ellis Fjord, Antarctic Ocean - #183 | ecosystem: Environmental > Aquatic > Marine > Unclassified | place: Southern Ocean | collected 2014-10-08 | reverse complement strand
GTTCAAACGATGTAAGCAATAATCGCGCCGCTTTGTTTTTCAATGTAACTGGAGTTTGTTTCATGCTTAAAATGTCACAGGAACTCAGGCTTTCTCAGAAACTGGATATCAGGATGATCCAGTCGCTGAAACTATTGCCGCTCACCACGATGCAGCTCGAACAGCGCATCAATGAAGAGCTTGAGCAGAATCCCATGCTTCTTGTGGATGAGACTGTGGAAAAAGAGCCTGAAAAACCAAAGCCTGAGGATGCTGAAAACGGTAAGGTGGACACCAACTCCAATGACGATGTCAGCGACGGTGATTTCACCGAAGCGGACTGGCTGAAATACATTGAGGACGGTTACGATTACCAGCACAGCGCGCGGCAGGAGTTTGACCCGAATATAGAGGAACTTGAGCCGTCATATACCTATACCAAGACTCTGGCAGAGCATCTTTTAGAGCAGCTCGGTATGGTGGTTAATAATGATGAAGAGCGTGAGATTGGTGAGTTTATTATAGGCTGTATCAATGATGATGGTTTTCTGGACCTTATGCCTGAAAGCATCGCAGTCGATCTTGAGCTGCCCATTGAAGTGGTCGAAACGATGCTTGATGTTATTCAGCAGTTTGATCCATCAGGTATCGCCGCACGAAATCTGGCGGATTGCCTCATGATTCAGATGCGTGAAAACGGGCAGGAAGGCACCGTTGCCTGGGATATTGTCGAAGGCTGGTTCCATGAGTTTACACAGCGGAAGTTCAAAGAGGTCATGAAAGGCCTCGATATTAGCGAAGATGAATTGAAAGAGGCGATGGGAATGATCGGCAGCCTGACACCCCGTCCCGGCTCACTCTTTAAGGATGTTTCCGGCCTTGTTGTTATTCCTGACATTGTCGTGGAAAAAGTGGAAGGTGAGTATGAAGTTATGCTCAATGACCGTAATGTCCCGCATCTTACAATCAGCGCCAGTTATCGTAAACTTCTTGAGAAAAAGTCAGGCACTGCCGCCGAGACAAGGAAATATCTTGTCGACAAACTGAATGGCGCCCGCTGGTTCATCAATTCAATCGAGCAACGCCGCTCGACTATACTCAGGGTTTCGCATTCCATCGTGGAACGACAGACAAAATTCCTCGATCATGGTGTTTCGCATCTTAAACCCATGACTTTACAGGATATAGCTGAGGTTGTGGGCGTTGCGATCTCTACCGTACAGCGTGTCACCGCAGGGAAATATATCCAGACGCCACAGGGTGTCTTTGAACTTAAGGCGCTGTTTACACAGAGAATTGCCTCCACAAATGGTACTGAAGATCTGTCAGCGAAAAGCGTCAAAGACAAGCTCAACACCCTGATTGAAAATGAAAATCACAAAAAACCATTATCTGACCAGAAAATCACCGACCTTCTCAACAAAGATGGCATTGCAATTTCACGCCGTGCCATCGCGAAATACAGGGATGAACTTCAAATACCTCCTGCCCGCCTGCGCAAAGAATTTTAAACTATTATTTATAGAAATCAGGAACGGCTCTTTCCGTTCCACTGACTGGGGTTGAAACTACATGTTGCTCCTGAGCCTGTTTCTTTTGCTCGCACTCGGTGTTTCTTTTGTCTGCTCGCTTTTAGAGGCAATGATACTTTCGGTGTCACGCGCCTATATTGCGCTTTTGATTAGTGAAGGCCATAAAAGCGGCCAGCTCTTAAACAAGCTAAAGCAGAATATCGACCATCCCCTTGCCGCTATCCTCACATTAAATACTGTCGCGAACACCATCGGTGCAGCAGGTGTCGGAGCCCAAACCTATGTCCTCTTTGGCAGCAGCTGGGTTGCAGTCTCATCCGCCTCACTGACTATCATGATACTCGTCTGCTCAGAGATTATCCCGAAAACACTTGGCGCTGCACACTGGAAACAAATTGCTCCAACGGGTGCCTATGTTCTCAAGGTAATGATTATCACCCTCTATCCTATAGTACTAATCCTGGAAAGCATCTCAAAAAGGCTTTATCGCGACAGTGAGGGCGGCAGTATGACACGCGAGGAAATGGTCGCGCTCACTGAAATTGGGGAAAGTGAAGGCATCCTGCTTAACAAAGAAGCCCGTATAATCCGCAATCTTTTCCTGCTGTCAAGCATCCGTACTACAGATATTCTGACTCCACGCTCTGTTATGCTGGCCTTTCAGAAAGACAGCACAGTTGCTGAGCTGATTGATGAGCATTCGCCGATCAGCTTTTCCCGCATACCGGTTTTTGCCGAGACCCGTGACGATGTTATTGGCGCTGTCCTTCACACCGAACTGATTAAGGCCTATTATACTGATGGCAGGGATACTCCCGTTGAAACATTCCTTCATCCGCTTCACGCGGTCCCCGACTCAAAATCAATCGCTGACCTCCTCGACGAATTCCTGTCGCGCCGCGAGCACATGTTCCTTGTAGTGGACGAGTATGGCGGCACCGCAGGCCTGGTAACCCTCGAAGATGCCATCGAAACCCTGCTTGGCGTTGAGATTGTCGATGAGGCGGACTCCATCGAAGATATGCGTGCCTATGCCATTGATGCATGGAAGCATAGACGACAACGTCAGTGACGCTATGTAGCTCAAGGCGTTTTGCTGTTTCAGCTAACTCACCCCCGTTACCCTCTCTTTGCCAGTGAGCACTTTTTGAATAAAAATTGAGAGGGGGCAAAGCGTGATACACTGATTGAAAATCTCCTTGCATTCCCGACAATTTCTCGATAAATTCACTTATATAGAATAATTATAAACCTTTGCCGAAAGATGCCTTATGCGCAGCGTCATCGTTTGCCTGCTCTTGTTTGCTGTGATTATCGCCCTTTCCCCTGCAAACGCGGAGGATTTTCAGCCGACAATGCTGAAATTATCAGTTTATCCGGCAATTCAGTACAATTTCGACTGCTCAACTCTCGAAATCCCGGTGACTGTCAGCGGAACACCGTGCAGCGCGATTTTCCTGGTGTTTACAAAGGATATGGATAGAGGCATCGAGGCCACTCAAAACGGTTATCTCGGCTGGCACTATGTGAACGGTGTCGATACTTGTCTGTATTTCTCGCAGCCCCACCAGCTCGATATCGGAGAGAATATCATCAGCTGGGATGGCCGCGATCAGGACGGCATTCCGGTTTTTAATGGGGTTTATACCTATTATATATGGGCCTATGATAATATGAGCGAAAAACAGCAAGTCTGTAACTTTGTTAAAACCTATCCGTATGTCAAATGGAAAACCGACATGGCGATTCAGGAGGTTGATGAAGCTGGCTTGCCTTTAGCAAATCCTTTCTGGTACAGGGCGAAGGAACGATGGATAATCGGGCATGATCCATTGGACGAGGGAGGTTTGATTAAGTCGAACATCGTACTTGAAGATGGCTGGGATTGGCGTGGAGTGCCTCACGTTCAATCCAATGATTTCGACAATTTTTTCATCAGTGTAGGTAATGGTGATGAGCAAGTTGCGTCAATACAGAAGGTAAAGTTTGTGCCCGGCGGTGATGCTGAAATCGATAAAGATTTTGGCGAAGAAGAACCCTATGCCGGTTTCTTCAAGACAGTTGGCGGAACGTCCCCCGGTGTTGTCAGCGACGGCACCTACCTTTTCACAGCTGACGATAATAAAACAACCTCAAATGATCCCGACTCGCAGTTTTACATATACGATATGGATGGTTTTCTGATCGAGGAAGTTGATTTGTCGTCATGGTGGAGCAGCGGTGAATCGTATGATGCTGGCGGTCAGATGAATGGCGGACCGTCATATTTTTATGCGCGTGGCGGCTTTGTTTTTCTAAACTCAAACGCATCCTGCCTTGTGCAGATGATTGACCCGATGCGCTACCTTGACTCAGGGAACTCCGAAGATCTCATTGTTTGGTCAAACGGTAATGGCGATTATGTCTATGACCGTAATTTTGAAGAAACTGCATATAAGCCGTGGGTGTGCAATGATTATAATGTGCCGTACTATACATATAGTATTGGCAGCGATAGAAACTATTTCAGCATTTCAACAGCTTGGAATAGTATCAATACAAACTCCTTTGGCCTGCTTGCTCCTGACGGAACTGGTCTAGGATACTTTTCATATAGTATAGAAGGTACAGGCCCAAAAAACGGAAACTTCATCATTGACAGCAATACTCCTTATGACGGTTTATATTGCGATAATTTGGATAATCGCAAGCCGAATATTGAACATCAGATAAATGAAAAAGGAAACGGCATCTTCTACATCGGACATGATTCAGTTAAAGGCATCATCGATGGCAGCAGAGATATGTTCGGACAAAACAGGCGATTCGAATTCTTTGCTCCCGTAAACAATGCTATGCTGACTGCCGGATCGATCAGCTGTTTTCAGTATTATGCATACTTTATCGACAGTGTGAAAATAGAGTTCAGCTCAAACGGGGGAGTTGACTGGGCGACGTTTAATCCCGAAAAAGAGATGATAAGCCGCACTGCCTGGAGAGTCCCGAATATAGTTTCAGACGACTGCTATTTCCGCGTTTCCGATGCCAACGACCCAGAGTTCTTTAAGATCAGTGGCCTTTTCTCAATCGTTTCAGGCGATGTCACGGTTAATGAAGACTCTCCAACAACATTCACACTCTCGCAGAATATGCCAAATCCCTTCAATTCTATCACGACCATCCCATTCATTGTAGGAAAAGAAGGGAAAGTGACAATAACTGTGTATGATGTTTCAGGTAAAAAGGCAGTAACACTCGCGGATGGCGTTTTTCCAGCTGGAAATCACAGTGCAGACTGGAATGCGGCAGCTTTTGCCAGCGGTGTCTACTTCTGCCGCATGGAAGCGGCTGGATTTTCTGAGACACGTAAGATGACAGCGTTGAAGTAGTCTGATCCCTTAAAATGCCAGCCAACGACATCCTTTCCATGCAATTACAATAAAACCCCTGACGTCTTTACTTTTCACAACGACAGGAGTGACGCTACCGCAAGTACTGTCATTCATGAGTTTGTGAATTAAGTAGCGTATTGCCTTGACGATCAATTATGCTGACAACAGTGTCGCGTTGAGTTTGCAATATTGAGATCAATGGCAATTATTACAGTAGTCTTGTCTTGATGGTGAAAAGTTTTCAACAGAGAGCTTGGCTCATATAAAACATTAATTATTCAATTAAATATGTTTTATGCAGGTAGAAGCGCAACGATACAACAAAAACAGCCTGTCAGGTTTTATTGTTGAGCGTATAGTGTTGTTATTATGAATTATATGTTCTTTTTTCTTGCCGGGGATAACTCGCGGAATTTCAGTCGATAAGAGCAGTTGAAATCTGTAGAAATCTCATAGCAGTCCATACAAGGATTGTCTGACAACTACACATTTCAACATAGTGTAAATAAAATATTGTTATTCTATTGCAGGTTCCAGCACAATGTGTATAAAATGACATAAGCGACAACTCATCGCATCCTGTCGAAACGAAGTCGCTCCTTATAGGCCACAGCATCAGCGACCATCCCCAAGGTATCATTGAATAGCGTCATGGGTTGTGTCGCCATGTGAAAGCGTTCATGGGCGGAAAGCAACATAGCAAGCACAATGTCGGCGGCAAAGGCCGGATCTACCGGTTTGAAGAGGCCATTATTACGCCCCTCACCATACAAATCCTTAAGCACCCGCTTAAGAGATGCCCGGTACGATGTCTGCAGCACCAACTCTTTTGAATATATTCCAAAAAATCTTCCATCCACCCCTTTTTTTATCCTGTCGGCAAAAATATATCTGCATAAAGACAAAAGGACAACATCAGCCTTTGCACCCGGTATCACCGAAGAGCCAAAGTCTTTTATCGTGTCAACCGTGTCGCGCCAGGCGGCTTCGTTGAGAATTTCCAGCTTTGAGGGGAAAATAGCATATAATGTTTTTTTACTGATGTGAACGCCAGCAGCGATCTCCTCTACTGACGTCTTCTTGTATCCATAATAGCGGAAAAGCTCTGATGCACAAGAGATTATCTTGGCGACAGACTCGGTCGTGCTCTCAAAGGATGTTGGCGACATGACGCCCTCATAAACTTAGATACGAATATAGTTTCCAGTTATTTCAAGTATAGCTACATCCAGGTACTCTGTCAAGCTAAAACCTTGAATGCGTCAGAACCAGACACTTGTTTCACTATATCATCTATAAACAGGCCAGGATTATTTCATAAATTTTATTTTCTTTTATGCTGACCATTGTGTATATTTTTAAGCCTATGCATAAGAATAAAATATTAAAGTATACAATAAGGGAGGAACACCGTGGCGCATTACGATGAATCACGTCTGAAAGAAATCGCTCGGCAGTCCAGAATTGATGTCATTAAAATGCTGGCTCAGTCGAAAAGCGGTCACCCGGGCGGTTCACTGTCCGAAATCGAAATCCTTGTCGCGCTCTTTGCCGAGGAAATGAAGCATGATCCAAAAAATCCGACAATGCCCGAAAGAGACCGTTTCGTACTTTCAAAGGGTCATGGTATTCCCGGACAGTATGCTGTCATGGCTCAGGAAGGATATTGGCCACGTGAAGACATGTTAACACTGCGTATGGCTGATTCGATGTTCCAGGGTCATCCTGACAGGGTCAGAGTAGACGCTCTTGAGGCCTCCACAGGTTCCCTCGGTCAGGGTCTTTCAATCGCAGTCGGTTATGCAATCGCCGCAAAGCTTGACAAGACCTCATCCCGAACCTACTGCCTGATTGGTGACGGCGAAAGTCAGGAAGGACAGATTTGGGAAGCTGCTATGAGTGCACCGAAATTCGCTCTCGACAATCTCGTCTGCATTCTCGACTACAACAAGGCGCAGATTGACGGCTATGTTAAGGATGTCATGCCTCTTGAGCCGATTGCAGACAAGTGGGAAGCTTTTGGCTGGCATGTTATCTCAATTGACGGCCATGACTACGACCAGATTTTCAATGCTTTCGACAATGCACGCTCAACCAAAGGCAAGCCAACATTCATTCTTGCTGACACGGTCAAGGGTAAGGGTGTATCGTTCATGGAAGGCCTGGTTGACTGGCACGGGAAAGCGCCATCTCAAGAGCAGGCTAAACAAGCGCTCGCCGAACTTGGTGCATAAATCGAATTTCGATAATTCAACACAACGAAAATATGCTATCCGATATAGAGGAGATACAGCATGGCTGAAATGGCAAGCAGAAGATCATTCGGTGAGGAGCTGCTCGAACTGGGCGGCAAGGACGAGCAAATCGTCGTACTCGATGCCGATTTGTCAAAATCTACAATGTCGAAACTTTTTGGCGACGTCTATCCCGAACGTTTTTTCGAGATGGGTATTCAGGAAGCAAATATGGCTGGTGTCGGCGCGGGTCTTGCATACGCCGGTAAAAAACCGTTCATATGCTCATTCGCCTGCTTCATTACAGGGCGCTATGACACAATCCGCATCTCTATCGCCTATGGCGAGGCTGCGGTCCGCATTGTCGGCACACACGCAGGCATCGGAATTGGTGAAGACGGCAACTCGCAGATGGGCCTTGAGGATCTCGGACTCATGCGCGGGCTACCCAACATGCATGTTTTCCAGCCTGCAGATGACATCGAAACACGTGAGATTGTCCGCTGGATGGCTGATAACAATGTTCCCAGCTATATCCGTTTGACCCGTCAGAACCTTCGCGACCTCAATGCCCCCGACTACAAATTCGTCCTGGGCAAAGCTGTTGAGCTTGTGAGTGGTACTGATGTCACAATCATGGTCTCCGGCGGTCCGGTTATGTTCGCTGTGGACGCTGCCGAAATACTCAAAAAAGACGGTATCAGCGCAGCAGTCGTCAATGTCCCGTCGATCAAGCCTTTTGACGCGGACGCTGTCACTAAATATGCCGCTGCAACCGGTCATATCATCACCGTTGAGGATCACAACATCATCGGTGGCCTGGGCACTGCTGTCGCAGAGGCAATTGCAGAAAGCGGTGCAGGCAAGCTTACCCGTCACGGACTCTATGACACATTTGGCGAATCCGGTACAACGGCTCAGCTTTACAAGAAGTACAAATTTGACGCTGAAGGAATCGCCTCTGTGGTCAAGGCTGCGGTCAAATAAAGAAAACAAAAGATGGAAGAATTGGGGAAACCCGGCATTTGCCCGGTTTCCCTAAACCCTTTCCGGCAAAGCGGCAATCGCCGCTTTATAGTCTGAAGTTCTGTTGCAGCTTACACGGTCAGTGATGCATAGCACACCTGTCCTGCATTGATGGAATCAGCGGAAAGAAAGTGATCTGTGAGGGAACTCTGCCGTTATCCTGAACTTGTTTCAGGAGTATGCCAGTTGTCAGCAGTATTTAATGCATCAATCATTCGCCCATGAACAAACTCATTTGGGAGGTATGCCATGAAAACATCTATTGATCCGGATCTCTGCACAGCTTGTGGTCTTTGTGTTGACTCATGTCCTGACGTTTACGACATGGGTGATGATGTTGCAGTTGTGATTGCTGATCCAGTGCCCACAGAACAGGAAGATTGCGCTGTTGAAGCTGAAGACAGCTGTCCGGTCGAGGCAATTTCTCACAAATAGTTTAGAAACGCCCGATAATGAAAAGGCGGGTGAATGTGCCCGCCTTTTTTATGTATATACAGCCTGATATGCTCTAAGACGTCAATGAGATTTGACCACCTAACATACAAAGTGTGAGCAAAGCATGAATGCAATACTCAAAAAAGACAAAGCAGTTCTGACCCTCGCGATCCTCGCCTTCGCTGTTTTTGCAGCGATCTTTATCTACAATACAAGTTTCGTGATCGATGATGTCCGCTACTTCTCACTCTTTGATGACGCCATGATCTCAATGAATTATGCGAGGAATCTCGCTGGCGGTGAGGGCCTTGTCATGAATCCCGGAGAACGTGTCGAGGGATTCCGCAGCCCACTCTGGACGATAAGCATGGCAATGCTCCACAAACTCCCGGTAGCGATACCCAACATCAGTCTCATTGTACAGATAATTGGCGCGTTACTCCTGATTGCAAATCTTTTTATAGTCAGGATGATAGCTCTTTCTGTTTCTAAAAAGGCGTCACATGTCGCATCAGCTGCAATCATCCTCACAGCATTCTGTTTGCCACTTATAAATTGGACACTTCAGGGGCTAGAAACAGGCCTTACCGTCGTGCTGCTCAATACTGCTGTCCTCTTGGCTCTTAAGGCTGTTGGAAAACACCGGGTCCCACTGTCGGCCTATATCATTCTCGGGATAACGACATTTGTCAGGCTCGAAATGGCTATGATTTTTGCCTGTGTAATGCTCTTCTTTGTGTTGACAGATGGGGTCAATCGCCGTAAACATCTGCTGTCCGGGGGCCTGATTTTTGCAGGATTTCTTGCGTTCCAGACGGTCTGTCGCCTGATCTATTACGGTGACCCGCTTCCCAACAGCTACTATCTCACAATGACCGGCTATCCGGGGCTGCTTCGCATTATTCGCGGTTTCCTGGTCTGGGGTGATTTCATCGGCGGCACAAACGTGATTCTCTTCGCGATTCCAGCAATCGGGCTCTTCGTCTGGCCCTCGAAAAAACGCAGCCTGCTCGCAACAGTAATTGGAACGCAAATGCTCATAAGCATCGTTGCCGGCGGTGACAACTGGGAAGAGCTTCGAGCTGCCAACCGCTATATCGCAGTAATAATGCCGCTCTTTGCAGTGCTTCTTGCCGACAGTCTGTCGCGAATTGTAAAGGCAATCAATAAAGCCGTTGCCGCATCAAAGTTATCACGTAATGTCGTCACCAAAAGACTGTCAGGAAATGCCTTTGGAATCCTCATTATCCTCGCATTTTTCAGTCTCAACGCAGGAAAAGACCCGCTCTCGATCAAAGGACTGCTCATGCTTGCGGAACCGCTCAATGTGGCGCAAAACCGTGAGGGTGTCGAACGCGCAATGCTTATCAAACGTATCACTGCTCCAAACGCCTCAGTAGCAGTCGCTCAACCCGGAGTGATGTCGTATTTCTCAGAACGCCCTACCGTAGACCTCCTCGGCACAACTGATTCGGTAATCGCGCGTCAGGAAATGCGGAGAGCTAAAGGCCTGTCGAGTTTCCGTCATTTCCTGCCGGTGCAGCGCAAATATAATTATGCTCACTCAGTCGGGACACTTAAGCCGGATGCCATCCTGCAGCTCTGGGGAAATACCTCCGAGTCTGATCCCTTTATTGTTGACCAGTACACCAAACTCGCTGTAGGTGAGAAATTCTATTATCTGAGGAACGGTTCTGAGAGGGTGTTGTGGTCGAAGTTTATGGGCCAGAAGTAGGCTCTTTTTCTTTAGTTGACATACTCTCTTTTGTGCTAGTCGCTTCAATCATATTATTGAAAAATTTTATTTGAACACTTAGAAGTGAATCAGTTAACGTATTTTTCTCATCATTGATATTGTTGATATTTTTTT
>Ga0307988_1002054_pt1 | contig 10448 bp, 8 predicted proteins | sample EllFjometagen183_FD_203166 | JGI IMG/M metagenome (GOLD analysis project Ga0307988, IMG submission 203166) | Marine microbial communities from Ellis Fjord, Antarctic Ocean - #183 | ecosystem: Environmental > Aquatic > Marine > Unclassified | place: Southern Ocean | collected 2014-10-08 | reverse complement strand
CTAATAATATTTTCATAACCTCCCAAAAAGGGACACCACTTTGTTTAACCGATAGAAACAGTTTTGATGTTTTGGAGAATTTAAAAAGCTCAAGGTGCTTTGCGAAAAATTCCGGTTGTATCCAACTATCTTGAAAAAGCGTTTTTATTTCTTGAATTTTAGTTATATCTTTGTCCAGTAGCATATTTGTATTTTTTGTGTTGAAGCTTTAAAAATACAGTAAAATCAAGCATTATGCAAGATTTGTATGCTACTTTTTTTATATTTTATCGCATGGAAACATTAGTGTTTGCTGAGTGCGAAACTTGAGTAAAATATTATGATTTTAATGAATACAAAAACATTAGTATTACTTTCTTTCTGCTTATTGATGCTGTCATTTACTAACGAAAATAAGAGAATTCTTGAAATTAACCAAAAAATTAACATTGCAAATAATGAATTAATTGCATTAACTCAAAAAATTCAAAATGAGCAAAAAAATCTTGATAAAGCTGAACAAAAAAGACTTTTACAACAAAATACCATTGATTCGCTTATTAATAGTCTTAATCCTATTAAGCAGAAATATGAAGCTCACTACAAAATTGCACCACAAGATATTGAGATTTCAGAATTGCTTGACAAAAAGCAATGTTAAACGATTAAGTTATATTATATTATTTGATGAAGCAAGTTATTTTATTAATGGATGGACTGGTGAAGGGTATAGTAAATCTAAACAACAATATGCAGCTCGTATTGCATCTAATAAATTTCAGGCTTATTTTGTTAACTTGAATAATAACAAGTATGACATAATTATAAGAAGTTCTTCTGAACTTGATAAAATACTAAATGAACTAAAGTTTCAAATGTCTGATTTGGTTAATCAGAAAAATGTAAAACAACTTGGTAAGCTGCTTGATGTGGATGCGTTATGTCTTGCAAGAAATCTATGTACTTATAAAAACTACAATTCAGGATGGGAATCATTTGATGGCGGATATTTATCTTCAGGAAACCCCTTTCTCGCAAAAGATTTAAATATAGTAAATGTTGAAACTGGCAAAGTTATTTATTCGCAACCTCTAGTTTTTAAGTAATTTTAAAGGTGTAAAATATTTATCTGCTTATTTCAATCTCACATAGATTATTAGTTAGCCTTACTTATTTTTCAACCTCCAATACTTCAACATAATTATCTAATTCACCAAGTTTAACAATTTCGCCAACTCTTCTTCCAATAATCCATTTTGCCAGGGGCGATTTGGAGTGTATTTCTTGAATGCTATTTGATGGTGTGTTAGATATTTCCACAATATCAACTAACTGAATGATTACTACTTCGCCGTCGTTCAGGTTCTTAAGCCTTACTTTACTGTCACATTTTATTGTGATATTGTTTAGCTCGTTTTTACCGGAATCTGCCAAAACAATACTATTGGTTTTTGCTTCATGCAATTGCTCCTTATCAACTTGCCAAAGCTTATCGAAACCATTTTCAAGCCCACTTATATTATCAGTAAAAGCAAGAGATAGTTTTGGTATGGGTTTCGGTAGCATTTTTTGTTTGTGTTCAATGCTATTAATAAAATCGATTAGCTTCTTTGTTTCTCTTTCAGGGCTTCTCCACCAGTTTGTACTCCATATCCTATGAAAAACAAATCCATTAGCTTCCAATATTTTCTGGCGATGATGGTCGTACAAATATGCTTCCTCACTATTATGATATGCCGCACCATCACATTCAATGGCAATTTTAGGTACACCACTGATTGTTGAATCATAAACTATGTCAATTTTAGTACCTGCAAATTGTAATTGGGAGGTAAGCTTTTGTTCATCAAAATTATTTGTTAATACCCTATAAACTTCTTCCTCAAATGGTGATTCAAGGTCTTCGTTTAAATAATCATCCTGCGCAGTTTGTGCTGTATTATCCAACAGTGAATTTAAAACAGCTTGCTTTAGCTTATTGTTGTTTTCGCTAACTGCTTTGGCATAAGTTAAATATGCAAAGAAAACCCCACGTCGGTTGTTCGACTGTTCTGCAATAAGATAATCATTATAACTAAGAAATATATTCTCAGGTATTGAAGTACACACATAAATTTTATACTTTGCCCTGGTAATAATAACATTTAGTAGTTTATATCCCTTTTTGTGGTTTACTGGTCCAAAACGTTGGGCAAATTTCCCGTTTTTGCCAATTCCATAGGTAGTTGAAAGTATAATAACATCCCTTTCGTCGCCTTGAATATTTTCGAGGTTTTTAACAAATAATCCATTTTCTTCAAGTTCCAGTATTTTATTATTGAATTCAGCAAAACGTTCAAATTTTCGTCTTTCAATAATCTTGCTCTTTATCAGGTTTCTTTGTGCGATGTTAAATGTAGCAATGCCAACAGTAGGGTAGTTGCCATTTGGCAAACGATTGATATTATTTTTAAGTATGGAAATAATGGTTTCTGCTTCTGCTTCATTACAATGATTGTGGTAACTACCTGCCACCTGTACGTATTTTATGGGTGTGTAACTAAAAGTAGTTGGTAGCGGCTTTAGCCTTTTGTTATAAAAAGCATGATTTGAAAAATCGATTAAATAAGGGTGACGGGATCGGTAATGAAAATCGAGGTGTTTTTTATCAAAACTCAACTCGGTGGCAAAATCTAAAAGAGACTCGCAAGAAAGAAGAATGTTATCACGATCAACAACAATTTCGTCTTCTTCCTCAACATCGTCTTCATTATCAATTGTTCCATCAAAAATTTTACTAAAATAATTTGAGGGAGGCATTTGATGCTCATCGCCGGCAATAATTATTTGCTTACCTTTTAACAAGGCTGGCAGATTGTCTTCCAACCGTAATTGGCTTGCCTCATCAAACATAACTATATCAAAATACTCATTTTTACCACTAAATAAATTACTGCATACATCGGGAGTAGTTAGTATTATTGGGAAAAATGTTGTGAATAGATTAATATCAAATTTTACTATTTGACGCAGGGAAAGTCTACTATGCTTACGACTACTACGTTTATTATACAAATTTTCGACACTAAGGTTATGGTTATTTTGGTTAAACTCTCTTGTTGCATCAATTTGCTTTGAGAACCAATATTCTTTAATGTATTTTATTTGTTCTTTTTCAATTCCACCTAACGAATTGCTTAATTCTTTATGTTCGTTATCATTTGTTGGTAGTTCGGCATTAGCCGTATTAAGTAATGCCGAATTAAGATAATAGATTAAAAACACTTTACGCCAGTTTTGCTTTTCTTTGAGCTTATCAATCAATAATTGCTTTTCTACAGTTAGATTATTGTAGTACTGAAACCAGTTAAACTCAGCAGTAAAAAGATCATTTTTGTTGGCATAATACTTTTCTTTGGCCTCTATCAATAAACGGGTACTGTCAATAATTTCTTTGCTAGAGCCTATTTTTAAAGGTAGTCTATTCCAATTATCTTTGGTAATACTATTTGCCAGTTGTAAACAGTTGTCAGATAACCTGTCCTGATCTTGAAGAATCCGTTTTTTCTCTTTTGAAAATACCGATTGAATCTGATAAAAAAGGCCATCTGTTTTTTCTACATCAAAAAAGTCGGGAGTATTTTTGTATTTTTTTAATATTTTCTGAATCTCTGAATTTTCGTCATCAATATATTTTTTGTAAGTCTTAAAATCTTTTTCAATTTTCTGTTCAACAATGTATGGGTTATCGCCCGATAGTTTTTGAAAGTTTAGAAATGAATATTTCTCATTTGGAATATATTCACTATACAATGTTTGACCTTTTTGAATTAAATCAAGCAGTTTGTTAAGCTCGGTTGAATTATACTCAAATTGCAGCAGGGAGTCAATCTCCAATTGGCAATCTTCGTCAAAGTTGTTAAGTTCGCCAAGTAATGTGCCCACAACATGAGGCCATGTACTATTACTAAGTATTTCTTTACCAAGTTTTTTGTGCTTCTTATTTATAGAATCAATCAGCGACTTTAGTTTATTAATTATCAAGTCGAGAGATTCTTTGGAGTAGGAATAGCTATATTTACGGTATGAAGAGTTATCAACTCTATCGCGTACCGAATTAACAGCAGTTTTCCTATCTTTTATACTATCTTTTATTAGTACACATTGATAATTTAACCCCTTTTCATTCAGTACATTATGTAATACTTCAAGTGCTGTTCTTTTTTCGCAAACTACAATTGTTTTACGATGGTTTTCCAAAGCATTAACAAGAATTGCAGTTAGTGATTGGCTTTTACCTGTTCCGGGAGGGCCTTGAATTAATATATTGCGAGTTGATTCGAGCGAATGAAGAATACTCTGTTGTGATGGATCTGTTTCAACTGAGGATATTGGTTGAAAATAATGCTGATCCATTTTTTCAAGATTAACCTTCATTGCTTTATCATCTAGCAGTTTTCCGTAATCGGTTATTATACTTTGCTTTTGTACTTCAAAAATCGAGAACAATCCGCCAAAGTCAATTATTGCATTATTTGAGTTTATATGGAGTTTTTCGTAATGCTTTTTATCAGGTATTGAAATGATGTTATTTAGCTTCTGTGAAAAAGTTTCTCGTATATCATTGGGAGTATTATTATTAATTGATTCTATTAAAGAAACACAGATGTCAATTAGTTCATCTTTACTAATTAGTCCATCGTCCATCATTTCTGATGAAATAGGATTTGTTTCAATTTTAGAATCGCTATAAAGGTGATTTATCAGAACTTCATTAATATAAATGGGATCGTCAACAGTACGTTGAATTTCCCAAGTATTGAATTCATTTATACGTTTTATTCGCAACGACCATATTAATATTGGGGCAACGGTTAACTTATTGTCTGCCTTATCTCTTCTCACAAGCAAAGGAAAGCCAAAGCCAAATGTATTGATGCCTTTTTCCGACTCAATTGTTTCTGTTTGATTTATCAGGTTCTCAAACGAATTTGCAATTTTTACAAGTTGATTTTGATCTTCTTTTAATATTAAGCTGAGATCTGATATGCTTTTCTTCCAACTAACCTTAAACTTTAGGGGACGTTTGGTGAGCAATGCATCAATAAAATTATTGGGCAAATTTTTATCAACATGCGCAAGCCTGTTTAAATCAAATTTATACCTCGACCGTGCAGGAATTGCATTTAAGTGTACACCCCTGCGGTTACCAACTTTAAGTCGGTTTTGTAATTCTGATAATAATTTTTTAGTTACTTCCATATCTTGTTCCATTTGCACTTCCTACAATTCTCAACGTTCCAGTTTCCGAAACATTGAGAATAAAAACTAAATCATATTCGCAATAGTGAAAGGCAATATCATCAGCTCTTTTGAAATAGGGGTAATCCAATGCTTTAATGTTTGATACATTAATAGATCCACTTATAAAGTAATCTGCTCCTAAAAATTTCCCTAGCTGCTTAATTTTATTCTGGTCAACCAAATCTGACATCTGAAATTTTAATTCTGACAATGCATCATTAATACTTTGCCTGTTTAGAATAAAAAAATTACCGTTGCTAAGTATTGAAACTTCCGAAATAAGTAATCTATGCATTAAATCAGCATAGTTTGTCTCTACAAGATATTCAGGGTTGACCTTAATTAACTCTTCATAATCAGCTTTATATTGATTGCTCCATAATGGTGCTGTCATATTGTTTAACATAGGAGGCAGAAATAGAATTGTAGCATTTTTTGGAATACCAACTGTAATTTGGGCTGCCAGATTATGTGCAAACTCTTGTTCAGTTAGTGTGTTTCCTTTTTCACATGAGTAAAGCAATAGTAGCAAGACTAAGACTGATGATAATTTTAGCATATTTGCAAATCTTGAATTATGTTTTTCCATTTATTAAATAGTTAAAGATGCTTAATATCTTGATAAATTGCGTGATTAGTTAACCTAACAATAAATATACTTGTTAGGTTAAATATAGTTTTAAGGCAAATAAGCTATAATAAAACTAATAGTAATAATAATTGATGCTATTATTATAATTAATAACACCCCATAAGTATTCTCTTCGTAGTTCAAAAGCCGATTCCACCAACGACTTTTATAGATGTGTGTAAAAAGCAGGGTTAGTAATACAAGAAAGGCCAAACTCACTAATGCGTATACAACAAAGTTATTATTAAATAATTTAGTTAAAAAATTAATGGGTAATTGCACGTTGGCAACCCCCACAATTTGTGTTGTAGATACTTTTATACATCTAAAATTAAAAACTGGTTCATCCAGAGCAACTATTAAATTACCATAAATAACATAGTCAGCACCTACAAAATCGCCAAAGCTCTGTACAGTTGTTTTATTAAACAAATCTGAATCCTGAAAATTAATTTCATTTTCTGCCCTGTCAATCTGGCTGCGTTCAAAAACCTGGTAATTGTTTGCTGCAGTCCTAACTAAATTTGTAATTAAATTTTCAACAATTAAATTACTATGTTCATATTTTACCGCAGTATCATTTGATATATTCTGGATATTCAGTATAGCAATTTTACTATTTTCAGGGATATTTACAATTAACTGATTTGTAACCTCACTGCACATATTTTTTATGTCCTTTGCAGAATATTCGGTATTACGAACCGTAATTATTAGAATAAATGCAAGAGTGAAAATTATGATAGCCAATACCAACAAAGTAAGTGGGGATTGATACCAACTAGATTTTTTTTGTGATGCTCCCATAAGGCTATCATTAGTTGAGGTCAAATGTAAATAAAAAAGTTATTAATAATGTATGCTAAACATAAATTTATTATAATTATACATCTTAAGCTAAATGAGATATTTACCTTAGATTTGCAAAGAAGCATTTAAGTATATATGAAAGTTAATATTTACATTTTTAATAATGAAATTGAGCAATTTGAAAAGATTTTCAATAATATTGGCCATCTAAAACTTATTCTTTATTTTGATACTATTAACAGGATATTGAGTGTGTCAGACCAAAAATGTGAAGTAGGTGTTGTTGTGTTGCAAAAAGATATACCAAGAACTAGTAATTTGAAATTTCCCATTGAAATTGTTGAAGACTATTATTTGTTAGACAATCCAAACGTAATTGAGGTGGAACATGGAGATGAAAATAGTTGGCCGGATGCTGATATTGTTTTTATGCCTTATTATCTTGGAACATTTCCCTTTGAAGGATATTCAAAAAATCCACCAGAATGGATGAGCAGGGAAAAGATAATCGAGATAGAACCTGTTAAATTTTATACAAAACTTGAAATAACTTATAATGTGATGAAATTACTAAGTTCCGGAATTGCTAACATAAACCTACGAACATTCATACTCCTTCAAAATGGAGAGTGTTTTTTGTCAAACAACATATTAGTTGATAATTGTAACAATGAGGCAATAAAACTGAGAGAAGAATTAGTTGGTATCAAAATGCCAACAAAGTTTCAAAAGTATTACAGAGTTGACGAATCGATAAATGTAGTTATTGGTGGTATTTATAAAAAGTTTTCGCGTCTTCTTAACTTATCAAAAATAGAATCCTATTTTACAATATATAATAGTGTCCCACACATAGATATGAAACTATTAATTGAACTAATCGAAATAGATTTTCGGTTATTGCGCGAAATAAATGCTGATTATTACTATGAAGACCCTATTTTTATAAAAATTAGAAAAGCGATTTTATTTATATTTTTCCCTGATGAAGTTAAGGGTGAAACGATAAATGAATTTGTGTTTCCTGAAAACAAAGATGAATTAATTGCTGAATATGAGTTAAATAGGTTGGTAAATATAACAGTTCAGGTAGGAAAAAAAGTAAGAGGTAGTTTTATTATTGAAGCTAAGTATATTGAAAATACGAATTTATTAACAGAAAAAGCTGCTGATAATCAGGATATAAACAAATATCTCAATGAAGGTCAAATTAAGGCTGTGAGGTTTATTGAAAAGAACAACCTACTATCTATTCAACTTCAATAAGTATTGAGTTGATATGGACCTTTATCCATATAAACTATAAAGTTGCATTTGCTATACTAATCAAAAAAAAAAGTAAAGTTTAAAACAGATGTTATGCAAAGATTTAAAATTACTCAAATACTAACTATTAATATCCTTTTTATATCAATAGTGTTCTCAGCTTTTAAAATGAATGCCCAGTATTCAATTAATCCACCACCTTGGATTGAAAACCTACCCCAAAAAGATGGATACATTTATGCTGTAGGAAGTAGCAAGAGTGATTCGCTTGCAATTGTTGAAGCTAAAACCAACCTTTGTGCATATTTTCAAACCAATGTTTCGGATGTTTACAAAGGAAATGCAGGAAGCATTATGAAGTATGATGCTGTTGAAGGTAAGATTGATAAAGAATACAAATATGACCTATTTGAGACTTTTATTTGGAGTAGCAACCGACTGGCAGGGCTGCGTAATGCAGCTACCTGGATAAGCCCTGATAAAATACATTACATACTAGTTGAACTTAATTTGAAAGAGCATTATTTAGCTCAACGCAAAGATAAAGTAAGAATTATTTCATTTATTGATGCTGCAGAAAATAATAATGACCCAGGCATAAAGTTACGAAATTATTTAACAGCTATTGCGTTAACAACAACAGTGATTGATACAATTAACTATAGAAACAATGGTATGGCATTGATTTATTGTATAAACAGGGTGTCAGGCATATTAAATAATATTGAAGTATGTGGAGGGTATGAATCTCAGCCAAATACAGGTAGCTATTATAGTATTTGTTTGCGTTATCATGATCTGGCAATTTCAAATATTCCATTTTACTTTGACGTGTTTAATAAAGTTGGTTATAGTGACAATAATGGTGCTTTTATTTTTGATGCATATGGTTTCAACACCAAAGAAAAAAGCACAATGAATATTGTTATGGCAACTGAAGAATTGAAACTGCCTTTGCCACATGATATAAGTCCCGAAGAAAAAGCAGTGGCCATGAAACTTATTAGTACAATAGTGGATGTTGCCATTGTGCATAATATTATAGGTTTAAGAAACTCGGTTGCTATTGTTTCAAATAGTTATGTTGATGGAGAAAGTAAATCTCCTCATAAAATTAATCGTAAACTGGAGACTTTATTCTCAAAATATAATGTTCAAATTGTAAGCCAACAAAATGCTGATATAGTTATCTCTACTATAATCGATACTGATTTCTCATCAAAAGTAAAGGATTTATTTTGTTATAAATCGGAAGGAGTTGTTGTTGTTATGGATAATAATGGGCTTAAGATTGAAACAATTGATTTTAGTGGAGAATCCATTAGGGAAGATACAAAGCGGTTAAGTACCGTAGAAAGTAAGGCTGTTAATTTTTCAATAGAAGATATGATTGAAATAATTGCTGACAGACTAAAAGAAAGTAATTATTTTGAGAATAGTGTTGAGTGTTGTAAGTGATTAAATAGTGTTTGTCCCTAATTTCCGATTTCTTCGTTATGTTTGTCTTTAAAACAGTCATTTACAAAAGTAGACTCCTTGATTTTAAAGACTTCACAAGTCTCGAACTCGAACATTATGAACTAAACCCTGACCTTATGGATAGACTAATAGATAAGATAAAAAATTTACTATGGAAAATATAAAAGTTAAACAAATTATTTCTGTGCTGCTATTTATATCATTTTTTGGAATAAAGTGCAGCTCAACAAAACAAAGTCCTATAGTTACACAGAAAGTTAGGGTGTAGATAATGCGGTTACATGGAAAGAAAGTTAGATTACCTTACCACGGGAGATCTCTCTGACATGAATAACACTTGAGTTATTTATGGTTGAAATAAGATTTACAGAGAGAAGTCAGCCGAAGTCATAGTAGTTGAAGTAACGAGCTGTTTTAAAAAAAAAAAACACACAGATGGTCTCACAATCAGCGAAGGACTGAACCTTAACAGGTGAAAGTAAATGAATGTTACCAAATGAAAGGGAGAAAGCAGAAAATATCGCAAGGTAGCTGTCTTGAAAAAGTACGAGCGGAACTCGGAGGATATCAAGAAGTGCAGACTTTTATGTGGATAACTGAAAACAACTGGATATACCGGTCATATTGTGCCACCTGTACCGGGCATGTTGTGCCACTTAAAACAGATGTAATTTCAAGACCAAATTTACACATTAATTTATAAGTTTTATCTACATTAATTTATTTTAATAATTCATGATATTTTGTTTGTATTTTTACTTTTGTTTGAGCTTGTTTTTCCTTAGTGATTCACCCATTAATTGTATGCGGTGAGATGAATGAACTATACGGTCAAGTATGGCATCAGCATTATGTGAATGTTAACATAATGCAGATGCAATTTTGGACAGGCTTGTGAACTCTTCTCATAGAATAGACTTGAGGGGTGAATCTCTAAGAAAATCAATTTTGAAAAACTAATAATGATATATTTTATGTAATATTGCATGAGCTTTTGGAG
>Ga0307988_1002053_pt1 | contig 10452 bp, 8 predicted proteins | sample EllFjometagen183_FD_203166 | JGI IMG/M metagenome (GOLD analysis project Ga0307988, IMG submission 203166) | Marine microbial communities from Ellis Fjord, Antarctic Ocean - #183 | ecosystem: Environmental > Aquatic > Marine > Unclassified | place: Southern Ocean | collected 2014-10-08 | reverse complement strand
TCTATAATTATTACCGAAAACACTCAGGATTAGGCATGAACAAGCTCACTCCTGCACAAAAAATTGCTTATGCTATAATTCACAATTCCTTTTCTCAAAATGTAAACTTGATTCCGCAACAGAACAAAATTTGACACACCCCACTCTCTCATGACACACTGCAAATGATGAACGTTTCTATTTTTGTTTCACAACTACGTCGCCGCTCTCGCTAGAGCGCGGAACTTTTGTAATTGAAATGAAACTTTCCCCGCTCTGACTTCGCGGGGTTTTTTGTATGTAAAAAAACACGAATCCCGCTCCAGGCGGTTTTTTTATTAAAACCTTATTTATTAAAAAAATTTCAAAATGAAAACAAATGTCGAAACCATAGATCTTTCTATAAAAGATCAAGTATTACAAATACTTCATTGCAAAGAAAATGAACTAAGTTCATCACAAAAAGAAGCACTAGAGTTACGAACTAATAATTTACAAAAAGAAATTAAATCCTGGAAAACGGTTCGTGATATTGCTTGGATTATTGGAAATATGGAAATTAATCAATATCCATAATCTCAATTGAAATTTATAAAAATTTCAACAAACACTTATTTCTTTAAAATTTTACAAAATGAAAACTACAACATCATATCAAAAAGTCGCTTCACATGAGGCGCATGCAGGAGAATTTGATACATGTCTTCTCCTGTATTCCGGAGGTCTTGATACAAGTATTCTCCTTAAATGGATTCAAGAGCAATATAAATGCAATGTTATAGCTCTTACTATAGACATTGGACAAACGGCTGATGATTTAAGTGCGATTAAAGATAAGGCGCTTTCTCTCGGTGCAAAAGATGCCATTGTATATGACGCAAAAGATGAATTTGCTGATATTTTTCTTGCTGAAGCAATTATGGCAAATGCTGATTATCAAGGTGGATATGCACTTAGCTGCCCTCTCGGAAGAGTTATGATTTCTAAAATTGCTGTAAAAATAGCACAAAAACATAACTGTATGGTTATCGCTCATGGCTGTACTGGAAAAGGAAATGACCAAGTTAGATTTGAAGGATATATCACAACGCTTGATCCAACATTAAAAACCATTGCTCCTGTCAGAGAATGGTCAATGGGACGAGATGAGCAAATTGAATATGCTAAAAAACATAATATTCCTGTAATTCAAAAAAAAGATACTCCTTATTCATATGATGAAAATATGTGGGGAAATACTGGGGAAGGCGGGGAAATTGAAAATCCAGAACTGGCCCCCATTGACGAGAAAATTTTGAAATGGTGTGCCACTCCAGAAAAAGCTTGTTATAAAAACGAGGTACTAGAAATTGAGTTTGAAAAAGGAAAACCTATTGCTATTAACGGAGTAAAGAAAAAATTGAGTACTATTATTTTTGAATTAAATAAAATCGGTGGACAACATGGAGTTGGAGTCTTTCATTTGATTGAAGATAGAATTGTAGGCCTTAAAGTAAGAGGTGTATATGAAAATCCTGCTGCAAGCATCCTCATTGAAGCACACAAGAAATTAGAAAAACTTGTTTCAACCAGGGAAGAAAATGAGCTGAAATTATTTATTGATAGTAAGTGGGCTTATCTTACATATGCTGCCAAATGGTATGATCCGGTGATGTACCACATTCACGCATTCATAAATAGTCACAACAAGAAAATAACAGGAAAAGTACAGGTAAAACTGTATAAAGGAAATATTGATGTAATTTCGCTTAATTCTCCGAACTCTCTCTTCGATCATAATCTTGCAACATTTAATAAAAACTCTACATTTAATCAAAATTCTTCGGCCGGATTCACTGAAATTTATAATTTAGCTCAAAAAACAGCTTTTAATTTACATGACTGGGAATCAGACCTTTATAAAAATTAAATTTTTGGGGCGGGATTTAATATCTCGCCCTGATTTCTTAAATAAAAGCTGACAAAATCTCGTAATTTGTTACTCTCCAAACAATGGAAAACCTTGTGCTTACCTGGCTACAGAAAACCTTTGATCAAGATTTTTGTTCAAAAATAGAATTTTCACCTGTCCCACGGGGACAGAATGGTGATATTGCAATGAAATTTTTTCAGCTTACAAAAAGCGAAGGACAATCCCCTATTCAAATTGCTGAACGCATAAAAGAAGCTCTCTCTGACTGTGATTTTGTAGAGAAAACTGAAATTACTGGTCCATACCTCAATCTTTTTTTTGCACCAGAACAATTTTTCACAAAGGTCCTTGAGTCTCCTCTGGAAGGGACTGTTTCTGCAGGACAAAATATTGTAATGGAGTTCTCCGGGCCAAACACGAATAAACCACTCCACCTCGGACACATGAGAAATCATGCGCTCGGGATCTCTGTATCGAACTTACTCGAAGCAGTCGGCGCAAATGTTCACCGTGTAAATATTATTAATGATCGTGGAGTACATATTTGTAAATCAATGCTTGCCTATCAAAAATGGGGAAACGGGGAACTACCGAACAAGAAAAGTGATCACTTTGTGGGAGACTGGTACGTACGATTCAGCCAAGAAGAAAAAAAAAACGAGGAACTTATCGATGAAGCAAAAGAGATGCTCGTAAAGTGGGAACAAGGAGACGAAGAAATAAAAAAATTATGGAAACAAATGTCAGATTGGGCACTTGAGGGACATGCAGAAACATATATACGCCAAGGAATTCATTTCGAAAAATCGTACAAAGAATCTGAATATTATACGGCTGGAAGAGATATCGCAGAAGAAGGACTAAAGAAGGGCGTTTTTCAAAAACGTGATGATGGAGCAATTGTAATCGACCTCTCAGCGGAAGGACTCGATGAAAAAGTTGTCCTCCGAGCAGACGGAACCTCAATTTATCTGACACAAGATTTGGCGGTAGCTACCGCTCGAATGAAAGATTTCAATCCTGATCAGATGATGTACGTCGTTGCTGATGAACAAAACTACCATTTCAAAGTATTATTCACATGTCTGGATAAACTAGGACTCATTGCACCAAAACATCTCCATCATCTCGGATACGGACTCGTAAACCTTCCCGATGGACGAATGAAATCTCGTGAAGGAACCGTTGTAGATGCCGACAACTTAATGGACGAGTTACACGATTTGGCCGCTGAAGAAATTTCCAAGCGTCACGATGATTGGAGCGAATCAGAAATAAGTGATACGGCTGAAAAAATTCAAGATGCAGCCTGGAAATTCTTTTTGTTACAAACATCACCAAAGAAATCTATTACGTTTGACACAAAAAAATCTATCGCCTTTGAGGGCGCCACAGGGCCGTATTTGCAATACGCAGCGGTACGAATTCAATCTATCTTAAGAAAAGCCGGTAAACAGCCAAAAACAAACGTTGCTGAGTATTTGGGAGATGCCGAAAAGATACTTGGAGCAAAAATCATCGCTTTTCCCAATGTATTGAATCGAGCGGCGGAAAACTTGAACCCAACCTACGTTGTCACCTACTTATTAGAGTTGGCTCAAGACTGGTCGAGTTATTATGCCGTAAATTCAATTTTGAAAGCAGAAACTCCAGAACTCTGTGCTGCACGAGTTGCTTTAGCAGAAAAGGTTCTGAATGTTCTTGAAAAAGGAATGAGCATTCTCGGATTTCAGGCACCAGAAAGAATGTAATAGGTTAACGTTTTGTTTTCTTGCTCTAAAATGACAAAGTAAAAGAGAGAACATTACTTCTTTCTTTTCAGATCTTTCAAATAGCGGACAAATAATAAGATTTACTTACCTTTTCCTTCTCAGTGACAGATGAGTGAATCTTATATATAAATCTTTAAATAAATATTGTTATGAAAAAGTTGCTTTTGTTATTAGTCATTTTTGCCTTCTCCTTTAGTGAAGTCATGGCACAAGAAAAAAATGAAATGGTATTGGGATTACGGTTTAATCCGTCAATCACTTGGAATCAAGGAAGTACGCCGGAAGCCGGAATTTCTTTAAATATAGAACATGGCTACATCCTTAATCACACCTATTTGTCATTAGGATATAGTCCTGTAAATAATGTGCTCTACTCATTTAATGAGTATTAGTTAAATAATTTTGAATCAACTATTCCAATTGCCGTTGTTGGTGTATTGGGAAATGATTTCAAGATAAATGAAGTATTCTGGCAAGCAGGAATAGATATTGGTTTGAACCACGGAAAAGCAATGGCTGCTTTATTAATCGGTTCTAACTTTAGTAAATACGAACCCTCTTTTCAGCTTTCCTTTACAATTCCATTCGACCTATCTCTGCATAAATGGTAAAAATGTCCGCTCATTGAAAGAAAATCCCTGCACTTCTAATGTGGGGATTCTTTTTAAAAATAAAAACTCTACAACATCCACTTCGCCTTCACTATTCCCTCAAATTTTTTCAATGTTTTCAAATTCTCAATAGTAATTTTCCCAATATATAAATCTTTGATATCTCCACCATTTGCCACAAATTTTTCAATAGCCCGTTCCCCGTTGAAATATGCTAAATCTTTTGTAAAGGCACCTGGCTTTGACTGATCTGCCGTTCCTCTTTTTGCCTTGATACATAACTTCCATGCCATATCATCAGATAAAGCATAGGTTTGCTGAAGAATTTCAAATAAAGCCCGAAACCCCATTTTTTTTGCCAAAAATATTGCCACCACGAGCAATGCCGGAGTGAGAAATTTTTCTCCCAATACTAATCCCAATTGATTCTGATTATAAATTGCCAGTCCTTCCTCCGTTTCTAAATATCCAGCTGTTCCTCGTTCAAATAATTTAAATGGCTGACGTTTCCCATTTTCAAAACGAAAAACATGTGTTCCGATTTCATGCACCAATAATGCCTGCAGTCGATTAGTAGCAAATGTTGCATTTTTTCGAATCAATACTTTTCCCTTTTTCGTCACTTGCATATCTGCCACGGAGTCCTCAATAATCGAAATCACCCAGTGTCCAAGATTATTATCTTTACAAAACTCAGACACTACGGTTGCTGCCGCTTTTGCATCTACAACAGGACTGTCATCAGGGGTATTTTCTGAATGTTTTTTGAGAAAAGAAACGGCTTCTCTGTACAACGGCTGGGTCACTTTCCCAAACAATTGTTCTGAATATCGTGAGAAATCCTTTGTTTCTCGTGCGGCCAAAAGATCTATACGTTTTTCTAATTCTTTAATTTTATTTGTAAAAAGTGGTGCCAATGGATGCGATACCACTGGAAATCGTTTCAATTCCCGACGCAATCGATCAAGATCTAAATCCATCTGACGATAGGAAAATCGAGGCGTATAATCTGGATGTGAAAAGAATAGTTCTTTTTGTTCTAGTAAATTCCGCGGATTAAGGGCTGATAATAGCTTAATTTGCCCATCTAGTTCTGCTACTTTCTCATCTAGGTTTTTTAATTTCCTTTCATCCAGGTCTGCCGCAACAACCTCTGGGGCGTGATCAACTTTTTTGTTCACATCTATCAAGAAGTCTGTAAGGAATTTTCCAGCCAATACCAAATCCTCTTCTCCTGTCTCCCCTACTTTTGCTGGTAATTTTAATCGCTGTTTCCCAATGGTGACGTCTATAAGTCCTTTTACTTCTTCTGATAATCGCTTTGAAATGATGTTCTCAGTAGCATTAAGATCTACTCGCGCGAGCACTGTTTCTGGAGTAGCTAAATTCAATACCACTGACTCAATAGCACCAATGACCATCCGTTCTGGTCCCGTATTTTCTACAGAAACTGTTTGTGCAAACAACTGCTTTGCTATCATTGCTCCATCTTCGGGCGATACTATTTTTAGATCTGCTACTTTTTTTAATCGTGGTTTTAATGGAATTCTGTTTGCCACTTGAATTTTCAACCCTGGTCGAGCATTTACTTCCAAAACTTTTATCCCTGAAGACGTAACAACGAAATCACATCCAAGAAATCCAATTCCTGTTGTGTGCTGAATTCGTGCTGAAGCCAGTAAAATTTCATCCCAAAAAGGAACTTCAAACCCCACACTAGATTCTCCGTTTGGTAATTTTTTTAAAAATTGAGAATGATACGCTGCTCCAGTTGTTTTTCCTGTAGACAATGCCACTCCCATTCCATAGGCTCCCAATTCCATATTTGCCTTCCCATCAGACTCCTCGGTGGGTACACGCAACATTGCCAAAACTGGAACGCGATTAAATACAATCACACGAACATCCGGCAAACCAACCTCTGTCAAACGACGAAGCGATGGATGTGCCGTCAAAACTTCCTCAAAAATAACGCTGTCTCGTACCCCAGAAATAGAATATTTTCCTTCAAGAATTTCTATGCAATGACGATAAACAGCATCGTGATCAAACTTTTCACCAGAAGGCGTAATCCATTTTTTGTCTCTTTTCTTCATGAAAACATAAATCCCTCCACCACCAAATCCTTTGTTTGGCTTGATAACAAATTTCTCTGGTAAAGCCTCAATGAATTCTGGTGTAAGTTGCGTATGATTTTTTACTACATGAAATAATTTTGCTACTCCAATTCCTCGAGAAGAAAGAAAGTTTTTTGTAAAAATCTTATCATCAGCAAATTTTTTATCCGCATGCGAGTTGTGACGAGACACGTACTCAAGGTTTCGTGCATTCATCCCCAAAATCTGATTGGCTCTATTAAAAAAACTCATTCTTCACGGGTATCATCACTAAATAATGCTTTAAAACGAAGGTATTCTGTCAATCGTAACCCTGTCCAACGCCCCAACCATATGCTTCCAAAAATTGGTAATAGGATCATTTCTGGGAAGGCAAGAATCAAATTATTCACCCACCCCCAACGTACTAAGAAAAATGCACCTAATGCAACCACAACCGTTTCTCCTGCAATTCGTACTGCAGATTTCAATCCTCCCTCTGATTGAGCTGATAAGAATTTTTCTGAAACCGTTGACATTACCAACATTGGGAATACCGCCAAAGCTAAATTCACTTCAATATTAAATTCCACGGCCAGTCCCAAGATAAGGAAAAATGATAAAGCGAGGGCCGAAAGCAATAATGTTATTTTGGGAATATATAACAATTCGACACGATCAAAAAGCAATCGAATTAAGTAACTTACAATCATCACTAAAACAAAGACAGCAAACCCAAATTGAAGTCCTAATAAAAGAAATGAAAGCGCCAACATGAGCGGTGCAAAAACCCCAAAGGTCTGAAGCCCCACCACTTGTCGAGAAAAGGCAATCACGAAGGTAATAAATGGCACCGCCAATAACAAGAAGAGTACACTCTGTGAAACTCCACGAGAAACAAAATATGTCATCATTCGCGAAATAGGGAAAAGCCATGATCCACTCGCTCGATCATCTAGCATCTTGTATTCCAACTCTCGTGTTCGTAATTCATTTGCTACCTCATCAACCTCTGCACTAAAAACTATTTCTAACGCCTCTGGACGAGTAAGTAACATCTTTTCTGCCTGAAGAATTCCAAATCCCGGCTGAGTTAGTTTTCGTAACTGAGACAGTGATCCTGTTGATATCTGTACCCAAAATTTCTCCATTGGATCAAATCGATCTTCTGCCGGAAACAACTGCCACCACTGGGCAAGACTCTGTACTCCTCCTCCATTTTCTGTGTAAAAAATAACTAAATCTGATTGATCAATAAACGACTGCTTTCTTTGTAATTGTTTTATAAATTGTTCATCAGCCGTCACTCCTGAAACAGAACGAGAAAACGGGACTACTTCTAACCAAATTCCATATTTGCTCGCTTGTTCGATCAACCCTGATGCGTCAAAATCTGGATCTGCTACAAGAACTGCTCGACGAGTAAACACTGTCACCATATGTTCAACTTCTTCTCGACTACTTCCCTGTCGCACTTGTAATTTTACTGCATATCGTCCAGGTTTTTGAAATTCATATCCGACTTGTCCTCCCCACTTCATACGACTTCCATCGCCAAAATCCCATGAATATACGGGAACTCCTGCTGATGGTGAAAGAAGTTTTGAATCAGTAGCATCAAAAAGAACTTTTTCTCCTGCAGGAATAAATGTATCTACTAAGATTACTGGCCGTAAATGAGGCTCAACTGTAGTTACCTGAACGCTCTCTGCGTATGTAAAATTGAAACTCGCAAGAACCAGTACACCGAAGGCAAATAATATTTTCCGCATCCTCTCAATTTTGCCAATTTTTGGGAAAAATGCTAGTTTTTCCGCGATGAAAAAGGTCTGTGCTGTTTCGGGAAAAACATTTAAAATTCCCAAGGAAAATGTAAAAAATGTAACACAGACATACAAACTACGTTTGCTCCAGAGAGACCAAAAAATATATACTGTGAACAGTGCTCTCTTGATTCCCTAGAATGAACAAAATAAAAAGCATATTCTTTGTTTTAAAAAAACAAGCATTTCAAAAAATAAGCTCGGCGGTCAGCAATTTTTTTCGACAACCAGTGGAATTACCTTCTAATATCTTGGTAACAGCAACTCATGGAAGTGCCAGGATCCCCATGAGGCTTATACATCACCTTTCTCTCTATTATCAAACGTCTCCTCGACTGTGGTTGAATTATTCTGATTACGGAACAAAATGCCTCCTGGAAGATGTTCCTGACAATCAGAAAGTTGTTCCTAGATATGGACGAATTGTAGGAGATCCCAATCGAGATTTGGATGCACCAGATCTTATTCGTTTTAATGATTTTGGAGGGAATAAGATCTTCTCAGAAAGATTTGAGCGACGACTCACCACGTCAATGCTTCGATTTTTTTGGCGACGAAAATTTCTAAATTACTCGTATCATCCCTACTATAAATCTATCTATAAAAAACTAGAACAAATTGTGAAAAATCAGGGAGAATCCATGTCCCCTATTGTATTTATTGATGTGCATGATGTAGGGAATAGAGTTCTTGGTCGTTGGAAAAAAGAAGACACACAACGAAAAGAAGTTTTTCCTGAAGTAGTGATTTCTAATGCTCCCGATCTAGAAACTGGCGAAAACCGATTCGGGACAGCACCAGACTACTTCCTGGAATTTTTTTCTGAACTGCTCGCGGAAGAACTCAATGTGGATCAAAGTGAAGTAAAAATTAATCATGTATACAAAGGAGGAAACATTGTACGTCATTTTGGAAACCCTTATCAAAATTCCCGATTACGTCGAATATTAAAAGGACGTGAGATTTTTGCGTTACAAATAGAATTTAATCGATCTTTTTATCTCAATGAGGTAAATCAAATGAAATATAGATCAAAAGTAAAATCTGTACGAAATGCCTTTATGAGTACGTTAAAGAAAGTATGTGATTTTGAAATAGAGCAAGAATAAAGTACGCTCAAAAGCTTTCTCGACGCTCGTACAACACTCTGTTACAGTACGAGTAATGAAAATCTCTGTACACCGCGTTGACACCACTCTTCCTCTTCCTGAGCATCAAACAGAAGGAAGTTGCGCGTTTGACCTTATTGCCCGTGAAACAACTGTTATTCAACCACATGCAGTGGAATTTGTTCCTGGAAATTTAATCGTAAAAGTACCGAAAAGTCACGCCCTTTTGATTCTTCCTCGTAGCTCATTGTACAGAAAGAAATCCCTACTCATCCCTAATGCACCAGGACTCATCGACTGTGATTACTGTGGCCCTGATGATGAGATGAAAATTCAGGTCTTAAATTTCAGTGATACATCTGTAACTGTAGAACGTGGAGAACGTATTGCACAAGGGCTTCTCGTTCGTTCCGATCAAGCAGAATGGCAAGAAATTGAACGCCCACAAGGCGATTCTCGCGGTGGATTTGGAAGTACTGGACACGCATGAATTTAGAAAAAATCATTAGCAATTTTCTCTCCCACGAACAACTCGAGGAGAAGAATATTGGTATTGCTGTATCAGGAGGAATCGACTCAACTGTTCTCCTACATCTCATGGCAAAATGTGGAAATCCTGACCATATTTTTGTTTTGCACGTACATCATGGAACTCGCTCTGTATGTGACATGGAATGGAATATAGTTGAAAAAATGTGCAAAACTCTTTATGCACATTTTATCGGCAAAAAACTTACCAGTGTACCGCAAAAGAACGTAGAATCTGCATGGCGAACAGAACGAAAAAAGTTCTTCGAGAAATGTAAAAAAAATCACAAACTTGAACGAATTTTTACGGCACACCATGCTACTGATTTAGTTGAGACAATGATCTGGCGATTGACCAAAGGATGTGGAATTTCTGGCCTCTCCCCTTTTGATATCTCGACGAAACCATTGTGGAATGTTCCACGAAGTGAGATTGAAAAATATGCACAGGAGAATAACCTGAAATGGTGCGAAGACGAGAGCAACTTGAACACGAATATTGAACGAAACTTAATCCGACACGAAGTTTTACCGAAACTGCGAAAGATCACTCCTAACCTCGAACAAGTGTTTGTTCGTGAATCTGAAATCTTTCACGATGCAGCACAATTCATTGAAAAAC
>Ga0307988_1002052_pt1 | contig 10457 bp, 9 predicted proteins | sample EllFjometagen183_FD_203166 | JGI IMG/M metagenome (GOLD analysis project Ga0307988, IMG submission 203166) | Marine microbial communities from Ellis Fjord, Antarctic Ocean - #183 | ecosystem: Environmental > Aquatic > Marine > Unclassified | place: Southern Ocean | collected 2014-10-08 | reverse complement strand
CAAACTGACAGCCGATTTAAAAACAGACTCCAGCATCGCTTCGCTCCGACAGGTGGTCCACTTTGCTCCGGAACAGGTGGTCCAGTTTACAGCGGAATCACTGGCCCACTTTCACTGGAATACGCAAATATACTCATAAACTCCGATTCCTTTGCACTCTAAGTCACCTGTGACGATTTTCACAACTTAGCAGGTTTGGAGCATCTTCAGGTTTTTCTACTTCGAAAGTAGTTTCCTGTTTTTTGACAGAACAAATATCGAAGTTGGTTTTTCACTTTCGAGGCGAGGACGTGGGGACCTCACAGTATTATGAATTTCCACCGTCATTCTCCCTATCGGGAGAACTGTACGCCACTTTACTCTGCACGGTAGACCACCAGCCCCGGCTTGCCTTGTAAATACTTCAACAGATCTACGTCAACGACCCGCTTCACTTTGTCGCGCGATGAAGAATGGCGCAGCATGATGCTGTTCTTCCCCTTAACAATCAATCCGATATGACTGACGTCAAGACCTGCATGGTCACTGTAAATACCAACATAATCGCCCAGTTGCAATCTTGACAGCACTTCCATATCGATTTTGATCGTGGGGATGGAGGTAATTTTACGTCGTGTGACAGGGATTCCTGGCAGCCAATGAGTACTGTCGCTCTTAAGATTGAGTTGCTTGGCGACAATTTGAGCTTTGTCCTGTCCGACTAATGCGGTCACATCAGCGACCACAGCATCATCATTATCAACCCAGTCGCTGAAAAAATGCCTGCGGCTTTCATAGGTAACCTTGCCACCGCGATAGCGGACTCGTTTCAACTGTTCGGGGAAATCGTCTAGGTCTGATGCACGGCGTAAGGCTTCAACCACATCAATCAATGTGAAACAGTCGAATCCCGCCAGATTGATGACCAACTCTTCCGCTCTTTGCGGATCGCCGATCAGGGTGTCTGCAACATAGGGGGTATCAATGAAGTGACGGGAGATAGCAACAATCCGGTTGCCGGGAGCATCAATATGGCGTGCCGTTGTGATAATTTGCGCAAGTGCTGCTTTGTCCCAGCAACCAAGATTAACCTGATTCCTGTCAGCGCACAGCGCAACGCAAGACATCAGGAAAAAAATGCAGAGTGTCGATTTAAGTATTTTACAAAACATCAAATTAACTATTCCTTATCCCCATCCAACACCCGTCTCACCATCTGTAATAATTCTGGTAAGTTAAGTGGTTTCATGCAAAAGGCATCAATCCCTTGTTGTTGCGCTTGCTCTTCATCAATCTGAGTGCTGAAGCCAGTGCAGAGTATGGTGCGTAGGTCGGGTCTGATCTTTTTGAGTTCTTGGATGAGTTCTTCGCCGGTGATGGCAGGCATGGTTTGGTCGGTAATCACCATGTCAAAATGATCGGGGTTGGCAGTGAAGAGCTTTAAGGCTTCTGGACTTTCGGTCATGATGGCAACTTGATAGCCCATCTCCGTCAATAACTGTTTACCGAGGTTGGCAAGCTGTTCATCATCGTCAACAAAGAGAATTTTTTCTGTGCCTTTAGGCATGTCGGTATTGATTGATTTTGGTTCTGTCGCTGCTTTATCTACTATGGGAAAGTAGAGATCAAATACAGTCCCCTGATTGGGGATACTATTGACCTTAATCAGCCCGCCATGCTGAGCAACAACCCCTTGCACAGTGGACAGTCCCATTCCTGCTCCTTCATAGTCTTCTTTGGTCGTATAAAAGGGGTCAAATATTTTATCCAGCATCTCATTAGGCATACCGCAACCGGTATCCTGGACACTGAGTTTGGCATAGGAACCGGGTGTTGCATCGTACTGGGCGTGGATATCCTTCTCTCTAAGCTCGACAGGTTCCAGAGATATTTGCAGTTCACCTTTTCCATCCATGGCATGGACAGCGTTATTACAGAGATTGACCAGTATTTCCTGTATTTGAGACGGATCAGCATCAACCAACGCTGAAGAGCAGTCAGGATTTATATTCTGTTGTAAACTAATCGTAGTCGGCAGTGTTGATAATAGTAGGGAACTTGTTTCCTTAATAATCGGGGTTAGTTGTGTCACGATTGTACTCTGCATCCCCTTACGGCTATAGGTGATGATCTTTAGGATAAGGTCTCTTGAGTTGCGAATAGCTATTTTGGCATTTTCCAGGAGATGGATGACTTCACTTCCATGGGGTTGTTTCATCTGTGAGAGTTCAACATTGCCAAGGATGATCCCGAGGTTGTTATTGAAGTTATGTGCCATTCCTCCAGCCATGTAGCCAACGGCTTCCATTTTATGTTTCTGACGGAGTTGCTCTTCTAGTTCAAGATGTTTTTCTCCAGCTTGCTTGCGCTCACTGATATCACGCACGGTAGAGAGTATATAGGTTTTATCATCTAACTCTATGAGGGAAGCATTGACTTCAACGGGAAATTCCTCGCCTGATTTTTTGATGTGAGTTATTTCAAAGAAGGCATGACCTTGGGAGATAAGTTGCTTTTTTGCCGTAGAGTGTAGATGCTCCAGACTGTCATCAATTCGAGATATATCTTGGGGGGATAGCTGCAAAAATTCTTCACGACTATATCCATAATGTTTTACTGCTTTTTCATTGACCTCGAAAAATATTGTATATCCATCAGGAACAACTTCGTGCAAGAAAACAGCATCATTCTGATTATTTAAAAGGACTCTGAATTTATTCTCACTCTTCTTTAATTCCTGCTCAGCTTGTATGCGTTCAGCAATATCAATTCCGAAAGAAAGCAAACCAATAACCGTGCCGTTATCATCTTTGAGTGTCTTGCTATGCCACTCAATCATCAGCTCTTGCCCATCCTTGGTCATAATAGGATTGGCTTCTCCGCTCACATCAATGTTAGCGATAGCGTTCTTGAACATTGTACGAAGTTCTGTATGGTCTGCCGGGAGTAGAAAGGTATCAAACCAGTCCTTACCTTTAACTTCAGCCTCTTTGTATCCAGTGATTGTTTCCATATAAGGGTTCATCATTTGGATGCGACCTTTGACATCCATGACCAGTATAATCAGTTGTGCTGTATTGATCAGACTCGTTGAGAAGGTCATCTCTTTCTGAAGGGCTTTTTCTACCATCAACTGTTTCTGGTAGGCGGTATTAAGCCTTCTCCTGCTTGTATAAATCGCTATGAAAGAGACTATTGCCAGAAATCCTAGAATGGAAGCGAGACTCGCAAAGATTGTTGTCTTGTTCTGCTGATAGAAAGAAGGGGGTCGATTGATGATTGTACTGCCTTTTGGCAGCTTGCTATCTGCTATGGCGAACCGTTTTAGTTCGTTATCGTCAAACATGTAAATATTAGGACTTGGAAACAGTTTGGAGTTCGATCCACTTTTTTCTCCAGCTAACATCTTTGTCGCAATCTGACCTGCCAACGCACCATGCTCTGATAGATTAATCAGCTTGCCACCAATTATGCCGTGATTGAGGCTGAACTCCCAACCACCAAATAGCGGAACCGGGCTTGCTGCGGACAGAATCTCCAAGGCATCTGAGCTGGCATGGACTGCTCCAGACGAATCTTTGACATAAGATGCGAAATAAACAATTGCAGCATTCGCAGGGAGATTGCGAATCTTTTTGAGTAATCCTTCAAGGGGCTGTTCAACCCAATAGATAAAGTCGGCTTGTTTTTCAAAATCACTAGTTTCAGTTCGGAAAGCTTTGCTGTTCAGCTTTCCAGTTATGGAGCCATCATGGATAACAATGACCTTCTTCGTTGCCGGAAGGAGTTTAAAGATTAGCCCGACCGTCTCTTTGAAGCTGGGACGTTCATCAACCCCAACAAATTGATCTTTCCCCTCCAATCGGCCGATCTCAAAACTGTTCGTTCCGCAAAAAACAACCGGAAGGTCGGGAAATAACGAAGCGTGTTTTTTTTCAACAAGATTATATGCATAATCATCGGACGCAAAGATAAGGTCAAGATGATGGTCTTTGTATTTGTAGGCCAGAAGCTGAAAGAGAGATTCATCATAAGCGGAACCTGAATGATTCTTTGAATCAAGATATTCAACTTGAAATTTGGCTCCCGGAAACTTCTCAGTTATGGATCGGCGGAACCCCTGGATAATATCATCCGTTCCCGCATACCCATCATGGTAAGAGTTTAAAATAAGGATGTGGGGAGAGTGGACTTTTGCGGACAGTGAATCCAAAAATAGTAATTGCAACAATAAAGCAATGAGGAGTACACGAACATTCCAGAAACGCATCAACCAGTCATGAAGTGGCATAAATTATCCAAACATTAGGTGGAAAAACGGTTTTTAAGTACGGTCTAATGTGGCAAATTCTACCCTAAAATAAACGACAATACAACGATTTTCTGTGTGGTTTTGTGGGTGCGAATATTCTCAACATTTAGAAGATTTGGCACATGTTCAGATTTTTTGGTTTCAAATGTGGCTTTCTGACTTTTAACAGGCTGAATTTCCCATTATTCCCCTGTGTCATTTTGCAAATAAAAGCCCCAGATCAGTTTCAATCCAGGGCAGTATTTCAAATCTTACCATTTGCAAGAGTAGAGAATACCTGTAGAGCCTGAAAGATCTAGAAATAACTCGGCCAAGGAGCAGCACGGGCTGGAACCTTCCCGATTGTTGAAAACAATTGACCATTGAAGCCGGTCTTGTTATGCATAGAGCGCTCACGGGATTCACCGTTTTTGACTGTTGTCTCCCTACAAAACCGACGACCACATTGAAAGAGGTAACCATGATTCGCGCAGCTCACAACAACACCGTAACGGTTAAATACACTGGCAAACTCGCTGACGGAACAATTTTCGATGCGTCTCCCGAAGACAGTCCCCTGTCATTCATTATCGGCAGGGAAGAGGTGGTCAAAGGCTTTGAGGCAGCGGTTCTCGACATGTCCCAGGGAGAGACAAAAACTGTCGTCATCGAACCATCTCAGGCGTACGGAGAACTCAACCCTGCCCTGACCGAGGAGGTTAACCGCGCTGACCTGCCTAAAAATCTTGAACTGACCGAAGGTGGGCAACTGGAAGTTACTCAGAGTGATGGCAGTCTCTTGCTGCTTATGATCGATAAAGTCACTGAAGAGACTGTCACTCTTGATTCCAATCATCCATTGGCGGGCAAAGCGCTGACCTTTGTTATTGAGTTGCTCGAAGTTGACACAGAGCCCCCAAAAGAGCTCCCCTCATTTCTTACCGGAGCATTGGCGGCAGGCCCGACTCACTAACTGTTTCTTTCCAGTGAATATGTAACAAATCAGGCACGCTTTCCTCGATACCGGTCGATTATTAACTGTTTCAGTACCTCTGCTTTACCTGCAGGAGATATTTTATGCAACATTTCGCTCTGACTATTATCGGTCGTGACCGCCCCGGGATCGTTTCACAGGTTACAGAAATACTTTTTCAAGGCGGTTTTAACATTGCCGATTCCAGTTGTTCAATTCTTGGTGGACAGTTTTCGATGATCCTGATCATCTCAAACCCTGCGATTTCTACCAAAGAAGATTTCTGCGATACTTTCAAACCGCTGGAAGAAAAAAACCTGTCAGTCTATATTCGCACGTTGAAACCTGGTGGCGAAATTCGTACTGAATTAGAAGGTGACCTCTGTATGATCTCAGTTTACGGAGCAGATAAACCTGGAATTGTCTATCAGGTGGCCAGAGAGTTGGGTGAGCGCAATATCAATATCACCGATTTAAACACCAAACTTATTGGTGACAAAGGAAGCCCCGTCTACGTAATGATGCTGGAAGCCATGCTGCCAGAAGATACCGAAGTTGAAGAGGTCGAAACCTGGATGCAAGAGTTAAAACAAAAGCTTCAAGTTGATATCTCTGTCCGCTCACTGGTTGCAATGGAGCTTTAAATCCGATGTCTGTCCAAGAAGTCCTTGTCTATCCCGATCCACGCCTGAAGGAAGTTTGCGCCCCTATTGGCAATTTTGATCAATCAGCGCAACAACTGCTTCAGAATCTTGTTGATACTATGGTTGATTCTGGTCACTCGGTGGGGATTGCTGCACCTCAGATCGGAGATCTCCGCCGTGCGGCTGTTGTTGATGTCTCTAAAAGCAAACTGGGGAAAAAGCAAGAAAATCATGGTTTGCTGCAGATGGTAAATCCTAAAATCATGGAAAAGGAAGGGAGTCAAATTGTTCGGGAAGGATGCATGTCAGTTCCCGACTATACTGGCAATGTGATCCGTTCAGAATCAATTGTCGTCCAGTTTATTGATCAGAACCAGCAGCTACAAGTGATCCGAACAGAGGGATTTGAAGCCATCGCTATTCAACATGAGTTGGACCATTTAGATGGGCTTCTCTTTTTAGATCGGGTGTCAAGCTTGAAAACTGACCTATTTAGAAGGAAACAGAAATAGATCGACTGACACGCGTAATAATTAATCTCTTGCCCTTCTTTTTTGCCTCTTTAAAAAAGTACTCCCATAAAGTAGACCTTTCTCTTACCGAACCATCTAAAGACACATGGTAATCTGCATATTCTGTTGAAATTTGGCTACTATTCTTAGTCTAAACTTGTCACTTGATCTTGCTGGATATTCGCGACAATACCCAGCACTTACAGGTATCATCTCCTGCAAATGTTGCTGTATATTTACAGATACATAGATTCAAGATAGCGTTTAGAATCCCTTGAGACTCGGACTTCTAAACCTCAAAATATTCGAAGAGGTAATCATGCGACTGTTTACACTATTCTTTCTATTTCTCATTCCGCTCCTTTACGGCTGTGCAACCATGAATGAGGTCGAGTGCCTTCATGCCAACTGGAAAGCAATCGGCATCGAAGATGGTGCTCGCGGCGGGGATCTCAGTTATCTCTCCCGGCACAGAAAAGCATGCGCTAAACACGGAATCAGTCCAGAAATTGACCTCTACATGGCCGGATACCAAATTGGACTTGCGCAGTTTTGCGTCCCCGAAAGAGGATTACAATTGGGGTTGAATGGTGGAAGATACAATGGAATTTGTCCGGAAGAGTTGGAAAATAATTTTGTCGTTGCCTACCAGCAAGGGCACGAAATTTATCAAACCGCGCAGCGGATTGCAAAGATAAACAGCCGGATCAACGACCAAAGAGACTACCTGAATGAAGTGCACAAAGAAATCAAAGCAACAAAGCTACAGATTATCAGTGCTAAAACCCCTGAAAGAAAAAGAGCCAGATTACTGGAAGATTTTAAAACCCTGGAACTAGAAATTGAAGAGACAAAAACCAAAATTTGGAGGTTGAGACAGCACAAAAAAGAGGAAGTGTTCCGATTGAAAGTTCTCAGACAGAATGCAGGAATATAAAACAGGTTAATTATTTTCTAAATAACCGGGAAATATGAATAGATCGACGGACAACAAGGATTTTTTCTCGCCCTAAGAGAGCGATATCCTTCAGTAATCGATACCAGGCTGTGGCTCAATATCTTTCCGATAAGCATGCTTGATCTCACGAACCTCACTGACCGTATCAGCAATTTCAATAACTTCTTCGTGAGCATCGCGCCCGGTACAAACGATGTGCAACATGGGAGGTTTGGTCTGAAGCAGATCAAGGACCTGTTCAAGATCGACAAGACCGAGATGCAATGCATTGTTGATCTCATCAAGAATCAAAAGATCACAGCTTTTCGTAGCAATCTTTTCCTTAGCTAAGTCAATTGCATCCTGTGCATTCGCGCGATGTTCTTGTTTGGAGTAGGGGTTCCCCTGAATGCCGCAAAACCCTTTTCCGGTGGCAATGAGTTCAATATCACAATCCATTTTTTTTACCCCATCCCACTCTCCGGCATAAATATCGCCTTTCATGAACTGGATAATACAGACCTTCATACCATGACCACAGGAACGCAAGGCCATGCCTAGCGCTGAAGTCGTTTTGCCCTTACCGTTACCGGTGATAACAACTATCAATCCTTGCGGTTTTTTAGGTTCAAGATGATCGATTTTATCTGGTTTGGTTCCACGCATATTCATCTTTTATCTACCTCGTCGAAATTATAGTAGTGGCCTACGAAAAACCTTCCAATTTGCCTTTTAATTTCATTGAAGGATACTGAATGAAAAGGGCTAACTGACAAGCCTATCTAGAATCAGAACGGTCAGCAACAAAGCCATTGAAATGTTGGTAAAATGGAAAGTCCGCAAGACAGAACCCGCCTCATTGGCATCAGCAGGTTTTTTGATGACAGAAAAAGCGATAAGAAAAAGTCCTGAAATAAAAAGATAAGACAGGGACTGGCTTGCGATAAAGCCAAATAGAGGGAAAAGCAGATAGCAGAGAAATAGACTTGCCAACCAACAATTATTGATTCTCAATAATCTGTGTGTCGGAATTGCCTTAAATATATTCGGCAATCCGCTGCGCTGCAGATCATCACGGTAGTGGCAAAGAAGTAACCAGGTATGGGGAATCTGCCAGATAAACAGGGTTCCTGCCAGAATCAACGATTTTTGCGAGATCAAGACGCCACCTGCAGCAGTCCAACCGATTAAAGGTGGTAACGCCCCGCAGATTGCTCCCGGTATAGCAGCAAAAGGGGTCCGACGTTTTAACGGAGTATAAATAGCATTATACCAGATGACCGCAAGCAACCCGAGTAACAACGGCATGCTCCCGGGCAAAGAAAAGAGCAACAGTGAGCCACAACCTATAGATAACGATGCCAGCAGCAATGCTGCCGCCGGGGAGATTTTATTTGTCAGAAGTGGACGTTGTTTTGTCCGCTCCATACGGATATCGAGATCTTGCTCCTGCCATTGGTTCAAGGCAGAACAACCAGCTGCCAGAAGTCCAACTCCGACTGTTACTGACATGGCTTGTATCTGCCAGAGGCCTCCAGAAAACAGATAACCTGCAAGGGCAGAAAGCGCAACCATGGTCGATAGCTCAAGGCGCCCAAGTTGCCTGAGAGCTTGCAGCCGCGCCAGATAGGAGACAGCGGAAAGGGATATAGAGTTATTAATTATCGGTATCGGCACCGGTCCAGCTCCGTTATTGTTGCAAAAGATGTTGAATAATCGCCTCAATCTCTTCCGGGCTCAGGTAGTCCGCAGATGGCATCATTGGTGCGTAGCCTTTGACCATATCTACACTGGGGTTCAAAAGAGCCTGACGCAGATATTCGGCATCAACCGTGACGGTGATCTCTTTGCCATCACGTTCAATTATTACTTCGCGTTGTCCAATGCCCTTAAATGTTGGTGCAATTTCCTCACTGCCATCATTGGAATGACAACCCGTACAACCGTTCACTTCCAGTAATTGTGATGCTTTGGGAGCCGAGGGCGTCACGACCACCTTACCAAGGAGATAATCGACAACAGCTTGGAGATCATCATTGCTGATGGTTTCTTCATCGTAGGCAGGCATCATTGGGTCAAACCCTTTGGTGATTTCAACCTCTGGATCTCGAATAGCCCTTTTTAAATAATCTTCATTAATAATAATTTCGATAGTTTGACCATCTTTTTCTATTTGACGTGGATTGCCTGCGAGTTCAAACAGGCTTGGCCCAATATTTTCACTGCCATCCAGACTATGACAGCCAATGCAGCCCTGCTCGTTCAAAACCACCAGGCCCCTGGGATCGTCAGTCGTTTGAACCGATTGTGCCCATTGAGCATAGTCTTCTTCGCTAAGAGCCTCGACAGTTGTGGTCATATCAGCATGTCCAACTCCGCAGTATTCAGCACAGAAGATGTCAAAACTCCCTGGCTCTGGAGCTTGAAACCAGACATAAGATTCCAGCCCTGGAACAGTATCGCGCTTAATGCGAAATGCCGGGACAAAAAAGCTGTGCAGGACATCTGTTGAATAGAGCATCACCTTGATTGGTTTATTCACCGGAACATAGAGTTTGCTTTCTTTACGTCCATCCGGGTATTCAAATTGCCATGACCACATCCGTGCGGTCGCTTTTATCTCCATGGCTCCAGCGGGAATTTCACGCAGGCCGACATAATTAGTCCAGCCATACCAGAACATCGTCATCACAATAATGATCGGGAGTACAGTCCAGATAGTTTCCAGCAACCAACTGCCATCAACTTGAGAGGTCGGTTCTGGATATTTAGATCGACGATATTTAACAACAAAGTAGATAGTAACGGCAGTGATCCCCAGTAGCAGAATCAGGGAAAATCCAAAGATATAGATCAGGACATTATCAACAGCTTGTGCAGTAGGATTATTCAATTGGTTCACAATGTCTCCCTAACGGTAAATCACGTCGGTAAAGGTCAGTCCGATAAATATAGCCACGACAACAAACAGGGTTAGTAGCCCGAGTTTAAACAGCTTGGATTCCTGCCTTAAGTGCATAAAAATAAAAATGACCAGACTCGATTTAACTGAAGCAATAGCTAGTGCAACCCAGATATTCAATGCCCCCAAGTTCACTCGGGAAACAGCAATTGTCACCAC
>Ga0307988_1002051_pt1 | contig 10461 bp, 10 predicted proteins | sample EllFjometagen183_FD_203166 | JGI IMG/M metagenome (GOLD analysis project Ga0307988, IMG submission 203166) | Marine microbial communities from Ellis Fjord, Antarctic Ocean - #183 | ecosystem: Environmental > Aquatic > Marine > Unclassified | place: Southern Ocean | collected 2014-10-08 | reverse complement strand
CTGCCTGTAACGATATCCTATAGCTCAAATAATTATGGTCCAAATCAACTTGAGGAAAAATTAATACCGTCAATGATCAGCCGCATGCTTACCGGTAAATCCCTGCCTATTTATGGAGATGGTATGGAGGTAAGGGAGTGGCTGTATGTTGGTGACCATGTTAAGGCAATCTGGGATATAGTACGAAAAGGTAAGGAAGGCGGAACTTATGCAGTAGGGAGTGGTGTAGAGGTGAAGAATATAGATCTGGTTCAGATGCTTTGCTGCATGCTGGCTGACGAATCAGGTGTTTCCCGAAAAAAACTATTGGGGCTGCTCACCTTTGTGAAGGATCGTCCCGGGCATGACAGACGATATGCACTTGATTACTCAAAAATTGAAAAGGAGCTGGTTTGGTTTCCTGAGACAGACCTGGATACCGGACTAAGAAAAACCATAAATTGGTATCTTCAAAAATACAACTTCTCATAGAAAAATTCCCCGTTCCCTCGAAAATCATTGTGAGATGTTGATGTGAGGGTTATAATTAATTGGCTAAGGAGCATATTATGAGGACTATTATCAGATTACTAAATGAAGCAGCAGCTAGATATCCCGGAAGGGCTTATACTACGATGAAAACTGATAGTGGATGGAAACCCTGGACGTATGCTGATGTAGATGCAGAATCAGAATTGATTGCAGCAGCACTGGTTAACCGGGGCTTTGTAAAAGAAACCGCCCTGGGAATTCTTTCTGAAGGAAGGCCTCAGTGGGTTATAGGTGAATTTGGTGTAGTTAAGGCATCCTGTATCTCAGTTCCTATGTCAATAAAACTTACTCCTGAAGAGATTGCTTTTAGAGTAAATCATTCAGAATCTAAAGGTTTTCTTATATCAAGTAATACCATTAAGAAAATATCTCAGGCCTATGATCGGTTTGAAGATAAACCTCTGCTTATCTATTTGGATGATGAGGACAAGAACCTTATAAGTGTTGAAAAAGAACACTCACTTAATAGAGGGACAGATATAGTTCTTTTCAGTACTCTTCTGCAGGAAGGACGACAGGCTTTAGCTGATACTCCCTCATTGATTAGTGATATCAGAAATACCATTGATGAACATGATACGGTGAACATTTGTTATACATCCGGTACCACAGGAAATCCCAAAGGGATAATGCTCACTCACTTGAACTACTATGCTAATGCAGTTGATGCAGTTGATGTTTTTCAACTTCCCGATGCAGTTTATGAAACACTTATTGTCCTGCCTTTGGATCACTCCTTTGCCCATACTGTAGGACTTTATGCTGCTTTGCTCCGGGGTGTTACTTTGCATTTTGTAGATGCACGCGGCGGCAGCATGAATATTATTAGAAATTTACCGAAGAACCTAAAAGAGGTTAATCCTCATTTCATGATGACAGTTCCCGCAATATCTGGAAATTTTATGAAAAAAATGAGTGCGGGTATTTCTGCTAAAGGTGGATTTATTGAGTCACTTTTCAGGAAAGGACTTGCAGCCGGAGTTAGGAGAAATGGTGATGGTTCAAAAAAACCCTCGTTTGGTACAAAACTGGCAACCTGTATTCCTTATACCCTGGCATCTCTCCTGATTTTTTCTAAGCTTAGGGAAGTCTTTGGAAATAGGATTGAGTTTTGTGTTGGTGGAGGTGCTTTACTTGAAGTGAAACAGCAGGATTTCTTTGCTGCCATTGGAATGCCTGTCTATCAGGGTTATGGCCTTACTGAAGCTGCTCCTGTAATTTGTTCAAATTCACCTGCTCAACATAAGTTCGGAACAAGCGGGATGGTCGCCCCAAGTGTTGTTTGCAGGATTATGAAAGATCCTGAGAATGAGGCCTCTGTTGGTGAACGTGGTGAAATTGTCATCCAGGGTGAGAATGTTATGAAAGGGTATTTTAAAAATCAGAAAGCTTCAGATGAAGTACTGGTTGATGGATGGTTGTGGACCGGAGATCTGGGTTACTATGATAAAGATGGTTATCTGGTAGTCACGGGACGGGAAAAAGCTCTACTAATTGCACCTGATGGTGAGAAGTATTCTCCTGAGGAGATAGAAGAAGCAATAACAAATAATTGTGAGATTATCAATCAAGTAATGGTCTATAATGATCACAAGAATTTCACCACCGGCCTCATTACCCTGCAAGTTGATCATACAAAAAAGTTGTTGGAGGAGTCAGGAGCAAAAACTATCCAGGCTGCATTAGAGGTAATTCGAAAATCCGTGTATACCTTTGAGCCGGTTATTTCAGAGAGTGTTCCTTCACAATGGATACCAGCAACATTTGAGATAATTCCTAAAGAATTCTCTGAGGATGATGGACTCATAAACTCAACAATGAAACTGGTCAGGTATAAGACTGCCGAGTTCTATGCTGACCGCATTGAAAGTATGTATACCGATCATGATTTTTTCAATGAGCGGAATAAAGAGACGGTTAAGGAGCTTTTTGGATATAATGATTAAATCTACTGCCAACAAACGATGTAAAATTACCTCATTTTCCAATTAGCTTCAGAAATTCAATCCTGGTTGCCTGATCATCGTGAAATGATCCGAGAACAGATGAAGTCGTCATTATAGAATTTTGTTTCTCAACACCACGCATCATCATACACATATGCTTGCACTCCATAACCACACCAACTCCTTCAGGCTGCAATTCATCCATTATGGCCCGGGAAATTTGCTGAGTAAGCCTTTCCTGGATCTGAAGCCTTCTGGAAAACATATCAGCTATTCGTGCCAGTTTACTTACCCCGATCACTTTTCCTCTGGAAATATAACCTATGTGGCATTTCCCAAAGAAAGGAAGCATGTGGTGTTCACACATACTGTAAATCTCGATATCTTTTACAATTACCATGCTGTTGCTTTCTGATTCAAATACCGCTTCATTAATTACGGTATGAAGATTTTGTTCATATCCACGAGTAAGAAACTGATATGCTTTAGCTACTCGCTCTGGAGTCTTCTGGAGTCCTTCCCGATTGGGGTCTTCTCCGATTTCTATTAAAAGGTCATGGACTAAACCCGTTACTTTATTAATATTCATGTAATCTCCTGTATATATCTATTTGCGTTCGAACAATCGCTGTCATTTTCGGCATCGACTGCATTGTGTGTCGGCTTGGTGCAATTTCAGAGATTGGCCGATCAATTCCGGGAATGATTAATCCCGGTTCAAGTTCTTTAAGGGGAACTGATAAAAAATCCCGGACGGTTATATCCGGATCCGGGATGGTATAGTCGTCTGTCTGGATTTCCCAATTACCATAGAGCACAAGATCAAGATCCAGAGTGCGGGAGGCATATAAATCTGAGGTTCTGACTCTTCCATATTTTTCTTCAATGGATCTGAGCAACGTGCGAATTTCTGTGGGGTGAAGGCTGCTTTCAGCCTGGAATATTCCATTGATAAAGTAATCTGCTTTCTTACCGGGTTTTAATCCAAATGGGGCAGTTTTATAGAACATAGATGATTTGTTGATTAGTATTCGCTGAGCCAGTGTGCCCGTTGCGCGTTTTAGAATATTTTCAGGATCAATGTTTGATCCGGCCGCAATATATATTTTCATGCATGTATCTCACTTAAGCTGTTCAGAAGAGGTCCTTTCAAAATTATTAATTTTGAAAGGACCTCTAGTCAGAAGTTTTTGATTGGGTGTAATTACATATTATTAATTACATATTATTGATCAAAAACTTCATAAGACAATTTTAGTAAATCGGAATAAAACAAAGTTTTATTCTTAGATTTATAAAATTGTCTCAGGGTCCTCCCGGAATCTTGTAATATGAACAGCAACATCATGTGCGTATCTTAGTGCACCAATTTTTTTTATGCTGACATCCACGTGATGTATGCGTGGATTCTGCAGACAGATATCTGCAGCCTCTTCTGTAAGTCTTTCCAGAAGATTGAAGGAGGAATTTTCAATCATTGAAAGAATCTGTTTTTTTATTGCTTTATAGTCTGCTGCATCGTCAATGTTATCGTTCGCAGCTGCTGTCTGTGTATTGGTATAAAGAGTGATATCAACTGACACGTCCTGTGTGTGATTTCTTTCCTCTGGATTAAAACCAATAATACAACGGGTTCTTAGTTCATGAATTTCTATTCTGTCCCAGATTATTTTATTTCTATATGCCATATTTACTTCCTTTCAAATGCATGCCTCCATCAATAAACAGCACTTGACCAGTGATAAAGCTACTTTTCAAAAGAAACAGCAGCGCCTGTGAAATGTCATCAGGGTTTCCGGTTTTGTGCAGGAGATTTAAGTGTTTCAGTTTTTCAAAATAATGAACATCTTTTCCATCCGGCGGTAAAATCGGCCCTGGCGCAATTGCATTTACCCGTACATCCGGTGCCAGTGATTCAGCCATCAGTTTTGTCATGGTATAAAGCATTCTCTTGCTGAGGTGGTATGATGAGTGATTTGGATCTGGTCCGGTAATTCTGCTGTCAAGAAAATTTATTATATCGGTGAGCTTTGTTTTTTTAGCTAACTCATTTCCAAGCAGAAAAGGGCTGAAGGCATTAATCTGCAAATTCTGCATTATGGATTCAAAGGTGATTTCATTGAAAGTATCTGATGGAAAAATTGAAGCTGAGTTAATAAGGATATCAATACTATTGGTCTCAGAAAGAATTCTGTCAGCAAAAACAGCTGTATTAGCTGGATTTGTTAAATCCTGCTGAATCAAAGTACATGCAGACCCCAGTTTGCGAATTTCTAAAGCTGTTTTTTCTGCTTCAGGTTTTGATGTATTATAGTGAAGAATTATATCAGCACCTTCAGCCGCAATGGCTAATGAGCAGGTTTTTCCTAACCGTTTTGCACCACCTGTAACCAGAGCGGTTTTTCCATTTAGTTTTCTCATATCACCAATATAGTCATAAATTCAGCGAGCGGAAAACATAACTTTTTTTCTGGAGGATATTTGACTAATTTACTAAGTTATACGATTTTCTATTATAGAGGACTTTATGCAGATGTGCAATTTCAGAGGTGCATTTGGTCCCGGGAGTGAAGTGATGAAGAGATTATTGTTATATTTATTATTCAGTTTGTTGTTAGGTGCTGAGTTATTTGCCGGAGGAAATAGTGAAGGCAATACGCCTGCATTGGATGGAGTAGATTCTGAAACCATTGAAGAATATCCAGCTGTACCTTTTTCACTGGCCGCTGATTTCTCCACAGATTTTACACAGGTTTCGGTCGATCTTGGAAGAGTTGTTAGCGGTGGCCCAGGGAAAAATGGTATTCCAGCACTGTTTGATCCCAAATTCATATCTATCAGTGAGTCTTCTATTCCGGATGATGTTCAGGCGATAGTTGTTACAGCAGACGGTGGTGGTGTTGTTGGGGGGGAGACACGGGTGTATCCATTAAATATTCTTGTCTGGCATGAGCTTATAAACGATACAATAGGTGAGCTGCCTATTCTTGTGAGTTTTTGTCCACTTTGCGGTAGTGCCCTGGTATTTAATCGGACTATTAAATCCTCTTCAGAGGTTTTAGACTTTCGTGTAAGCGGATGGCTGATGGATTCAAATATGATTTTGTATGACACATTGACAGAATCACTCTGGAATCAGTCATTAGGCAGGGGTATAGCCGGAATGTTTAATGAAATTGATCTTACACTGCTTCCTTTTACTATGCAGAGAATGGGAATAATTCGGGATCAATATCCACATGCATTGGTGGTAAGTGAGGATACCGGTTATCTGCGTGACTATCGGCGGTACCCCTATGGAAATTATGAAAGTAGTGACAATCTTTTTTTCCCGGTAAGTACCATTGATGATAGATATCCGAGAAAAGAGCTTTTTTATATAATTCCCTATAAAGATTACTCGATAGCTCTTCAACTGGAAAGTTTGGTAACAGGAGTGGACTATTTGTTTGCTGATGAAGATTTTACATTTACTTTGACATGGGAAAATGAAGTTTTTACTATTACAGATGAGTCAGAAGAGATCATGCATGGCTATTACGAGATGTGGTTTTCCTGGTCAGTTCAGCACCAGGGCGACGGAATTGTGTGGAATATAAATTAGTACCCATCATGAGGATACCCGCTATGAACTATGTGAGTTTCTATAATACATCACCCTAGCACGCTAGGGTGATGTATTCTTCCTTGCATGTACCCGCCGGGTACTGCATAAGAACCTGTAAGTTTAAGCTGTACTAAGCACTAGTCCTCTACAAACAGAATCATAGCCTCTTTTAATTTCTGAAGTCTAACCTGCACATCATTGAGCGAGTCATATATATCTACCAGGCCATATGCAAATTCCATCATTTCAGTTGAACTGTTGTAACCACCATAACTCATGAGTTTTGTAATTACATAATTAATCTGACTAAAGTCCTCTTCCAGATCAAAAACGCGTACTGCGAGCTGCTGTACATCACTTCCTTTGGCCAGACTGCCAACCATAGATTCTAACTCTCCACGTGCAGTCTGCAGCTCGTCGGATAGCCCGTTTAAAAGATTATCTCTGACTTTCTGAGCAGCATTCAGGTCTTGTTTTGTGACAAAACTATCCAGGTCAGATAATAAATTTTGTTTTGTGACAAAACTGTTTAATTCATCTGCAAGATTTTGTCTGGTTACAAATACAGCTATGCCAGATTCAAGTTCCTGGTTTTGCGCTGCAACTGTTGATAATTCACTTTGCAGAGATGATATTTCCTGCTCCAGCGAATTGATTTGATCCATCGAAACGCAACCCGGAAGTATGAACACTGCAAGTAGAGCGAAGGTAACCAACCCGGCAATTCCTCTTTTTTTCATTAATCTCCCCCTCTTTTTTACACACCCTGTGAATTTGTGTTGTTACATGGTATCACCCCGCACCAAATTTCACAAGTTAAATAGGTTTTTTGTAACTGCGGCAATCAATAGAAAATATATATATTTACAAAATATGTTATCAGTAGTATACTACATAACCGCAAAAACAACAAAAATAATGTAAATTTGTCAAAATATTGTACTTGTAATGCTAAATAGGAGTGTATGTGATGATGTATGAGAAAATTAACAATCTTTATGTCTCAGAGAGAAAGAAGCCGGAACTTTTCAGAGAGCAGTTTCCTTATGATGAAATTCCAAAGATTATTTTTGACGGATGTACAGTTTCCATGGATTTTCCTAAATCAATATGGATTACAGATACCACTTTCAGAGATGGTCAACAAGCCCGTCCTCCCTATTCAGTTGAGCAAATTAGCCATTTATACCATTTGATGCATAAATTAGGAGGGCCAAACGGAGTTATACGGCAGACTGAATTTTTTCTCTATTCAAACCGCGATAAAAAAGCTGTTGAAAAATGCATTGAACAAAATCATTCCTATCCTGAAATTACCGGATGGATACGGGCAAACTCCGATGATTTCAAATTAGTAAAAGATTTTGGGCTTAAAGAGACCGGGATTCTGACCTCAGTTTCAGACTATCATATCTATCTTAAAATGAAGTCTACCCGTGCTGCTGTTCTTGATAAATATCTTGGAGTGGTCAAAACAGCTCTTGCACAAAACATTATTCCCCGTTGCCATTTTGAAGATTTAACCCGTGCAGATTTTGATGGATTTGTACTTCCTTTTGCTCAGCAGCTCTTACGGCTCTCAGAAGAATCTGGTATTCCTGTTAAAATACGACTTTGTGATACTATGGGGTATGGTATCACCTATCCCGGAGCAGTTCTGCCCCGTTCAATTCCGAAAATGATTCATGCTCTACGTAATATAGTAGGGTATCCTTCTGAGTTGCTTGAATGGCATGGACATAATGATTTTCATAAAGTACACACCAATGCAGCAACTGCATGGTTGTATGGGGTCTCCTCTCTTAATGCAAGTCTATTGGGATTTGGCGAGAGAACCGGAAATCCACCATTGGAAGGTGCCGTGATTGAGTATGCAGGATTAACAGGGAGTACAAACGGTATGGATCTTACCGTTATCGATGAGATAGCTGCATATTATAAGCATGAGATATTAGCACCTGTTCCTAACAATTATCCATTTGTAGGAGATGACTTTAATACTACCCGGGCTGGTATTCATGCTGATGGTCTTCTTAAAAATGAAGAAATTTATAATATATTTGATACCGGTAAAATTTTGAATCGTCCGCTGCGGGTTATGGTTACTGATAAATCAGGAATGGCTGGTATTGCCAGATGGCTGAATGATAACATTGAGGCAGTTGTTAAAGAAGAGACTGAGCCGGTAGGGAAGCGGCATCCGGGAGTGAAACAAATTTACAACTGGGTCATGGAGCAGTATCAGCAGGGGAGGATAACGAGTATTTCTTCAGAGGAGCTTATTGCCCAGGCAAAACACTTTATTCCTAGACTTTTTGAGTCAAATTTTTCTGTAGCAATTAGGAATGCAAACCATTTTGCAGAGAAGATTGCTATTAGAATTTCCGGAAAACTTGAAATGGAGCATTTGGATGAAGAGAAAATTCAAACTGATCTCAAGGAACTTCTTAAAAGGGAGCCTTCAATTCAGTTTGCTGCTGTTACGAATCTTCAGGGAGAGAGATTGAGTCAGGTACATACACAACATGGTGAAGGATCTTTTTTCAGAAATCTAAAAAATAAAAATTTTATCGATCGAACTTGGTTTAAGCATGTTATGGAAAATCAGGAACCGTTTACTTCAGATCTCTATTTTTCTAATTATACCGATAGATTGATAATTACAAGTGCTCAACCGCTTTTTGATGATAACCATAAACTAAAAGCAATTCTAAATCTGGATTTTAACTTTAATGAGCTGGTGAAGATGGAGACTACTGTTTCTGAGGAGCTGCTGGAAAGTACCTATGATTATTAGCTAAGGGAGCTCTTTTCAAGAAGTTTCTCTTCAGAAAGTAAAGTTGAAAAAATTATTCCAGAGCATAGACTTGTCGTCTTAATTTTACTAGTATAGCTCATATGAATTTAACATTATCAGGTGCCTTTGAAGGGAAAGAGTTTGTCTACCCGGTTCGTGTCTACTTTAGCGATACCGATGCAGGTGGAGTAGTATATCATAGTCGTTATCTCGATTTTGCTGAGCATGCCAGGTCTGAGTTTATGCGGAATCTTGGCGGCAGTCAGAAGGAGATGATGGAGGAGAGCGGCACAGTCTTTGTTATACGCTCTGTTTCCGCAGATTATATCAAACCAGCCCGATTGGATGATTTACTTACTGTTCGGACAGAGGTAATTAAATGCGCTAATGTAATAGTGGTTTTTAGACAGCGTGTTATGCTTGGTGATGAGCTTCTCTGCAATCTCCTTATAAAAGCCGGTTACATCTCCCTGAGGGAAGGGCGCCCTGTCCCGATGCCGAAAGAGTGGAAGTCCACGATTTCGTCAATGTTGGTTGAGTAGAATATTTTGGGGACATTAAGTGAAATTTAGGAAGGAAGACTCTAAAGTCAAATTATCTGAACCCATATCGACACTGATATTCACCATAGCGTTTATTGTAATTTTTAATTTTTTTACTGAACTGATTCAAGTGAGAAAATCTGCCGGAAACGCCTGTATTGCTGTTAATATATTTACTCGTGGATTTTATCAGATGATCCCATTCCTGACCTTCCGATGGCTTCTGGATTGTGTGCTGGCAGTAATGCTGATAGTTAAGCGTGAAAGAACAAAAAGAATAAGAATTTATGAGTTTATTCCTGCTGGAATTGATGTTGTATTGGTGTTGTTTTTCCTTATCAGGGGTGTTGATTATTTCATTTCTCTGGAAGCTCTGTCAGAAGCGGGATTTCTGGTTTTTACACAAATATTCAGTTGGGGTTTCTATATAACCTTGTTATTGGTTTTTGGTTTTACCCTCTATGAAATTATCAAGAATTCAATTCAATTGAAACATTACGCATAGCCTAATTACAGAATGGTCACTTATTAATGAGTTATTAAGTTGTAACAGCGTGTGTTGCTAAATAAATGCAATAATATTATCAAAATCTTCTTTATCGTAAAGGGAAAAGCATATACAATTTATCGATAGTTTAATTTCTCTCTATTACGTTTTACAAATTTGAAATGAGTTTGGGCTCTTATATGAAAAAAATAGACAAGATACTTGCATCAATTATTATTTCATCACTATTCATATTCAGCTCCTATGAATTATTTTTTTGGGGAGGGAGACTGTTTGGTCTGCATACTTCTGCTATGGCTCTAACCGGACTGACGTTTGGTGTATTGTTCTGTTTGGTCTGGATGGGTGATATACTTAATAATTTATATACACTTAGCTGGTGGTATTACATAATTTTTTACTTAGTCACTTCTTTTGTGCTGTTTATTAGCATGAAACCACTTATTATTTCTTTTCTGATTTTTGCACTGTTCGCCGGCTTATATGCAGGTAGGCGAGTTGTTTATGAAAATGGTTCAAAATCTGATCTC
>Ga0307988_1002048_pt1 | contig 10466 bp, 6 predicted proteins | sample EllFjometagen183_FD_203166 | JGI IMG/M metagenome (GOLD analysis project Ga0307988, IMG submission 203166) | Marine microbial communities from Ellis Fjord, Antarctic Ocean - #183 | ecosystem: Environmental > Aquatic > Marine > Unclassified | place: Southern Ocean | collected 2014-10-08 | reverse complement strand
GTGAATCTAAAATCAAACAAAGAGTATACTTAGCACAAAATAGTAAAAGACTGGATTTTGAAACAGAAGTAGAGTGGAAAGAACAGCACAGAATGCTTAGAGTCTCATTTGATACAAATATTAGAAGCAGCGAGGCTTCTTTTGATATACAGTATGGATACGTGAAAAGAAATACTCATAGAAATACAAGTTGGGATCAAGCTAAGTTTGAAGTATGCGCACATAAATATGTAGATTTATCAGATAATAGTTATGGAGTTTCACTACTGAATGACTGTAAGTATGGTCATAAAATATTGGGAAAAACAATTGATCTTAATTTATTGAGATCACCAACAGCTCCTGATCCGGATGCAGATCAGAACCAAATTCATATATTTACTTATAGTCTGCTACCTCATCAGAGCTCTTTAATTGGTTCAGATGTAATTCAGGAAGCTGAAATGCTCAATTATAAACCAGTTATATTTGACAATAAAATAATTAATGATTTGAGTCTGCCATGTCAAATTCTAGAAACTGATGGAGTATCTTTGGAGGTAATCAAAAAAGCTGAAAAAGAAGACTACCTCATTATTAGATTAGTAGAAGTGGATGGAAAAACCTCGTCAGCTAAACTGAACTTTAATTCAAAAGCTAAAATAATGGAAACTGATCTAATGGAATGGGAAAAGAACGATTGGTTAGATGTTGACTCAATAAATGTTACTCTTGAACCATTTGAAATTAGAACATATAAGTTGGGTAATTGCAGATGAAGAATGCATATGATTTAGCATGTCAATTGTATAAACGGTAATTGTTCTTTGGAATGCGATAATTTATTATCGCACTCCATATGTTATAAATTATTAAATAAAAATTTAATAATCCGATTTGACTTTTTTATAACCCTTAATTTAGCAGTATTAGCCAGGACGGCTCTTTTACATAACATGTAATATAACTATACAGATAGGTTATTTAGTTAATATTTCTTACTCATGATATTGAATTATGTTATGTATCACAGTTGGGCGTATTGTGTTTAATATATAAAAAGGATATTATGTTTGATCATTATTATATTATCTTAGAATTAAATAGATTAATCTGAACTTAAAACTTTATTGACTGAAAATTTCCAAATCATTGGAGTGTGAACTACAGTGATTTAATATATACACGCTATGATTTATTTTTTGAGATTTGCTCAAAATAAATCGTAGGGTGTATATTACCAGTCAAATGCAGTATTAACTACTCCTTTTACCGTATTAAACACACCTGTGGATACATCTTCTACAATATAATATATATTCATTGGGTCAAGTATATTCATAGCATTATCTGCACTGAAGTCCAGTAAAAATTTAGTTGTATTTGCTTCAGGTTTGCTCATTGTCCCCGATATATGCAGGGGAATAATCAAACCACTTATATTAGTGTTGGATTTTATTTTTAATTCCTGATTCATCTTAATATTTCCTGAGAACTTCATGGTATTGACAAAGTTGGCTTTGTTTCCAATGAAGTCAGCCTTTTTCATATTTAATTGTGAGCCTTCTGCTATTATATAGATTCTACCTGAGTCTAAATTTAAGTTGCGTGACAAACTGAAAATATGAGAAGTTTTTTCAACACTGCTTGATACATTTTTATAAACTATTCCACCAGGGATAAAGCTACCAATTGCAGAAAAAACTTCAAGAGGTATAAAGAGAATTTTCAGGATACTAAATTGTCTGACCTCGTCTGGTAGTGAAATATCTTTAAATTCTATATTCATATATCCTTTAAGTTCATTTTTTGTATTTATGGCAAATGGAATATTGTTACCTTCAAAATCAATTTCAAAATTTTCAATCAGAGAAGAGGTCTGCTTATAGTCATCAATACCCAGTGTTTTAAAAAATGGAGCAGTATAGAACTCTTTAAATTCTATATCAATAGAATATGGATAATTTTTTTCATGATCAAATGAAAGTTGGAAATCAGAATATATTTTAGTATTGTTTATAGAAAATATTTTAGGTTTTACTTTTAATAAATTATTTTGAATCGTTATAAAGGATTGTATAGATGATTCAATATGTTTACCAAAATAAATCTTTTTTACATCTACATAAGCTTCCAAATTAATATCTTTAAGGAAGTTATCGGTAGATGGATTATCTTTATCTTTATCTTTATCTTTATCTTTATCTTTATCTTTATCTTTATCTTTATCTTTATCTTTATCTTTATCTTTATCTTTATCTTTATCTTTATCTTTATCGTTATCTTTATCTTTATCTTTATTCAGCTCAGAACTTTCTTGAAAAACACTAGTATAAATATCAATTATTTCTTTAACTAATATTTTTTCAGAAGCAATGTCGATTTTTGATTTACCTGAATTTAATGGAATTGGAAAGGATCCCTTGGCACTTAAATCCATTAAAATAGAGTTTTTATTTTCCAAGGTATATGTAATGTAATTCACCAGAACTGATTCACTATTTTTAGTTATATCAAAATTAATAGCTGTCAGAGGTACCATATTAAGTTTGCTGGTTTTGTCGTGGGGGAATATGGATAATTCAGTTTTACCTTTGATTTTTACACTGTCTTTGACTGTACTGATTGAAGTCTTATAATTTAGTTTGGCATCAGCTGTTGATGTAGAAATTTTATTGAAGTAAATTGTTTTTAAAAATAAATTCCCCGAACTGTCAAACTTGTTGTCAGCATAATTCAAATCTCCTGAATATTCTATCTTTTTATTAAATAATTTCATAAATAGACTCCAAAGTCATTTGCTTAAAGTTTTGCTGCTAAAGATCTAAGCAAATATTTTATAAAAATCGTGTATCTCATAATTATTTTAACATAGCCTTAATAAAGATGATTGGAACTTTTAAAGTTTCTATTTTAAATAAAATAGCCAAGGTGGATACCCTGATTTTATATATTTTAGAGCAAAGGTAAATGAATTACTTTATTATTAAGAAAAGGTATTGATATATAATTAATATTTAGGTATAGTTAATATTATTATAACTATTGATTAATTGATGAACTCAGTGCTATTTGATCAGCTTATAGAATAAAAAAAATGCAGTAATTCTGTTTTCTAAGTGATAAAACTAAAGTTGTTTTTAGGTGTAAACTTATTGAGCTATAACTTACAAATGTTTTTGATCTTATTATATCTATTGCCCTATTAATATTAAAATAAAAAGGAATGAGTATGAAAAAATTTTCAAAAGGTTCAGTCATCATAATTAGTTTTGCTCTGGTTATATTTATAGGAGGTTGTGTTACATCTGATGTTCCTCCTTCAATTGATGGAAAAATTATAGCACCAATACAGGCAGATTACCCTCATTGGGATTTTAACAATTGGGACACCTATAAGAAACTTGTTAAAGTCAATACTTTTATAGAAATCAATAAAGATCAGGGCTACATAGCTGTTTTTGATTGGGATGGAACTCTTTACAATGAAAATATAGCTGTTAAAGAAATGAATGAAGAAAAGTTTGCCGGACAGCCTGCATGGTATATATGGTCTGCATACAACGTTAAGAATTTTTCATTTCCTGTGTTTCCAATGTTTAAAACTAAGGATGGAGAATTTTTGAATAATGTCATCAATGAAAATAATTATCTAGAGGGAAGAACCAATATAAAAGCTGATCAGTACAGTAAATTTACTACAACATCTATTTTTACTGCCGGCATGACTCAGGAAAATATGTCTGAAGCAGTTAAAGGATACTTAGAAGTATATAGACCTGAAAAATACGCTTTTCTTCCAATGCTTGATATAATGCAAAAAATGGTGGATTCAGGGTTTGATGTATGGATTGTTACTGGCAGTAACCAGTATTTTGTAGCAGAAATAGTTAATTACATTGAAAATAATATTAAATATACTGAAGAGAAAAATTACAATTTTAACTTATGTACTATTCCTTATAATGCAACCACAGGTCATATTGCAGGTAATGGACTTAAGCTGTTGAAAAATGACACTTTCTCAGTTGTTTATGATAATAGATATGTTACTAACAGTGATAAAAAACTATATATAGTGGATGACTTTGGAAAAGAAGTTGTCGTTAAGAATCTTGAGAAAAAAGCCGGCAAACCAATTATTTTTGCAGCAGGTAACAGCGGTGGAGATTACTATGATATCAGTTATGTTATCGGTAAATCTGATGGCATCGCCATAGCTGTAGAGGCCAGAGGTACTTTGAAAGAACTTGCTAAAGATTATCCAAATAAAATTGTATCACTTGACTCTAAAGAAATTTAAATACTAACCTTTAGCTATTGGCCTTAGCCTTTAGCTATTAGCTATTGGTCTTTAGTAACTAACAATCAATCACTCCATGTCGTTGAATTAAGTTGTTGGAGTTCACACTTCAGTGTGTTTCTTAGTGTTATTGTGACAAGCTAAAGCTTGAACTCCAAAAACTTAAGCTTAAAAACTTAGAGTAAATTCATTAATTAGAAGGTATTTGGAAAGGGTATTAACACCCGACTAAAGTCAGAAGTTAATATATACCTAGACCTTTTCAGCCATGTTCTAATTAAACGACATTGACTAGCAACCACCAATCCTTACGGAGAGCTATGAAGATATTTTCTGGAAATAAATTTATTATATTATCGTTATTAATGGTTTTTTTATTTACCGGCTGTGCTGTCAGACCAGTTCTTTATCCAAATGCCCACTATAAAGAAGTTGGAAAAACACAGGCAGAGAAGGATGTTGATCAAGCCATTAAAGAGGCAGATAACGCTGATTTGAACTCAGGTGAATTTGCTAAATCTGCAACTCGAACTGCGGGTGCAACTGCTTTGGGAGCAGGGGTAGGAGCTGCAACTGGAGCTATTTCAGGAGGTGTTGGTGTAGGTAGTATTGCAGGAGCAATCGCAGGATTTACCAGTAGTATATTTTGGTCTATTTTTAGCTCTGGAGATCCTTCACCTATATATAAAAACTACGTTGATATAAAACTACAAGAAGAAGGATACCAGGTTGTAGGTTGGAAATAATTACTGTGTTGATATTGGTTGATTGTAGGATTTAGTGATTGGGAGATTTGAACTCATAATATTACTAAATCTACAAATCTCTAAATTTTATGTCTCATGAGAGCAACTATCTTTAGCCGTAAAGTTTTATCATACAGAAATCGAAATTCTTAATCTTGATAGACAATGACTATGACAAAAATCACGACAACGATAAAAAAAAGTTTTTCGTGTTTTTTTGTATTTTTTGTGGTAGAAAAGTCGTTTCAGGAGAGTTTAAACTTCTTAAAGTAATCTAAAGCGAATTCTTTAAACATTTCATTGATACAGATAACCTTTCCGGGAGTATCTGAAATCTTAATTAATGGAAAACCATCACACTCAGTCATTTTGATAACGATTTGTAGAGCTTTTACTCCTACATCGTTTGTAAGATTGGTCCCTATTCCATAAGCTACTTGTGTTTTAGTATTAAGTTCATCATAAATTTCTTCAATTAATTTGAAATCGAGTCCATCACTGAACAATAAAGTTTTCGTATGAGGATCAATTCCTAACTTTTTATAATGATCTATAAATTTATATGCCCATTCTTTCCAATCACCGGAATCATGCCTAATTCCTCTATATTCAGTAGCTGTATTTTTAATGAAGCCACTCAAAAAATGATCAGAAGTATATGTATCAGTTAGGGCAATACTTAATTCACCTTTGTAGAAGTCAAGCCATCTTTGCAGAGCCAGTTGATCACTTTTATCTATTCTGGTTACTCCTGCATGAGCCATTATCCATTCATGAGCCATAGTGCCTATCGGTTTAATACCATATTTTTTAGCGAGATACACATTGCTGGTTCCAATGAAGTATTTATACTTGCTGTCAATGATCTGTTTTACTACTATTTCCTGCCATTCTCTTGAGTATCTTCTTCTTGTACCGAAGTCACTGAATATTATTTTTTTATTGCTGGAAATAAGTCTGTTAATTTTCTTGTCAAGTTTAATTATTCCATTTTTATAGGCTTCATTTTCACTAAGTTGACTTCTGCAATATATTTCACTTATAATTGCCAGAACAGGAACTTCAAATAGTGATACTTCTGTGATGAATCCTTTTATATTGATTTGAAGGTCATTATTTTTATCTAAATGTATATTGATATTTATTCTATTTAATTTAAAATGTTTAAGAAAATCTATGAATTCAGATCTGATAAATGGTAGAGTACTTAAATAATCAAGCTCATCTTTATTGAATGTAAGAGTGCACAGGTTGTCAATTTCATCATTGATTCTATTTACTAAATTTTTTAAGTCAGCATTAGGTGTTCTGCATCTAAACTCATATTTTGATTCGGTGTTTTTTTCATAGTGATGAAAGGCTTGAAGCATTGTGAATTTATAAAGGTCATTATCTAATAGACTGGTGATTATCTGCATAATACATAATTCCATTTGAGTGTTAAATTAAACGCAAAGATCGCTAAGTTCGTTCTTTGTATAAATTAATTCTTACTACAAACCCATACTTTGTTTTTAAACAAAGATTTAATTGTACTAAAGTTATATTTTTATAAACCTAAGAGAATAAAATATTTTTTTGCGGTCTTAGCGATTACTTAGGGTACTTTGCGGTTCAAGAGTTTCTTGTATAAACAGGAAATTCTCCATTCTTATGTTTACGTGCGAATTCAACATATTTTGATGCGTGGTCTAGATTGTGCCAGTATGATTCAACTGCCAGGGTCTTAACTTGCTTAGCAGGTATTCCAACAACAAGTGTATTTTCTTCAACAACCATATTTTCTTTAACAACAGCACCAGCTCCTACAATTGCACCTCTTTTGATATGGGCTCCGCTAAGAATTATGGCACCCATTCCAATAAGACAGCCTTCTTCAATAGTGCAGGCATGTATTATACAGTTATGTCCAATTGTAACATCATCACCAATGATTGTTGATTTATTTGCATCTATGTGAACTACAGATCCATCCTGAATATTTGATCTTTCTCCAAGTTCAACTTTAGTTTCTTCATCATCACATCTCATAACAACATTATACCAAACTGATGCATCTTTTTTTATTTCAACGTTGCCAGTGATTTTAGCACCATCAGCAATAAAAGCAGTTTCATGTACTCTTGGATTATTGTTCATAAAGTATGTCTCCAAAGATTTAATTACATTATTTGAAATTTCTTGTACCGCAGAGCGGTATAAATTGGATACTTGTACTGCTGTGCAGTATTGAATATTCAAATTCCTTCAGGTTTATAGAAGAGTCAATCCCATTAGGAGTTATTATTATACAATAATACTATTTTCTTATCGATGCAACTATAAAGTACTAAACTATATTTCCATTTTTTATGACAGTTTTTACTAAATTAGCACCGAAATAGTATGGTATATGTGCCGGTTCTGATACTTCCATGATCAATAAGTCAGCTTTTTTACCAACTTCCAGTGATCCAACTTCGTCTGCTTTATCTATCGCATATGCAGAATTAATTGTTGCAGCTGTTATAGCTTCCTCAGGTGACATTTTCATTTGATAACATGCCAATGCTATCATCATTTGCATAGAGTATGAAGGACAGGATCCTGGATTAAAATCAGTAGCTAATGCAACAATGTTTCCATTACTTATCATTTTTCTTGCGTCGGGATATATATCAGACATAAGGAAAAAAGAAACACCCGGCATTAACACAGCTGCAGTACCTGAAGTTTTCATCATGTCAAGTTGGTCATCAGATACATTTTCCAGGTGATCAGCAGAAAGTGCACCTAAATTAGCAGCTAATCCTGTGGATTTTATATCATTAAACTGACCGGAGTGAATTTTAAGTTTATAATCATATTTTATTGCAGCTTTTAGTATCTTTTCAGTTTCATCATAAGTAAATGCACCTTTTTCTGAAAAAATGTCACAAAATTCAGTCAGGTTTTTAAAGTCAGGAATGGCCTTATTTACAAGCATATCAATATAGTCTTCTCTATTAATATCTTTTGGAACTGTATGAGCTCCTAGAAATGTTGATGTTATATCACATCTGTGTTCATTCTTAAGCAGATTTATAGTATCAAGTATTTTTTTTTCGGATTCATAGCTCAAGCCATAGCCTGACTTAATTTCTACACTGGTTGTACCATGATCTAATATTTTATTAAGACGTTCCAACCCCAATTTTTTAAGCTCTTCAATATTTGCATTACGGGTAGCATTTACTGTTGAGTGGATTCCTCCGCCAGCTTTCAATAATTCAAGATAAGATGCACCTGAAAGTTTCAATCCTAATTCATACTCACGTGATCCTGCAAAAACTAGATGTGTATGACAGTCAACTAACCCTGGCATTACTAGTTTCCTTTTTGCATCGATTTCAGTGTCTGAAAAATATTTTGCTGTAATATCTTTCAAAGTACCTGTTTCCAGAATTTTATTGTTAGAAATCGCTACAGCTCCATTTTTTATTATTCCAAGATCATTCATCTCATCACATGTTCTAAACTTTTTGTGACCTGAGAGTGTTATTAGGTTAGAGCTGTTAACTACTAAGCTGTTAACTTTAGTTTTCATAAATTAGCTAACTTTCTGAATTAATTATCATTAATACCATTATGATTTATTACATAATTGTTCAGTAATAGACTTAACTAATTTATCACACAAAAGACATGCTTCCAATACGTCAAACATAAAGATTTCCTTGCTAAAGACGTGAACTCAACCTTTTTTAAGGCAAAAGATAAAAATACTTTTTTTTATATATTAATATTTTTCTGAATTTTATACTGATTTGGAACAGAAAACTTAAAAATGAAATTGCTGAAATTAAAATTAAATATTATGCCTTCGTTTTCAGCGTTGGAAGCATAAATCTTGTCCCGCTTTTTGGCGGGATTGCAAGATTTAACTCATGAATGTTTAAAGCAAATTTATGATACCATTTTTTACTTCTGATTGCTATTTTTTACATCTCTATTCAGTGTCAATAGTTACTAATAAACTAATTGTGCACGCACGGCACCGTTAAAGACAACAAACTAATTGTGCACGCACGGCACCGTTAAAGGCACCGTTAAAGACAAAAAATTAAACCAAGGAAAGGTTTGAGAAAATCATATTTGTCAAAGAAATACCAATGTAAAAACTAGCAAATATCACCATTTCTAAAAAATCTTTTTTTAGAAAGATTTTTTTGGAAGATCTAATATTTTCTCATTTTTTGTAAATCGATTATACTGTTACCACATAGTATGATAGTTATGTATAATCTTTAATCACCCCTACAAAAAATGGGGGAAGTTTAGGCCTATTGACATAAGTGTTGTATATGCTATATTAGTTAGTATACTAATTAAATATAAATAAATTAAAAATGAAAAGTAGGTTTACTATAATGGAAGAACTTATTGAAAAATATTTTGAAAATATATATACAGATAAAAAAAATAAAGTACTCCATATCTGTAATACAGCAGTTAATCCAGGCGAAGAAATTTCATTGGCAATGCAGCTACCTGAAGTATTAGATCTAACTCCGATGTATATGCCTATTAAAATTAAACATGGGCAAAAAGCCGGTCCATGTCTACTCATAATCGGGTCACTCCACGGTGACGGATTTAATGGGATTGAGATTATTAATAAAGTGATGCTTCAATCAGTAATTTCCAAAATAAATGGTACTCTGATCTGTGTTCCTGCAATAAATGTTTTTGGAATGGTAAATAGATCAAGAGCGACTGTTGATCACAAAGTACTCAACTCTATATTTCCAGGTTCTTCAGACGGTACTTATAGTGAAAGACTTGCTGAGCTGTTTGTGAAAAATATTTTTGATATTGCTGATATTTGTATTAATATTGAGACAGGTGGAAAAGATCATTATAATATTCCGCAAGTCTATACGAATTTTGAATCTGAAATTTCATCTTATATTGCGAGATCTCTAAAAGTTAACATCATCACTGAATGTGATGCAAAGGAAGGTACACTGGAAAAGGTTGCCTTTGAGCGCGATAAAATATTTGTCACTCTAAAGTCAGGCGAAGCAATGAGATTTGACAGTAAGCTTATCTCTTCCGGAGTGAAAGGTATAATAAATGTATTGAGACAAATCGGGATGATTGCAAAAAATAGAGAATCGGGCAAAACTACTGATAATCTTGTTTTTAATACTCAGGGCAATGAATGGGTACAGGCACCTAAGAGCGGACTCTGTATCGGTGCCAAAAAACTTGGTGATCATGTTAAGAAAGGTGAAAAAATTGCTTTGATTCGTGAGCCTCTCGGTAAATTTGGTGAAATACCTGTTCTAGCCACCTGTGATGGTATTATCGCTTGTGTCAATATGCTGCCTTTAGTTTATGAAAGTGAACCGATATATAAACTGTCACGATTTAAACAGTTGGCGAAAGTAGCTGAACATGTGCAGGATTTGGATCTT
>Ga0307988_1002046_pt1 | contig 10473 bp, 6 predicted proteins | sample EllFjometagen183_FD_203166 | JGI IMG/M metagenome (GOLD analysis project Ga0307988, IMG submission 203166) | Marine microbial communities from Ellis Fjord, Antarctic Ocean - #183 | ecosystem: Environmental > Aquatic > Marine > Unclassified | place: Southern Ocean | collected 2014-10-08 | reverse complement strand
CCTGTGGGAAATACAGTTTGGGAACTGCCGGCCCCAGCCCTGTCGGCCACACGCTGCATGAAAATGAGAAGCTGCTCAATTCTCTTGGAGTTATGAAAAAGAGCTACACTCAACTGCCTGACCGGCTGCCGGAGGCAAATCTCTTTTGCGGTATTGCTTAATACAAACATATCGGACAGAAGGGTCAGAGCCACCTTAAGCTGAACCAGGGTGCCTACACAGAGAAGTTCCCGCACCGCAGAAGGATGTGCAAGAACATACTCGTGGAAATGTGCTGAAATATCTGTCTTTGGCAAAACATCTGCGACAACCTCAAGTATCTCCGCATCAATTTGTGCAGGGTGCAGCAAACCTACATAAGCATAGAGCCTATCAGGATCTAATAGATACATCGCATCAACTTCATCGTGAGCTCTGAAACTCATCCATCTAATCTCAATAATTTTCTGCGCCGAAAGCCATTCGGCACTCTCTAAAAAGGCGTCCTTTGTTTCAAAGTTTTTTTTGATTTCGGGGAAAATCTTCTCCCAAAGACCGATACGAAGCCGCCTTCCTCCGGAAAAAGCTGCGGAACGGGGATATTTTTCCGCAAAAATCAAACAAATCCCGCGTGCGTATTCTTTCATGAGTCCTGAATGGAATAGTCACGGATGTGAGCATGGTAATCTTTTCTGAGAATCAGGTTTACCTTATCTACATGCGGAGCTATGGTTTCTATCTTCTCAGTCGGAACTGCGGTAAGAACCTGAATTCCCATCTGCTTGAAGAAACTGAGCATATTTCCAATTCTGTCATCATCCATCTTATTGAACGCCTCATCGAACAACACCAGACGTATTGCCTGTTCATCATCCTTGAAAAAACGGAAAAAAGAGGCCGCAATGGCCACATAATAAGGAGTCTGGGTCTCACCGCCTGACTTTTCCCGAAGAGATTTACTGAGAGATGATTCCAGCATCAGCCCCGTTTTTTTATCTATTGTTTCCGTATGCTTTATTTTAATATCATACGTGTAGTACATTCGGTAGTCACAGATTTCACGAACCTCTATAGAATCTAGTTCATTCTCAAGTATTTTCGAGAAGAGGTTCTCGATACTTTTCCGCTGCTGTTCATCGATAATTTGCTCAAACAGTTCTCCTTCATAATCCCGAATCTGTGCTGCATCGGAAATCACGGACAACAGCTGCTTTTTCTCCTGCTTTTGGATCAGCGAAAAGCTGTATTGATCCTGCCCGAACCTCAGGGTACGTAAGATGCTGTTGAGCTCGGAAAAGCTCTCCTTTGCATCAATAAGATACTCATTCAGCCGGGAGACAAAATGTTCCTTAAACTGTCGTTCAGCATCTCTCCTTGCCTGTACAATTTTCTCCCTATAACGGGGCAGCTCAGTCTGTATATAGGTTCTCAGCGTGGCTTTAAACTGCCTGGACTCATCACTATCAACAACCATATAGGTATTATTGTTCCGATTATACTGTTCTTTCAACATCCGCAGCTGCTTTTGTGTCTCAAATATTTTTGTTTGTGTTCCTTTTTTTGCGGTGCTCATGGATTGATGTTTTGCAGTCAATTCTTCCAAAGTGGGTTTGTCGGATATGTGCTTCGCATAAAATTCTTCACAGAGAAGTTCATACTCCTGATGCATCTCCTTGTATGCCGTAAATTCATCAGAAGCCTGATTGAGCTCCATGCGCAATTTTTCGTAGTCAATTTCTAGTTGGTCAATCTTATTTATCAGTACACCAATCTGCTGCTGGTCTTCAGCAATCTGTACCTCTATTTCGGATATCTGGCTCTGGATGGTCTGCGCTATCTGTTCCATCTCTTTGAACCCGCTGGTATCAATTTGTGCCAAGTGTCCATTAATTTCTTCGAGCAGGGTATGATTACGTTTCTGTTCTTCAAATGAATCACTCAAGGATATCAGGGTACCAATTGCTTTGATGGCTCGATCCGAGATATCAATCTGTTCGGTAATCTGCTGTACGGCCGACCGTTTTTTGGAAAGCAGCAGATCCAGTTCGGCCACACGTTTTCTGATCACCTGGAGGCGCTGCTGTTTAGCAGATTCACCGATATACCATTGCTTATAGACTTTTTCGCTGATCCTCGATGCAGTTCTATTGGAGTACTTCATGCACTCCTTTGTGACGGTACGGTGATACTCTTTTAGATGATCAATGGTAACCATCATCACATCACCGAGAAGATATGCTGCGTATCTCCGCGCAAGGGGGTTTTTAGCATCAACAAGTTCAGCAAGTGAACCGGATCTGATCTCTGAATTGTGCATGGCGGCAAGGTTCGGCAGTCCTACTCCCGAGATATGTTTCGGCAGGGCATCATAAATTTTTACTGCACGTGAAAAATCGCTCCGTTCAACAAGGATATTACACCGTTGTGTATTCAGCCATCCTTCAACTGCATTCTGCCATTCAACTCGTTGTACTTCCAGTACATCCGCAAATATATAGGCATGAATATTTTCCTGTTTCAACTCCGCGAGAAGGCGGATTGTCGAGTCCGGGTACCTGAGAGCTCCAGAGGCTACCTCTTTCTCCTCGGCTTTCAGGTCCTTACGTTCTCCTTCAAACTCCCGCAGCTCCTGTTCATGAGTAATCTGATCTCGTAACAGGGTCCGTGTTTCAGTCTGCAGTTGGGTGACTTTCCCCTGCAAATCGGTATCCAGCGGTCTCTGCAGAAGTGCCTCTACTTGCGCGTGCAGCATCCTGTACTCTTCAATATGCTGTTCGTTATGCCGCAGCCGCTCCTCAATTTCAATGCGGTCACGATTGAACTGCTCATACATTCTGTGTTCATCACTATTTCTGAGAGCATCCCGGGTTTCATCAAGCCTGTTCTGATACCCTCTCTTTTGGGTCATCTCCCGTTCAATTTGCTGTTTCAACCGTTGTAAATCATCACCCCGCGCCTCTTTATCGGCAGCATTTTCATCACTCTCAATCTGCTTCATGTTAACGGGCAGGATTTTTTCAAGGTACTCCTGCTTTATCAAGTGAGCGGTAAACTCATCCACCCGCTTCTGCAGTCCGGCAATGGCCTCAAGTTCCGCGATCTTCTGTTCCATCAACACGGCTTCTCTTTCAGCTTCCTGATAATTGAGAAGATTTTCTTTCATTGCACTGATATCAACCTGGCGTTCTTCCAATATGTAATCGCAAACAAACCGATCAACAGAATGCAGGGGTTTGAATGATACGGATCTAATCAGGGCTTCAAAGTATGGATTGAATGTTACATTTCGCCGATGTACATGCAGTAACTGGGTAAGACGATTATTATACTCTGTTTTTGTTTTACAAATTCTACCGCTTCCTGCAAGAATCACACGTTTAAAAGCTGAGATGGGATACATTTTGCTCTTGTCCTGGATGTTGATATCATCAAGCAATCCATGCTCCATTATCCAGAACAGTTCTTTCGTGTCACCATTTGAACGTGCTTCCACCTGCACTCCTGCGAGAAATTGTTCATGCTGTTTTTCAAACTCAAGTATTATATGGGTGATGGTATCGCCCCGATAGTATTCGAGCCCGGTTGCGCCAATTTTACATCGGCAATATCCTTCCAGATTTCTCTCTGTACGTACCTCGGCGGCAGCTGCATTAAACCGGATTTTTCGAATATCGGCAATAAGCGCGTATTGAATAGCATCTATTATCGTCGATTTTCCACTGCCATTATCCCCGGCAATGAGGGTGGTATCGTCAAGTTCTATGACTGCATCATGAAAATAGTGCCAATTTACCAGGCGTACACGTTTTAACTTAAGCATCTTCACCTGCCTCAGAAGGATCTTGTTTGATTGTTGTTTCATTCTGTTTTTTTGCTACAATACCCGCATCACCCGTATCCCTTTCACCTAACTCATCCCCTTCAGCTTGCACAACATGCTCTGTTGCCGACTGCTGCCGTGAATTCAGTGCTTCCAGTTTTTTGGATGCGCCGTTAATAGTATCACTATCAACAATAAACGCAATGGACGGATAGAGAATAATCAGTAAATCCGGATCCAGCTCATCACCAGCATAATCAATCAGTTTCAACATTTTCAATCGGTGTAAAACATCTCTCATTCGTGTTTTTGTAAACACCCGCTCGGTCAGGGCTCTATACTTCTCATAAAATTCATATTGCCGGACTATCTGCTCAGCAGCAAGTGATACTTCATGTCTCTTGTCCTCATAGATCAGGCGTAAAATAAGAGTGGAAAGTGTCTCTTCCAGATTCAGGGATACATTACGGGAAGCTGCTCCTTCACAGGCAATTATTCCAAGATGCTCATCTTTTCTGAGCCCCCAGCCCATTGCTGAAAGATAATTTTCACACAAGTGGTAATTTGCCATAACAAACCGGTAAAGTTCACGATCCTTGTCCAGTTGTCGAATAATAAACGTTGCATTAAGCAGTGTCTGCATTGATTTCTGAAAAAGCTGTTGTTCATTCTCAGTCATAATATATAAGGCATCCAAACTATGTTCTTTCATGCATATCTCCTGCGGTTGTAGTATCTCCTGCGGTTGTAGTATCTCCTGCGGTTGTAGTATCTCCAGCAGCTGCTGATTCTTCTGCGGCTGCGTAGGAAAATGTATGTTCCCGGAAAGAATAACGTCCCTGAGTAACGGTCTTTTTCCCCCAGCTTATCCGATAGGGAAACCGTGACTCCCGGCCTTCTGCGTATGCTGCAGCATAGATAATCCGGATAAAATCTTCCATACTCTCTATCATATCAGAAGCTGGAGTACTGCTGCCGTCTTTTGCACACCGATCATTGAGAAAAGAGGCAATCTTTTTTGGAGAGAGCTGGTTTTGAATTTTCATACGCATCTCCAGCTCCATCTGCTCCAGAGCGAATTCAGGCGGCTCCACAGCTGCAAGATCAATTTCATCTTTTTTTGCAAACCGCGGTGTGTAGAGAGATTTTGCTGTCAGAGACGAGCTGTTGACAATATGGGGGGCTACAGTCCATGTCAGCTTACTATCACTACCGATTGATTGAATAATATTCTGAATTTTCCCTTGAAGTGATGAATCAGCATAGATTTTTGCTTTTATTTTCTCTGTTGAAATCCGTGAGTATTGCCGGTTCTTATCATCTATCTCTTCCAGAATAGGATCCAGACTCCGCAGTTCATCACGAATCTCGTGCAGCATGGATAGTAACAATTTCATTGCAGCTTTTTTATCCACATTCTTTATAATAGCCAGACGTGAAGAGGAGCGCTCAATCCACGGCTGATCAGCAAGGAATGCATTGGCAGCTCGTATAATCTGGGGACGATACTTCGACAGGTTCTCTGATGTTTTCAAACGGGTATAAGCTTTATCAACAATCTCCTGCATATAGAGATCATAATGTATATGTAGAAGCTCTTTTACCTCCGCATTTTCGGAAAACATACGCTCAATATGCATTTTCATGTTTTGTGAAAGTGTCTTCAATGAATCAATCAACTTTCGGGTATGGTCCCACGCGTTCAGAACCGTATGATGCCCCTGCTCACCGGCTGCTTGTGAACAGAGAGACGAATATATCCCGATAATATGGCTTTCATATTCAACCTGCATTCCTTTGACAACTTCCACTATTGCCTGATAAAACGGCCGGGACCATATGGTGATATTTATCATCTGCGTATAATCGGCAAGAATTTCCTCACTCATCCACCCATACGCAATAAGCTTCCTTAGGAACAATGAGGCAAGTGACCTGACGCTCGGTTCCGCAAGCTCTTCATTCTCATCCAGATCAGTTATGATACGTTCAGCCAAACCTGATTCATCACTTAAGTACTCTTCGAAGGAGGATACTACCAGTTCCCGTTCCACGCCGTTACTGTAGGTCTCAAACAGCCGGTAATAGCGCAGCAGCAACGAACTGTAATGTTCGCGATTTTTTGAGGTTAAGGGGGAGAAAAAATTTTGCGGTACTTCAGAAAAGAGTGTATGTGCCATAGTAGTAGGATGATATCAAACAAGGAAATTCAACGCAACTGCTTATCCGGGAGAAAATGGGTTAGCCCCCATTAAATTTTTCAGTTCATGCATGAGAATGTCACGCGTCTTGATCAAGCGGGAAAAGGGGTCAGGGAAAAGGGGTCAGGGAAAAGGGGTCAGACTCCTTTCCGTAATACTACCCGATCCTGGATAGCAAAAATGTCTTCTTTAAAGCAGTCGAGAGACAGATTGGAGGATATCGTCAAATCCTAATATGTGCTGATTTGGAAAAGGAGCCTGACCCCTTTTCCAAAACCTATCCCTTACTGCAATCCCGGCATTTTGAATCTTAGCACCACTTCACCGGTTTCACGGTCAATTTCGATAGCTTTTTTTGTATCGCTGTCTACCATGTCTTTTCCTGTTGCCATTTGGAAAAGGGCATTCAAAAAGGTCATACCTTGATTCAATACCGACTCGAGCTGCTCTGATTTAGCGGCTGAATCTGTAGAAGATCCGCTGGCAGGCACAGTAGGATCACCATCAGACTCTTTCCCATCAAACTCTTCGGCAGCCACATCAACAGCATTTTCACTTTCGGATAAAATGTTCGGATTCAAGAAGTGTGGTGTCTGCTCATCAAGCTCAGGCTGCTCCGTTTTTTTTGATGGCTCAACAGGCTCTTCACCAAACATTTCCCTTATTTGGTTGACAAACTTAGCCTTATTTTCCTGGCTAAAATCAACCTCATCGACCCCGCCTGACAGCACCGCATCAAAGAGTTCCTGCTTCAGGTTGATGGCCGCAAAAACTTTTTCTTCAATCGAGTTTTTTGTCACCAGATTCACTACATTTATCTTGGAGCTTTTTTGTCCGATTCTGTTTACTCGGCCTATCCGCTGATTAAGCCGTGCCGGATTCCAGGGCAATTCAAAGTTGATTACACAATCAGCACTCTGCAGGTTAAGACCAACCCCGCCGGCATCAGAGGAGAGAAATACTTTGCAATCGGGATTATTATCAAACTCATCAATGAGCTTTTGCCGCTTTTGCGCTGGAATTCTACCGGTTAACTCCACAAAATCTATTCCCATATCTGACAGCACTTTACCAATCAGGTAGGTCATGGTCGTCCATTCTGAAAACAAAACAACCTTGCGTCCATTTTCGACAATCAACTCCCGCAGAATATTTGCAAGTTCGGCTAGTTTGGGGGAGATATTTGTCCGTCTGTCTATAAGATATGTGGAATCACAGACCATCCGCATGGAGAGAAGGATTTTCTGCAGGCGTTTGATATCCATTGGTGTCAGTATCTTTTTATTGAGTATACCAAACATGCTTGAAAGGTAACCCTGGTGAATTTCTTCCTGTTCTTTTGTCAGATCCAGATAATAGGTATTCACAATCTCGTCAGGCAGACTGTCGAACACTTCCTCCTTCCTACGGCGAATGATCAGGCTTTTTAATTTGTTATGTACTACTTCCAGATTTCGATAGCCGAGAACTTTATTATTACTGCTTTTACTCATATTAAAATGATTGGCCGCGAAAGCCCATAAGGGTGTCAACAGCGTATGATCTGAAAATTGAACGATCCCATAGATATCCACGAGCTTGTTTTCCAATGGTGTTCCCGTTATTACCAACGAGTGGCTTCGTGGGATTGAGAGAAGTGCCTGATGCGTTTTGGTCTCAAAGTTTTTAATTCGCTGGGCTTCATCGAGAATTATAAAGTCGGGAGACCATCTTATAATAGCAAGAAGGTCCCTCATGACGGCCTCATAATTGGTAATTTTAATAAAAGATGTATCTTCTTCGTATATCTTTTGCCGGTTTGCTTTACCGCCGGAGACCACAATGGATGTTAAGTTGGAAAATTTATCGATCTCCCGCTTCCACTGATCCTTCACAGAGGCTGGAGTGATAACCAATACTTTTGCAAACCCAAATATTTGTCTTTTCGTTTCTGCAACCGCAATGGCCTGCAAGGTCTTCCCCAGTCCCATTTCATCGGCAATTATTGCATCTTTTTTAAATACAGCGAACCTGACCCCCTCCTTCTGATAAGGATATAACTCCGTATTCAGGAAAGAATAGTCCGGATCAAATGTACGTTTAAGTTTGCTGATCTCTTTTTGATAGAGAAGGTCTTCCATACGCTGAAGAAGGTATTCATCGAATTGAAGGCTGCTGATGCCGTCTGTGTTATGGTAAAATTTATAGAGTTGATTAATTGAGTCTCGTGTATAGATCATTTTTTCATTAAATAGTTTGTCAATTATGCCGCGCAGCTCTGAATCTTCAATTGTCTCATAGTAACATTCCGGTGCTTGAAGGCGGGAATTCCAGAAAATATGTATAAAGGGGAAGACTTCTATTGCTGCTTGTTTAAGAAATCCCTTCTCCTTTTTGAATTGATTGTACACAAACAGCAGATGTTTACAGACTCCAAGATGGTTTGTCGTAAAATCAGGACAAGTGCAATGTCCTGTATTATTTGCTGGCGAATGAATCGTTACGGTGTATTCACGGTTTTTTTCAGTTCTTACAACATGTCTTCCTTTATACGATTCGCCTCGGAGTAATATCAAATTTTCCTTGCGTGCCCGTTCTTTTCTGCTTTCAAGAGCAAGGTTCCTGATCTCTTCAGGGGTAAGATATTCATTACCGTTATCAGTACTCAGGTTAGTATGCTGTTCCCGTTTCTGTTTGTGTGCAATATCAAGACAGGCAGCTATAATATGTTTGCACCCATCATGCGGGAAGGGGCATGAACATTGAGCTTCAACCTGTTCGCCTCCAAGATTTACAGTTACTGAATAATCCCCATAATTACCGCTCATTATATAAGAATAGATATCATTATTGCTGTCGGCTTCCTCAAGGGAATAATCACCAAGAAGGTAAATATTTTCTCCTCTGGTAAAAATAATATCCGAATTCGCTACGTTCTGTTTAATAGTCTGGTTTGTGAGAATTTCCATGCGGCTACCCCAGTAAATTTAAGATTGTTAATGGTATTATTGACAATAATATTCACAGAAGCTAAAGATAACATCTTTGTTATTTTTGATCTACATCGGTTTCTATTGGGAAAGAGGTCTCATTGGAGGGAAGGGAATCCAAAAAAGGGATCTGATTCTCAAACAAGCGAGAGAAGCGGAACCAACAGGTTGGTTCCATTTCCGATGTGAGTGAACAACCAAAGGTTGTTTCAGGAGTTTGCGTTGCAAACTCCAAAGCTGAACGGTTTCCCGTTCAGAACCCAAAGCATGGAGTTTTGCGTAAGCGAAACTCCCAAGCTGAACGGTTTCCCGTTCAGAACCCAAAGCATGGAGTTTTGCGTAAGCGAAACTCCCAAGCTGAACGGTAAACCGTTCAGAACCCAAAGCATGGAGTTTTGCGTAAGCGAAAATCCCAAGCTGAACGGTTTCCCGTTCAGCAGTTTTCAGCGGAATAGAACCGCCAAAGCGGTTCTGGGTAAACTGAATCTATAGATTCAGTCGGGCTTAGCCTAAGACATAAGCTTTGCTTATGTCAGGGTATTGATACCTTTCATTTTTTATTCTATATCTGATAATTCTAGTAATATTTGTTCAGAGCATTAAGTTCCTCTTGCCTATTCTGGTCTGACAGGGTAACATTTTACTATTATAAATAGTATAAGATCCAATGTGATCACCAGTATTAGGAGGCACGCTATGAATACCGTAAAAAATATTTTAGATCAAAAAGGAAATGACGTTGTCAGTGTTAAACCTGAAGATCTTCTATCTCAAGCACTTTTAGAACTAACCCAACACAAAATTGGTGCAGTTATGGTTCTCGACGACAAGGGAACAATTAAGGGGATTTTATCAGAACGAGATATCGTCAAACACCTGGCAGGAAGAATTGACTGCACCACTGCTCTACCCGTATCAGATGTAATGACTAAGATTGTTACTTATGTGAAACCTCACCAAAGTCTTGATGACTGCCTTCAGCTTATGACCACAGGCCGATTCCGACATCTCCCTGTAGTTGGAAATGATAAATTGATTGGTATTATCTCAATCGGAGATGTAACTAAATTTCAATTGGCAGATCATGCGCTCAAGATTGGACAATTAGAATACTACATTACAAATACTTACTAATAGAATATCTGTGTAGTAGTCACAATTTAATTTTACTCAGTTTAGTGGGAATGGGGTCTAACCCCGTTTCTCCTTGAAAAAATCCATAATGCTATTCATACTATGCATATCATCCTGAGTAGGAGTGGCAGGAAGGGGGGTCTGACCCCTTTTCCTGGTTTTAAACAGCAATTATCATGCTTTGAAGCTCTGAGATACTGATTTGCTCTTTTTTTGTGTAAAGGGGTCTGACCCCAACAACCTGCGTCCCGATCCTTTTGAGAGAGATGCAGCCGTGAATAGCTGAGGATGCTGCGTATGAGGGATTTCCTCAAATGCGCGATACTCGACTTTATAATATTGAGGGTGAGTCTTTTGTTCAGAAGCTGCA
>Ga0307988_1002045_pt1 | contig 10474 bp, 7 predicted proteins | sample EllFjometagen183_FD_203166 | JGI IMG/M metagenome (GOLD analysis project Ga0307988, IMG submission 203166) | Marine microbial communities from Ellis Fjord, Antarctic Ocean - #183 | ecosystem: Environmental > Aquatic > Marine > Unclassified | place: Southern Ocean | collected 2014-10-08 | reverse complement strand
TCTGACATTATTTTATAAGACCCCTCTGTCACTACATCATGTTGCATTGCAACATGACTGCTTTACGTGACATCTCCCCTATCAGGGGAGACTGAAAACACCAGTATCACCACTCCCCCTTTACTAAGGGGGGACACGGCGTAGCCGAGGGGGGATTTTCTTTATCAACAACTCGCAGCAAGCTAGGGGAATTAAACCCGAAGAGATTAAAAAACGCGGGTGAAAAGCATCGGCAGGAAATATTTCCCCCTTACCAAGGGGGACACGAAACGAAGTGGAGAGCCGCACAAGCGAATGTCACGTAGTGACAAGGGGGATTTCTTTTCAATCACACAAATCCGTCTGCGATAAAGCTGAGGTGAAACAGGTCCGCGCTTCATATACAATTTCGCTCAACTCACCCCACAGTGCTATTCTCCACTGGCTTTTGCAGGCAAGCTTTCGTATTTTGCCTTTAATCTTGAGTCTGTCTATATATTTATCATATTTTCATTTATGCTGATCCCGATAAAGCAGCGTGAGAGTGCAATGCGTCTTTGTGCGCTGAGCTATAAATCAACATCACACTATACAGTTTCCACCGACATGAAAGAACGAAATGTCAGAAAACACACCGACAGGATTCAGCACACCCGAAAGCAGCAAACTCGGCATGATCTGGATCGGCATATCACTGCTCTGTGGAACGGTGTTTTTCACCTCGACGAAATTCCTCTTAAACAACCTCCATATGCCGGATTTTTTCACCTGGTGGTATGGTTTCGGCCTGATATTTCACTCGGTATACGGTATCAAAACGCGCGGCATACGCTTAAAGGACCTAGAGCGCGACCAGCTGAGCATGATCGGCATTTATATAGTGTTAGACCTCACCGGTGCCATCGCGTTTTTCACGGCGCTCAGGTACATGGACCCTGCGGTATCATCCTTTATTAACCAGTCGCACATAATTTTTACACTCTTCGCCGGTTACATCCTTCTCAAAGAAGCCCTTGATTTCAGGGAGCTCGGCGCATCATTTATCATCGTGATCGGCGTTGTCATCATGACGTTTAAATCGGCATCTACACCGCCAATCGCTCTCGCACTCATGCTCTACTCAAATTTCACCGCCGCCATCAACCTGATAATAGTCCGCAAAGTAGGCTTTCATGTCGGCACACTCACATTCGCCCGTGTCAGGACAACAGCGCTTTTCATCATTTTCCTCGGATGGAATCTCGGCACTCAGGGCTATGTCAATGTCCCCCACGGCGCAGTGCTTCTGGTCATGCTGATAGGATCGTTCTTCGGCCCCTTCCTGAATGTGGTTTCTATCTATAAAGCCCTCGAATATCTCCCGGCAGGAAAACTGGCGCTCTTAAAAAGCTCCCAGCCGCTTCTCGTCATGATCACCTCCGCGTTTATTCTGCACAGCACTCCCGGCCTCCGCGAGTCAATCGGCGGAATAATCGTTATCTTCGGCTGTATCCTCTTAGCATCCTTCCACATGGAAATCCCCCTTGTTCGCCGCTGGCAGCTCCGCGCTCCCCGCCTCCAGTAGTGTCGGTGGACACTTTATGGTCTGATATGGGTTTGCCCTAATTTACGCTAAATGAAGCTGCGCTATCATTTGCTGGGTTTCTGCTGTCTTAGGAAGGTGAATGCGTTATGATCCGTGGTGGGTTTGCAGTTTAGCCGCGAAATGACGGTGACGGTGGTCACTTTATGGTCCGTGGCGGGTTTGCCTGATTACGCACAAGATGATTCGCGACATGTGCTACGTTTCTGCTGTCATAAACAAAAATATTCTCCTTAGTAAGGGGAATATTATTTCTGCACATGATCTTATTTTTACTTACATAAGACAGAGATTATCAGTGGATGACAGCGTAGCGTCAGCTGCGGCTATACAGCAGACCCATTTCGGACCAGGAAGCGGCGATTGCCGCCAGCGTAGCGTCAGATGCATGAAAACTGCAGCCCCACACCGGATCAGGAAGCGGCGATTGCCACCAGCGCTCAATACTTATGCACCCGCCGCCAGATGCTTCTTGCGAGGGCGAGAATACGTTTGTCGCCTCCCCGTTCAATGATATGATTGAAGGTGTAGGTATCGCCGGAACGGGACATTTCGGCACGTGCAATAACCTCTTCATCTAAAAATGTCTCAGCGAGATAATTGACGGTAAACTCATTGAAAACATAATCATGCCTAACCTCAGCCGGGACACAGTCCAGCGCCCACTCAATATAGCTTTTGCTGGTAACATGGTCGTTTATGTCGATATCGCTGAGGCGGACTTTGAACTTATTAGAAAGTGTCGGGTTTTCGGGTGCCAACAGTTTTTCGGAGGCGTCATCAGGAGCAAACTCGGGCAATTCATAGCCCAGTGATTCGAGCAAAGGCCGTATTTTCAGTGGACGACGTGTAACAGTATCAATTGCCAGCAAAACGCTTGAGGCGGCGCCGATAATAATGCCGATGCTGTCATAGATTAGGAAATTCCTGTATGCGAAAAGACGCTTTGCCCCGCTCGGCCAGGTCTTTATTTTAATCTCATCCCACATTTCCGGATGCTGTTCCAGAGTGATGGATAAACGTGAAAGCACCCATGTCCGGTTATCGGGGATCAGGTCAAAGACCGAAATGCCCAGCTCTTTTGAGTGACGGCCCATGGTACCGAGGCAGAGCCCCGCAATTACCGCCGGCGAAACTGATCCGCCCGCCTCCATGTCATCATTCCTGATAGTGTATTCAGCCGTATACTCGCTCACATCTTTCCAGTCACCCATCATATCTCCTTTTCTTGATGCAACCCGTCGTCCCTTTAAGGTAATGTGCTGTAATAAGCACAAACTGTCAATGTTTTTGTTACACCCTTGAGAGATTCTCTTTCCTAAACATGAGGGTACTTAGGTTTCTCAAAGTCCTTGAGTGAATGGGAGGCTCAGCAGTGACTCAGCTCTGCCGGAAAAAAGTGTCCACCGACACCTTGACAAAAGAATGATGATGTTGCATATTGTGACTGGGGTTTGGGGTGCCGTGAATAGCGGCTGAGATTATACCCATGGAACCTGATCCGGTTTAGACCGGCGTAGGGAAACCGCTTTCAATTACTGCTAATCCAACCGCCCCTTACGAGGCGGTTTTTTTGTTGCATCAGTGGATGCCTTGTAGACTGCAAGGAGTTCGTCATTACACGCGACTGACGCTGCGCTGGCGGCAATAGCCGCTTCCTGGTCTGATGTGGTTTTGCTGTTTAGTCGCAGCTGACACTTTGCTGTCATCCGCTGAGCATATGCTGTCATAATTATGTTATCGGCAGGAAAACCTCTCCTTAGTAAGGAGGAGGTCACAAGCTGGCTTATGGATTTTTTTTAATCTTGAACTTATAACTTTCAATCCACTACTATAGGAGAATAATCATGGTGTATGAACTGCTCGATGAAGTCAGGACAAAGAAGCCGCTGGTCCATCATATCACAAACTGGGTCACCATTTATGACTGTGCAAATATGACACGTGCGTACGGCGCCCTGCCGGTTATGGCGCATGCAATTGAGGAATCCGCCGATATGGCCGGGATCGCCTCTTCGCTAGTACTCAACATCGGTACGCTCACACCCGAACTGGTGGAATCCATGATCCACGCAGGAATTCGCGCCAACGAACGTAAAATACCGGTGATTCTCGATGCTGTCGGTGTGGGTGCAACCCCGCTCAGGGACGACAAGGCATTTGAGATCCTCGACAAGGTCAAGGTGAGTGTTATCAAGGGTAATGCCTCAGAAATCGCCCGTCTTGCAGGCGAAAATGTTGTCACCAGGGGAGTCGAGACCACCGATGTCAAGGCCGACCTCATCGCAGTTGCAAGGCATCTGGCAAAAATCCGCAAAGCAACCGTCGTCATCACCGGGCCTGAAGACATTGTCACTGACGGCGATTCTGTGTATATAGTAAAGAACGGTCACGAAATGATGGGCGCTGTCGTTGGCACAGGCTGTATGGCGGCCTCGGTGATCGGTTCATTCTGCGGTATTGAAAGCGATTACGCCAAAGCAGCCGCAGCAGCGCTATCAAGCTATGGTGTCGCGGGAGAGCTTGCGGCAGTTGACTCAAAGGGCCCCGGAAGTTTCAAAGAGAATTTTTACGATGCTGTCTATAATCTTACTAAAGAAGACATTAAAAAGATGGCGAATATTGTAAGCCGGTGAGTGAGGGGAAATCCCCCCTCGGCACATCGTGCCGTATCCCCCCTTGGTAAGGGGGGAGTGGTTCTTCTGCTGAGGCGAGAGTGTTGATTTTTTTGAAACCGGTTCCCTGGCTTAAAGCAAAGCGCCCTTTCCCCCTTATTAAGGGGGAATGTCACGCAGTGACAAGGGGGATTTTCTTCTGCCTATAATCACACAAATCAGTGGTTCAGACTGGAAAGAATAACTATGACAAAAAAAGATACACTGAAAGCACTCGACTTTTACCTGGTCACTGATTCCGGCCTGAGCCTTGCGGGTACTCTGTCCGATGTTGAGCGTGCGATTGACGCGGGTTGCGGGATTGTCCAATATCGTGAAAAGCTGAAGGAAACCCGTCAGATGGTCGAGGAGGCCCAAGCAATCAAAGAGCTCTGTCAGGGCCGCGCAATTTTCCTCGTCAACGACCGTATCGATGTAGCGCTTGCGGTTGATGCCGACGGAGTCCATATCGGTCAGAATGACATGCCGTTTGATATGGCGCGGAGTATTCTCGGCGAGGACAAAATCATCGGCCTGACCACGCATAATGTCCAGGAATCCATTGAGGCTGAACGTATCGGCGCAGACACAATCGGCCTTTCCCCTATTTTCGCCACCGGCACCAAGGCGGACGCTGGCGCAGCATGCGGTGTCTCGATGATCACTGAGGTCAGAAAGCATGTCACCCTCCCGATTACTGCTATCGGCGGGATCAACGGAGATACTATCGGCGATGTTATTAAGGCTGGCGCAGATAACGCTGTTGCGATTTCTGCGGTGCTCTGTACCGATGATGTCAAAGCCGCTGTGCACATAATGACCGGGATTATTAAGGCCGCGAAGAAGTAATGCTATACGTGAAGGCTCCCCGGTCTTAGGGCCGGGGGTTGCCTTTACTATGAATGTCGTCACAGACCTCCTCAGACTCAGAGGGATATGGAGCTGCCGACAGAGCTTAACCTCGTTGCCACCTCGTTTTGATAAAAAATATTCCTCGGAGTTTACTCCGGAGTTATCTCCAAAGAGACCCCCCTCGGCTTCGCCGTGTCCCCCCTGTCAGGGGGGATTTTTGCGGTGCCGGAGTTTCGTCTCCCCTAGTAGGGGAGATGTCACGTAGTGACAGAGGGGTCTATTGTAGATACCTCGTTACCGCCTTGTTTCCTATGCCATTTCTTTTCTTTCTCACTCCCCGGCAATGTCGTATATTATTTTTTCTCACAAATATACTATACCGTCATGAAAGGGCATCTCGTGCAGAATCCGATCAAAAGCACCTTCCGCTATATGATTTTTGCTATCCTCACTGTACTTCTCACAAGCGCAGTTTTCGCCGACTCGGCAACTGAAACAGAGATCGTCCCCGGCCTCACTTACCGCGAGTTTGACCGCAATGAGGGCCCCTGGGCGATACAGGTGCTTGAGCTCGACCGCAGCGAAAAAAGCCTCACTATCAGCGCCGCACTCGGCCGCGACCATATCCTCGGTATCGAGCCACTCGACAGCCTCATGATCCGCACCGAAGCGAAAGTGAAAAACGGTGGTAGCATGGATGTGCTCGCCGCAATCAACGCCGACTTTTACGTCCTCAAGCACGGCCCATTCCAGGGCGACCCGGTGGGATTGTGTGTCTGGGCGAAACAGCTTGTGAGCAGCCCGATCAAGCGCTCAACGGCAGTGTTTACCGTAGATGGCGGTGTCGAAATCGGACGATTCGCTTTCAAATCCACACTGACGAGGGAAAATGGCGCGAGTTTCCCGATCCGTGGAGTCAACCAAAGCTGCTCAAAGAACGGCATTGTGCTGATTTCACCGCTATTCGGTAAAGAAACACGCCCGCAGCCGGGCATGTATGCTGTCGCCATCGAGGTATCAGATAGTGTGGAAATTACTGGCGCCGGAGAGAAAAACACCTTCACTGTCCGCGAAAAAGCCCTGCCCGACTCTGTGCACAGTTTGAAAGGCGGCCGTCACTTCCTGCTCGGCAGGGGCGAGGGTGCGGATTTCCTCAAATCTCTGAAAACCGGCGAGGATCTCACGTGCTCCTTAGGGCTCGATCCATTTCCGGGAGAAATCCTAAACGCTGTCGGCGGCACACCCAGGCTCATCCGGAACGGCGCAATCTCCATCGAGGCCGAGGAAGAGAATATCGGCAAATCATTTGTCACAAGCAGGCATCCTCGGACAGCGTTCGGCTACAACGACAGCAGCATGTTTTTCGTGACTGTTGACGGCCGCAGACCGGGCCACAGCGCAGGAATGTCGCTGCCTGAGCTTGCCGATCTCATGATGGAGCTTGGCGCGACTGAGGCGCTCAACCTCGACGGCGGCGGCTCGACCACCATGTGGGTGGATGGTGTCATCAAGAACCGCCCTTCAGACAACCGTATCCGCCCGATCTCAAACGCGCTGATGATCTACCGGAACAAATAAGGTGTCAGTGGACAAACGTACTTAGTGTAGGTGACAGACCCCCCTGCCCTTTGGGCATCCCCCCTGAAAAAGGGGGGACGTCACTTCGTGACAAAATAATTAAAAAACAGCATTTTTCAGAGCCGCAGGCCTCCCCCTCTATAGGGGGGACACGGCGTGTGTCAGTGGACACCTGCCGAGGGGGGTCTCTTTGAAAAATATCACGGACTTGAACAAATATGAACTCTATCTAAATCTTGCTGACCTAACGGGATATCCGGAATAATTTATCATACTGAAAACCATTGATGCACGGCGGGCGCTTTAGTATCTTTATGAAGCTGAAATCAATCATACTTCATACTACTACGGAGAGCTGCCATGCCGAAAATTAGTCGCCTGCTTGTGATTTCCACCTTTCTGTTGCTTTTGACCGTTGCTTCCGCTCAGGCCGCCAATGACTGGGAAAACCCGGACATGATCGGCCAAAACAAGATGGCGCCGCACGCCACCCTTGTTCCCTACGCCAACGAGGCACAGGCCCTTGTCAATGACCGCAACGCCTCCCCCTTTGTGAAACTCCTGAACGGTCAATGGAAATTCAACTGGGTGAAAAAACCCGCTGACCGCCCGAAAGATTTCTACCAGATACACTTCGATGACAGCGGCTGGGACACAATCCCGGTGCCCTCCTGCTGGGAGCTTGAGGGTTTCGGCACTCCGATTTATCTCAATGTGCCCTACCCTTTCGAGAAAAACCCGCCATTCATACATCACAACTGGAATCCGGTGGGCTCCTACCGCACGGAATTCACCATTCCTGAAAGCATGCACGGCAAACCGGTCTACCTCCATTTCGAGGGTGTGAAATCGGCCATGTATCTCTGGATCAACGGCAAAAAAGTCGGCTATAGCCAGGGGAGTAAAACACCCGCCGAGTTCGATGTTACTGACTACCTCACGACAGGAAATAATGTCCTCGCCTGCGAGGTCTACCGCTGGTCGGACGGCTCCTACATGGAGGATCAGGATTTCTGGCGGCTGTCAGGAATCTATCGCGATGTTTTCCTGTTCGCCACGCCACCATTTCACATGCGCGATTTCTGGGCGTGGACCGATCTCGATGACGATTACAAAAACGCCACGCTCAATGTCGATGTCAGCCTCTTCCAGTTCGCAACGGAATCGCGGGATTATTCCGTTGAAATATCACTACTCGACGCTGAGCTGAACGAAGTGTTCGAACCTGTCACGAAAGCGGTCGGGAGAGAGGACAATCTTTCCTTTTCCAAAAAGGTCGCAAATCCCCTGAAATGGACTGCCGAGACACCGAACCTCTACACCCTCCTCTTGACACTGAAGGACAAGAGCGGAAAAGTGCTTGAAGTCGAGCGCACAAATGTCGGATTCCGCGAGGTTGTTATCAAAGACGCTCAGCTCCTGGTCAACGGCATGCCCGTCCTCATTAAAGGTGTTAACCGTCACGAGCACGATCCCGATACGGGCCACACCCTTTCGACGGAATCCATGATCGAGGATATCCGCCTCATGAAGCTCAACAATATCAACGCGGTCAGGACCTCACACTACCCTAACGACCCGCGTTGGTATGATCTCTGCGACAAATACGGCCTCTATCTCATCGACGAGGCTAATATCGAGACCCACGGCATGGGCTACAATCCCGACATTACTCTCGGCGGAAAACCCGCATGGAAAAAAGCCCATCTCGACCGTATCCAGCGCATGGTCGAACGTGACAAAAACCACCCGTCCATCATCATCTGGTCAATGGGGAACGAGGCTGGCGACGGCGAAAACTTTGTTGCAGGCAGCGAGTGGATCCATCACCGCGACCCCACGCGGCCTGTCCATTACGAACGCGCCCTCGAACGTGAGCATATCGATATGGTGAGCATCATGTACGCCCGTATTCACGATCTCGTCAAGTACGCCGAAAAACCGCAGACACGCCCTTACATCCTCTGCGAGTACGCCCACGCTATGGGAAATTCCGTCGGCAACCTGCAGGATTACTGGGATGTCATCGAGAAATACCGGGTGCTCCAGGGCGGATTCATCTGGGACTGGGTCGATCAGGGACTTCGTAAAAAGCACGTGGACGGCGAAGAATTCTGGGCATACGGCGGCGATTTCGGCGATGACCCCAACGACGGCAATTTTGTCTGCAACGGCCTCGTTTTTCCCGACCGCAAAGTGCATCCCTCCCTCGCGGAAGTGAAAAAGGTTTATCAATATATAAAGGTGACTGACGTCGATGCCCTCAAGGGCCGTTTTGAGCTGAAGAATATGCATGATTTCATTGGGCTTGACACGTACAACTGCGTTTGGTCGCTTGAGGAAAACGGTATTCCAGTCCAGACCGGCGACTTTGCCCTGCCTGAGATTGCACCGCAGGAAAGCGGGACAGTCTCTGTGCCTATTAAAAAACCGTCCCTCACTCCCGGCGCTGAATATTTCCTGACACTCTCATTTGTCACCGCCGAACATGCACCGCTGGTGCCGAAAGGGACCGAGATGGCCTTCGGACAATTCGCGCTGAATTATGATGTGCCGCAAGCAGTAGCAGCTGACACCGCCGCCATGCCTGAGATTACGCTTACGACTCACAAACTCAGCCTGACGGTCGCGGGTGATGATTTCACGATGAGTTTTGATAAAGGCGCGGGGACAATAGAGTCCTTCGTCTATAAAAATGTCGAACTTATTGAGGTTGGCCCAGCTCCCGATTTTTGGCGCGCTCCTATTGACAACGATTACGGCAACAAAATGCAGAACCGTCTGGCCCTCTGGCGCGATGCCGGAGTGAGCCGGATTGTCACGAAGACCAGCGCCGAAAAGCTTGGAAACGGAACGGTCCGTGTGGCATTCGATTTCAGCCTGCCCGCAGTCGCAAGCAAGGCAACAATTGCATACACTATTGACGGCAACGGCGGAATACTTGTCGAGAGCGCTTTCACACCCGGCGACAGAGAGCTCCCTGAATTGCCGCGTTTCGGAATGCAAATGACACTTCCCGCAGGATTTGACCGTATGGAATGGTTCGGCCGCGGCCCTGAGGAAAGTCACTGGGACCGCAAGACCGGTGTACGGGTCGGCCGCTACTGTGGCAGCGTAGAGGAGCAGTACACACCCTATATCCGTCCGCAGGAAAACGCCAACAAGACCGATGTCCGCTGGGTACGTCTGACAAATGCAAGCGGTTACGGCCTCGAAGCCCGGGGGCTCCCGCTGCTTTCGGTGAGCGCACGTCATTACCCGACCGGGATGCTCGAAGCCGCAGATCATACCTTTGATCTGGTCTGGCAGCCGGAAGTATTTCTCAACCTCGACTACAAACAGACCGGCGTTGGCGGGGACGATAGCTGGGGCGCACGTCCACACGATAAATACACGCTCTTTGCAGAGGATTATTCATACAGCTATACATTGCTGCCTGTGGGGCCGCTGGATAAATAATAAAAATTATCCTATATAGATGCTGTGGTCTTAATGATAAAGAAGTCTTTTCATAAAGTAAGCACTCACCCCTGTCATGGGTGTCCACCGACACTCCCGCCTGCGCTGTAGCTACGGCGCGGCACTATCTGCCATTGTCTTGCTCCCCCTCTATTTTCAAGAGAGGGGGCCGGGGACCGCGGGTCTCGGGGTGAGTTAAGCCAATCTGTAAAACACTCAGCCTGACACACTCCACCAATCATATTGGCGAGCGACAAGCCCAACAAATCTCAGCAAATCTTAAATCGCACATCTCATGACATTTCGTCTCACCACAGCGCGCCATGTCTCAACTTGTCTCACTTTCTCGCTGTTATTTTGATCACAATCA
>Ga0307988_1002044_pt1 | contig 10481 bp, 10 predicted proteins | sample EllFjometagen183_FD_203166 | JGI IMG/M metagenome (GOLD analysis project Ga0307988, IMG submission 203166) | Marine microbial communities from Ellis Fjord, Antarctic Ocean - #183 | ecosystem: Environmental > Aquatic > Marine > Unclassified | place: Southern Ocean | collected 2014-10-08 | reverse complement strand
CAACAGTAGCAGCAGATGATTTAACCATCATCCAGAAACTTTCTGAAGAGATGAATGCATATATCGATGTCTTAAAAAAGGCATTTTATAAAAATTTAGATTAGGATTAGAGGGAGAACAGCATGATTTCAGTTAAAGATCTTTCACATTCGTACCACAAAGATGGAATTCTTGCAGTAAACAATATCAGTTTCGAGGTAGCTAAAGGTGAAACCTTTGGATTTTTAGGACCCTCCGGAGCTGGTAAATCCACGACTCAGGGGATACTCACAGGATTGCTGAAACAGCAAAGTGGTGAAGTCTCTGTGGCAGGATATGACACTAAAAAGGTGCAAAACGAGCGGTTCAATAAAATTGGCGTATCCTTTGAACAGTCAAACATATACGGCAAGCTGACAGCAAAAGAGAATCTGGATTTTTATTCAAGACTCTTCGATGTTCCCACACGGGACTCTTTAGAGCTGATCCGCTTAGTGGGACTTGACGGTAAAGAGAATATGAGAGCAGGAGAATTCTCTAAAGGAATGAAACACCGCCTCACATTTGCCCGCTCAATGGTCAACAGTCCGGAACTCTGGTTCCTTGATGAACCAACAACAGGATTGGATCCCACGATTGCCGCAACTATCAAGGACATCATACGTGAGCAGACTTCAAAAGGTGTCACAACGTTCCTCACAACCCATAATATGTTTATTGCTGATGAATTATGTGACCGGGTTGCCTTCATCATTGACGGTGAAATAAAACTTATCGACACACCAAAAAATCTGAAGCTGCAATATGGGCAAAAGTTGATAGATATTGAATATGTCAAAGATGGCGAAGTTATCAAAGAGACCTTGAAAACAATAGATGAACAGGACCGTAAACGTATCGGTGAAATCGTCAAGACCTATGACATCCAAACCATGCACTCAAAAGAGGCTACTTTAGAAGAAATCTTCATCCAGGTAACTGGAAGGGGGCTTGTATAGTATGAAACTATTAAGCACGTATAGAAAGGAGATGACCATAGCCGCCAGAGGCTTCTACTTTTATATAGAAATCATTATGGCCATAATCATTCTGGTTATTCTGTTATTTGCGGTTAAAGAGAATCCGGTAAGCAAAAGTAAGGAGTATATCTTCTATGATATGCCGCAGCAAGTGTCAGACTACCTAACCGAAAAAGATATCAGTGAAGGTAAATTGCGCATTGGAGAACCGGTTGAAATCAAGTTGAAACCCATCGCTTTTGAGGCACTAAATGAAGATACCGGTGAGGTTACCGCATATAATTTCGAAGAAGAATCAGTCATAGAACTGCAGGCACTTGAAGCTCTAAATTCCGATACAGGTGAGTTATCTAAAACCATGTACATTGTAGAAAATGAAGAGGATTTGGTAAGAATCGCGTATAGTGAAATTGAGATCGGTGCAACGATTAGAATGAATGCACAGAGTGAATTCTCATACATCTATTATATGCAGGGTTACGAAACCGAACGTCTGGAAAATCTGCTCTACATTCTGCACAATGAGACACCGGAGACCATCGAAGCGATGACCGATCAGCAGACTGTACGCACGCTGGATGTATTTGACAAACTGAACAACCGGGAGAACCTGATTCCAATGATGATCGTATTCATGGGATCATTAATGGGATTTTTCATCGTGATGGCCTATATATTCCTTGATAAATCTGAGGGGGTAATACGTGCTTTTGCAGTAACTCCTTCATCTGTTTGGAGTTATCTACTAACAAAGATTTTTGTTATTCTTACAACCGTTTTATTTTCAACTTCTATCATCGTCATCCCTATCATGGGAGCTGGACCTAATTATTTGATGCTGTATGTATTTCTTATTGTGACTACCTTTTCCATGGCTTCCCTGGGACTACTTATAGCAAGTTTCTTTGATTCAATGACAAAATCATTTGGTGTTATGTATGGATTTATGATAGCACTCCTGCTGCCGGCTTTCTCCTACTTTATTCCCAGCTTTGATCCTTTCTGGTTACGGTTCTTCCCGACATACCCCATGCTTCAGGGGATGAAAGAGATCCTACTGAATGGTGATATGGGCTATGTACTGATCTATTCTGCAGTATTCCTGGTTGGTGGGTTTATTCTTTTCCTTCTGGCAAATATCAAATTCAAAAAGACACTGACGGTATAGGGAGGTTATTAACATGCTTAAAAAACTATTTATTGTATTCAAAAAAGATTTCCTCACCTCAAGAAGAGATTTCATGGCTGTGTATATCATGGTCGCGCCTATAATACTCGCTGTATGTGTACAGCTTTTTTCCCCGGGTCTGAATGATACTACGGTAAATTTGGCTATGTTTAAAAGTGACGACGCACAGCATATTGCATATATGGAGCAATTCGCTAAAGTTGAACTATTTGACAGTATTGATGAAGTTGAGAGACGGGTACTGAAGCGTGATGATATAGCTGCAGTAATACCGCTTGGAGATGATTCAGGGTATGAAATTGTCCTTCAGGGTAATGAAGATAAGATTATTGAGAATTACGCGGTCATGCTGAACACCTTTTATGAACTGGGTGCCGCCAAAGAAGAGACTACTGCACAATTGGTATCTTTCGGCCGGATTGTTCCACCCTTAAAATCAATGCTGGTCACGATGCTGATATCCATGACCATAATGCTGGCTGGAATGCTAATATCAATCAGTATCGTTGAGGAAAAATACGAAAACACCATCAATGCTCTGAATGTCACCCCTATTTCCCAAACAGGATTTGTGCTGGGAAAAAGTTTACTTGGTGCAGTGGTAACACTCGTTGGTATTGTATGTGCTGTCCTCATTACGGGATTCTATGATATCAACTGGTTTATGATTCTGCTAATGGGATTTACCTCCATGCTGCTCAGTTTCATTATCGGATTTCTCCAGGGACTAGGCAGCGATGATGTAATGGAAGCTGCCGCCGGAGTGAAAATGATTATGCTTCCAATTGCCGGCTCTATCGCCGGGTATGAATTCCTGGCAGATAAGTGGCAATGGACCATGTACTGGAGCCCCTTTTACTGGGCCTACAAAGCAAATATTATGATATTATCAAAGACAGCTGATTGGGGCACAGTGCTGCTATCTGCTGGAATGGTTATCGTATTAACGCTTTTAGTCTACTTACTTATGCTTCCAAAACTTCGAAAGGGGTTAAGTTAAGTCTATACAAAAGGCTTACATATTCAAGATAATAAAGGAGAACTTGTATGGGAATTGGTTATTTGTTAGGTGGAATCGCATGCTTGCTGTATGCATTACCGGTTGGTTATTTTGGTGGAGTCAAGAGAGCTCCTGGCCTGCTGAAGTTAGTGAAGATGAAAATTAACAAAAAAATGAGTGATGATGCCGCTGTAAAGATTTCCTGGATAGCAGCTATTGTTATTCTGGCTCTTGGTATATTCCTCTTTGTCTTTGGAGCAATCCAGGGAGCCTAGTGCTCAGTACAGCTTAAACTTACAGGTTCTTATGCAGTACCCGGTGGGTATATGCAAGGAAAAATACGAAACCCTAGCGTACTAGGGGAGTTATGATGACGCAGCAGATACCTACCGCGTACAAGTAAGAATCCTAAGCTTTAAGTTGTACAGAATACTAGTACATAGTACAAGGAACAAACGCAAAAAGAAAAAGGGGTGCAGGTACTTTCTTTGCCGCCCCCCTTTTTTAATTAATTAATTTTTATGAAATTGTAATTACTACATTTCCCATCTTTTTACCTGTATCAATGTAGCGGTGTGCCTCGGGGATTTGTTCCAAAGTGTAGCTTCTATCAATAACAGGTTTTATCTTTCCAGCCTCGATAAGCTCTTTTAGAAAAATCAAATCCTCCGGCGTTCCGCTGGCTGCCTGCGTAATAACTCTTCTTCCGCTTATCATTGATGCCCATCGCCTTCTGATCATTTGTGAGAAACCGGGATTTGCCAATAGATGAGGATCTTTCAAAATTATTAATTTTGATAAATCCAAATCTTTGATTTGGATCAATCTACCTGTTAGTCAGAAGTTTTTGGATGATTGTAACTTTTTGTAATATATAAGTTTAATAATAACTATCCAAAAACTTCATAAGGCAATTTCTTAAAATTCTTTGAATTTTGAAATTGCATCAGATATCTTCCATCTTTATGTAATGATTTTATACTGCGGGAAAATGAACTTTTATTCCGCCCTACTACATCAAAAATAATATCATATTGCTTACCATTTTTAGTATAATCTTCATGGGCAAAGTCAATAACATAATCTGCCCCAACAGAACGAAGGATGTCTAATTTTTCAGCGCTGTCAACGGCAGTTACTTCTGCTCCAAAGTATTTGGCGAGCTGCACTGCATAGGTGCCTATGCTTCCACCGGCTCCATTAATTAAAATCTTTTGCCCAGGCTGAATATTTCCCAATCGGAGAAAATGCAGTGCGTCACACCCTCCAAAGGGGACTGACGCAGATTCTTCAAAGGACATATTTGCAGGCTTAATGTCAATTAATCCTTTTTCTGACATGCAGGTATATTCGGCAGCAGCACGCAAAGACATACCTTTAGATCCAAAAACATGATCCCCAATCTTAAATAATGTTACATTTTTTCCAACTGCTTCAATTACTCCGGAAAACTCTGTCCCAGGAATAGTAGTTCCCCGGGGCTTTATAAATCCTATCCATAATCTTATGGGAAGCTTCAGATAGAACGGAAAATCAAGACTGCGTACTTCACAGTCTCCTGCTGTGACGGTTGTTGCATATATTCTAATCAGTACTTCATTATCTTTGGGAGTAGGCTTTTCCACCTCTTTCAGCTGTAGAACATCCGGTGATCCATAGTTAGTTAAAACAATTGCTTTCATGGGAATTCCTTTAAGCCTATAAAAACTTGATATCTACTTTTCCTATCAACTACTACTGCATGCTAAATGGTGGATAGTTATCAGTTACAAGAAGAAAAGCATATGCATTCACCCGCATCCACCAGCGAAGGACACCAACGTTGTAATTAAATAGACCTTTCGGATATCGACCAGTTACAATAATAGCAATCCAGGCAAAAAACAGTGCAAAAACGCTGCCAATGGTGAGAAAAGAGAGAACAACATAATGCGGGATTACAAAAAACCATTTAAAGAGCGGTAACCATCTGTTAAGATCAGCTTCCACGTCAGGGTAATCAATCTCCAGATGAATTGTCTGCTCCTCAACAGTTGAAGGATATAGGTCAGTAAGCAAATATAAATAGGAAGCAACTCTGGCTTCGAAACGGGTCATTTCCCGGAGAAAGTCGAACCACCATCGCGGATATCGCCGACGAAACAGAATCATTAAAGCGATCGCTCCGGCTATACCTATAATCAATCCACCCGCGGTCTCCTGAGTGGTTTCGATAATCTCGCTGGCTTCATTGAGGATTACCGTATTGGTAACTGTTTCACCAGCTCCTGATATGAGACCTAATATTATCATAATGGGTATCATCCAAATTAGACGAAGGAGAGTTGTCCCCCGGTTCAATTTTTCCGGGTAATCAATATCCAGACGAAGAGGATATTCTGTTTGATTTTCACGCATTATTTATCTCCTTATTATAGTTCGTGAAGTAATATATCCAACATAAATGGTATACCACATTAGATGATACCACTTAACGGTTCTCAAATATATATAATTTGTACTAATCTGAGTATAAACTAATGCATTTCAGGAGATTTACGTCCGATTACGGTATAAAAATCACTCAATTCGCTCTCGGAAAAGGATTTTCTCACCTTAGCCAATGCATAATCCTGTTCAAACACCCGGTATTTATCTTTCGCCAAAGGATTGAAATTAATCAACTCAATAGGAATATCATCCCGGGTCTTTGCAACAAATTTCTCAATTTCCTGCAGATTTTTATCAGAAGTAGTATATCCGGGAATCAGAGGTATCCGTACAAGCATATTGGCCTTTGCATCAGCCAGGGCAGTGAAATTTCGAAGAATCAATTCATTATCAACCCCGGTATGCTTTTTATGCATCTCGGAATCGAATATCTTCAAATCCACAATAAACAGATCTACTAGCGGAATAAACTGCTTCAGGATATCTGCAGCAGCATACATGCAGGTCTCTATAGCAGTATGGATCCCTCTCTCCTTAATCTGCTTCAGAATAACAATGCTGAACTGTGCCTGCATCAGCGGATCGCCACCTGTAAGAGTTATTCCACCACCGGATTCCTCAAAAAACAGACTATCTTTCATCAATTCCTGAACAGCCTGGTCATCGGTCATCATCGTGCCTGCCAGGGAGAGTGCCCCGGTGGGACAGATCCTTACACACTCTGCTTGGAGTGTGCAAGTATCGTGACATATACTAATATGATGCTCATTTTCGGGATGCGCAGAGAGGCTGCCTGTTGGGCAGACGGATATACAGGAATCACAGGCAATACACTTAGAACTGCTGTACCAGAGCACCGATTCCAACAATAGTCCTTCAGGATTCTGGCACCATCGACAACTGAGAGGGCATCCTTTAAGAAAAAGTGATGTCCGTATTCCCGGACCGTCATGGATAGCAAATCGCTTAATGTCAAAAACTCTGCCTGTCATACACCTAAATCCCGTGTTCAGTACGTTCAATTATCTCATTCTGGATATCATCTGCTAATTCGGTAGAAAATACCGTATAACCGGCAAATCTCCGGTATTACCTTAAAAAAATCAGCTCAAGAGTAGAGCAAATATATTTTTTTGTACAGTATTTTGATACATTTAAGTATATATCATCCCTTTTATACTTTCATTTCTACTATTTTTTCTTTCATATGATACTTATATGTTGACACTTGACTATTTTGCAATATATAATTCTAACGTAATAATGAACCCGGCAAGAGAAAATCTAAATAACAAAAACGGATTCCAGTAAGAAATCCAAACGAAAAATAAGCGGAGTGAAAATTGCAAAAAATATTACTAACTGGTGGAAATGGTTTTTTCGGAACCCGTTTTCGTAAACAATATTCTTCAGCATTTTCAATAACCTCTACAGATGTCCCTGAGATGGATATTCTGGATACGGAAAAAATCGACTACATCATGCAGAAGGTTAAACCGGACACGGTTATCCACGCTGCTGCAATTGCCCTAACCGGATACTGCAATGAACACCCTGAAATTTGCCGCCGCATAAATGTTGAAGGTGCAGTAAATATTGCCAATGCCTGCAAAAAAACCGGAAGTAAATTAATTTTCCTCAGCAGTGAACAGGTATTCAATGGAAACGCGGAAATTGGCCCCTACTCAGAGGACGATATACCGCTGCCAAACACTAACTATGGAAGGAATAAGCTGGAAGCAGAAGGCCTTCTGAGAGCGATTTTTGAGGATCTGGTAATTCTTCGTTTCTCCTGGATGTTCGGGGTACCGCAAAAGGGACTTCCTGTAGTAAACAACGTTCTCTGGACCACCGTAAGCAGCATCCTGCAAAATCACCCTATAACTGCATCAGTAAAAGAGTATCGGGGGTATACCGACATAGATGATCTTATTGACCGGTTTGATAAAATTATACAGCTCCCCCCCGGGACCTACCATATTGGATCGCGAAACGACTTGAGCAGATATGAAGTATGCCGCCTGATTTTTAATCAAATGGGACTGGGATATCGGATAGAAGAACTGCTTAATAAGAAAGATTTGAAGTCCGGTGAACCGGCACGGGATGTGCGATTAGCAACTGACAAAGCGGCAGCGTTCGGAATCACATTCCCTACAACTGAAGAAGCAATAGTAAAATGCATTAAAGATTATTCATTAAATATGGATCCAAAAGGCCGGTAAACAGGTGATTTATATTGTTTTTAAAGGCTCTGTTTTCGAAGTGTAGTGATTTCTGGATCGCAACCGGAAATGAAAACATCGGTCACTTGAAAACACTACAAAAGGTTGATCGTTCACCTATGATTGCATCATTTTTCAAAGAACATTCTTCGTATTCAGATAGTTCAGATCGCGACCACTACGCTTCGAAAACAGAGCCTTTTTAAATGGAATTTGTGCTTGCACCTGACAGCACAAACCTGTCAGGTGATATATTCTCTTGACAGAGAATACACTGGGTGCTAGAGTTAAAAAAATCATTACTAAAATAGTGATTTGAAATATTTCTTAGGAGGAAATTATGAAAAAATTGTTACTGATTATGTTGGTATTATTAATGGCAGTAAGTTTCAGCATCTCAGCTACTGGAGCTGAAGAATCAGCTGAAGTAGCTGACGATCCAAATGTTGAAGTACTTCACTGGTGGACATCCGGCGGCGAAGCTGCGGCTTTAAATGTTCTCAAAGAAAACCTTGAAGAAATGGGGATTATCTGGACAGATTCACCTGTAGCAGGTGGTGGTGGAGAACAGGCAATGACAGTACTGCGATCAAGAGCTACTGCAGGAAACCCACCTACAGCAGTACAGATGCTTGGATTTGACATCATTGACTGGGCAGAACTCGGATATCTTGCAGACATAAACGAAATTGCCGAAGCAGAAGGATGGGACGCTGTAGTACCTGATGCTTTAAAAAAATTCTCAAAATACGAAGGTGCATGGATTGCAGCTCCGGTAAACGTTCACTCAACCAACTGGGTTTGGGCCAACAAAAAAGTACTGGATGACCTAAACATAAACGTACCTACAACCTGGGATGAATATGTTGCAGCAATGCAGAAAGTAAAAGATTCCGGCAAAATTGCTCTCGCTCACGGCGGACAGGCATGGCAGGATGCAACAATATTTGAAGCTGTTCTTCTTTCAACTGGCGGTCCTGATTTCTACAAAAAATCAATGATCGATCTAGATGAGGATGCCCTTGGTTCAGCGACAATGCTTGAGGTTTTCAAACGAATGGATGTTCTAAAAACATTCCTGGATCCTAACTTCAGTGGAAGAGACTGGAATCTGGCTTCAGCAATGGTAATTGAAGGACAGGCTGCATTCCAAATGATGGGTGACTGGGCAAAAGGCGAATTTCTTGGTGCCGGCAAAGTTCCCGGTGTTGATTTTATAGGAATAAGAACTCCTGGAACACAAGGTTCTGTACTATTTAATGCAGACCAATTTGTAATGTTTGAGATTGATGAATCCAAACGTGCCGCACAGAACAAACTTGCTGCAGCTATTTTAGATCCTGGATTCCAGATTGCATTTAATGTAGTAAAGGGTTCCGTACCAGCCAGAACTGATGTTTCCGATGAAGCATTTACTATTATTGGAAAACAGGCTATTAAGGATCTTGCTGAAGCAAATGAAAATGGAACACTCTATGGCTCTATGGCACATGGCCATGGTGCACCTGCATCAATCAAAAATGCAGTATATGATGTTGTAACAGCACATATAAACGGACAGATGACAAGTGAAGAAGCTGTCAAAGAATTAGTCAGCGCTATAGCTGCTGCAAAGTAGAAATGATTTGACACTATGATTAATCACCGGCTTATGCTGTGTGATGGAATAGTCAAAAGGCGGGTCAATGTTGGCTCGCCTTTTCATTAAAAAAGGTGAGGATATTTCAAAATTTAATAATTTTGAAATATCCTCTTATTAGTCAGAAGTTTTTGGATGATTGTAATTTTTTGTAATATATAAGTTTAATAACAACTATCCAAAAACTTCAAATTCAAGTCTAAGATTTGAATCAGGCATATTTCTTAGAAAATTGCCTCAAGTATATTCAGTTTGTTTTGCAAACTTCTGAAGCCAATTTTATAAAATCGGATATTTTTTAAATTGACTCAGGCAACTGGAGTTTTTCATGTTAAAAAAAGGCAAAAAAATGATGACCAAAAACGAAGGTCTGCAGAGATTCGGCAAATTCCGAATAACCAGGGATGGCTTGGCTTCCAAGGCTGTACTTTTCCCAACGATAATACTCACCTTTGTGTTTGTATACTTATTTATTCTTTTTACTATATTTATCTCCTTCAGCGACTCAAAACTCATGCCTTCTTATAATTGGGTAGGTTTTGCAAATTATATTAAACTTTTCAAGTTGAGTCATTGGCATACAGCACTACGCAATATGCTTATTTTTAGTGTGCTGTACATAGGGATAAGTACTTTCCTTGGGCTATTTCTGGCAATTCTCATTGATCTGAACAAGTTTTCCGAAAACTTCTTCCGACCAGTATATCTCTACCCCATGGCTATCTCATTCATAGTTACCGGAACCGCCTGGAAATGGTTTCTGGATCCGGGAATTGGCGTTGAGCGTATTGTTCAACTCTGGGGGTTTACCTCTTTCAAATTTGATTGGATTAAAAATTCCAATTTTTCCATATATACAGTCGTCATTGCCGCAATCTGGCAGGTTTCAGGATATGTAATGACAATTTTTCTTGCCGGACTTCGGGCAATCAGCCATGAAACAATAGAATCTGCTGTTGTAGACGGGGCTTCTATACGTACATTATACAGCAAAATAATC
>Ga0307988_1002042_pt1 | contig 10482 bp, 6 predicted proteins | sample EllFjometagen183_FD_203166 | JGI IMG/M metagenome (GOLD analysis project Ga0307988, IMG submission 203166) | Marine microbial communities from Ellis Fjord, Antarctic Ocean - #183 | ecosystem: Environmental > Aquatic > Marine > Unclassified | place: Southern Ocean | collected 2014-10-08 | reverse complement strand
CCTCCATTCGGAGATAATACACTTAGGGATGGAACAGGTACTGATGAAAGAGTAAAATCTCCATCACTCTCATCATATACATTGACATCCGACTCTGAAGAAACTCTGACTCGGTAGTTTGTCCCTGGAACCAGAGAAGAAGGCACCACCCAGCTGTAGTTACCATCATCTGGCTGGCCACTGGTGATTGCCTGGTACAGACTACCACCCTGGTAGAGTTCGACCTTTATAAGCCCGCTTACATCACTGCTATTCCATGTGATCGCATGGGTAGAACCTAATTCCCAGTTCTCCCCTCCATTCGGAGATAATACACTTAGGGATGGAACAGGTACTGATGAAAGAGTAAAATCTCCATCACTCTCATCATATACATTGACATCCGACTCTGAAGAAACTCTGACTCGGTAGTTTGTCCCTGCAGCAAGAGAAGAAGGCACCGCCCAACTGTAGTTGCCAGTACCCGAGGTTGTTGCTGCTAGCACCTGATGAAAGACTCCGCTCGCATAAAGCGAAATGGAAACCTGTTTTGACGGGTGTGACGTAGTCCAAGTGATATTTTGGGTTGAGCCCAGTTCCCAATCTTCACCGGCATTGGGGGCAGTTATAGAAATGACAACATTTTGGGGGATAAAATCTTCTGCTGGAAAATTTGGACTAGTCGTTTCACCTGCTGCAATAGTTACGGTTTGGGATTGTGTATATAATACAATTCCTTCAGAATTCCTCAGGTCGATCCTCACTGTTTGTTGTCCCAAAGATACACCGTCTATCGTCTTGGTGATTGTTTCACCAGGGGATACATTCACAGTTACAGGATCCGCTCCGGAAATGATAATAACGATGCTCGTAACACTGCTGGCAGCAGTTTTTGCTAGACTATTCGCTTGAAATATACTACTCTCAGCTTTTTCAGGTTCAATGCCGTCTTTGACCATTTCACCTGCAGCTGGAAGCTCATCGTTTTGATTTTGTACCTGATCAAAAACAATCACAACGCGAACTTCACCAGCATCATCTATGCCTGTAGGAGTCTTTTGACAGGTTACTAACAATGCAAACGAAATGCATAATAATAACAGCGGTAGTTTTAGAAATTGGATGTGCATATAGATCCTATAAGGGTATTCTAATATTTAGTGCAACTGAACCCGTTTTTATTGGTTGTCCCTCGTCCTGAGTCAATAAATAGATAGCCACTCCACCACTCAGCACAGCCAACCCTCCCCATAAATACTTTTTATTGGAAGTTATCGTTTTCTCTTTTGCTACCAAATCAAAACGTGCTATGGGGCCACCTGACACCACACCCGCACTCGTTACTTCTAATACAGTCACTGCTGAATTGAAACCATCTTTCTTTATCACTAAACTATGCAAGCCCGGTTCTAGATAGGTTTGCAGAGGTGTTGAGCCTAACGTTTTTCGGCCAGATTTCACAATAGCACCCGAGGGTGAGGTTGAGATGGTCAAATTAAAGGACTTACTCGGTGTTATCCCCGTATAGCCAGTCCTTGAAGGTGATGCAATATTTGAATTGTTGGTAACAGCAACTTGTGAGTCTGTGCTTTGTTCAAATTCAAAGCCAAAATTATAAGCCACATAGGTTATCAAATTAATTTTTCCATAGTCCTTTTTCGAAAATTTCCCTACTATTTTCACGCTATTTAATTTGATATCAGCTTTTTTAGACTCATTGATTTCGACTATGGTTTCATTGGATATTCTGGTTTCCTCTTTCAGGTATTCAGATTTTACGCTGGTAATAAAGTCTTCATAAGTATTGGATGCTATTTCGGCGAATCTAGATTCCTTTTCTTCTGTCGCTGTAGCCTGCCCAACACCTGCGAAAACTCTTACATATTCTTCACTCCCGACATGGGAATTGTATGTATTTTGGCTAATCGTGAAGTTGTTATTTATAAGCTGTTGTTCTTGTAAATATTGCTGGAGCTGTATTTCATCATCGTGAAGTCCAGGTTCATCACCTTCAATCAGTTGCTGGTTACGGGTAATGATTTTTTCACTTGCGCTTATTTTACGTGTCTCGCTTTTGATGACTTGTTTTGCAGTTCTGGCAAGTCGTTTAATCTGCGATTCTGCGCCATCGTTTTTTAGCTTCTTCTCACTTAGCATATTGCTAAGCTGGTTCAAGTTGTTATTATCCAATGCTCTTGCCAGCCCATCTTCGACCGATTTGACAACTTGAACTTCAACTTTTATGCCCGAAGATGTTGCTTTTTGCAAAGCAACATCACTTTCCTGAAAGGGATATACGGAAACCAGACCGTACCGATACAAATTATAAATTGCCCTACCTTCTGAATCCCCTATTTGATCTTCGTACCTATTTAAATTTGTATTGGCTTTTCCCTTTAATAATGTAATTATTTTCTCATCATCCAATGTGCCATCCGCAATAATTGTTTCTTTTACGATAGCCAAACCTAACTGGGTATCGATCGCTTCCCTGGATATTTTAGATGCAATTGCATCTTCATAAGGAATAGGGCTTTCATCTGGAGGTAAATTTTTAAACTTTCCGATTAATACTTCAAAAAAAGGTATTTTAGTCAATTCATCAAGGACTCTGTTTTTTTCTTCTTTGATTAAGCGTTTACTGTTCGCGATGCTGTTTTCAGCATCGATTATTCTCTGACGGTAATTCATAATAGTGGAACTTTGCAAAGCTATTTGCTCCCGCAGATCATTGACCGCCATAGCACTTGAATTTTTTTCGTCAATAGCAAGATTCAGGTTAGCTCTCAAATCAGCTTTTTTGCTATTGAAGTTTTTTGTCCTCTCATCATTTTCAATTTCAATATTATTTACAGATTCATCAATAACCTGATCTGTATAGATGTCAATTTTCCGAGTTTCTTCTTTCAGAATAACTTTCACACCCTCAGATGTTTTACCTTGCACATCCACCCATTCTGAAGACATTTGGCTGCTTTCCTGGCCAATTAAACAAGATAGAAATAAAAAAAACAGGAGCCACTTATGATCAGCTAATTTCAATTTTATAATTTTCACTACAACAACTCCATATAGTTAATTATTAATGGTCATCATCTTTAGAATCAATTCTCCTGCCTCCTCAAACTCAAGATCCCTTGCTGATTCTTCTATATGCATTACCATTATTTTTTTCGCCAAAACCTCAGCGACATATTCAGTGTTTCTGTTTGATATCCTTAATATTTCAAACTCCGGCGAGCGCACGGTCGCTTCTCCAATAGAAATAATAATTTCTTTTACAGATTCACTAATTTCTGAGTTATTTCCCACGGTGATCTCTGTAGATATTAATTCTAATTTAGACATTATAGAAACTTTTATATTCTCTGCTAATTCACCGAGTGCTTTGGCTTTGGCGATTCTAATTGCGATATCCTCTGTAGCCCCATCACCAACACCGATTCCTATAAAATGAGTTCCAGCATACTGCTGGTAAATGGAGGAGTAATCCAGGGGTTGATTTTCAGTATCGTGAATGATCACTTGTGTGCAACTAATTGTGATGAAAAATATTAAGACGAGAATAACCAACTGCGTTAATAATTTTATCATCCTCCCTATTCTAACATAGCTGGATTTATTGTATATATTTTCGATAAGCAATCGCTCCCTTCATTAATTGGGATTCAGCATCGGAATTCTATTTTTTTGGTCATCAAGCCGTTCTATGACACCTGTACAAACATTTTGTCCTAGCATTATTTATTAAACATGCCTAAACCTAAGTTTTGAATCCAACTCTACCGTATGATCTATCACAAAAAGGGTGTATTCTTATTAGGTCAAAATTTTGCATCTTTTCAGACTCTGACTTGAGTTTCAGCTGGTACACTTTCAAGCTTCTAAACTAGCCAAAGTCTCCCCTATAATATTTGGCTATGACATATACCTTGCTAATCGGCTTGCCAACAATATTCTACATCCAATACTTTATCGTGTCCATTCCTGATAATAGCTCATTCTTTCATTAACCTTTTCCAGGTAATCCTGAGTTTCTTTATAGGGCAGTTTACGCAGAAGCTCGTCGTAGATTTGATCAGGAGTCTTACTATTTGCAACCTCGGCAGTTGGTCTAAGTTTGGTTGTGCCAGTCAGTGCTCTGGCAACATTTCCAGCTCCAGTGTTATAAGCGGCAATTGTACAGTAGTATGCAGTTTTGGTATTCTTAATGCGTCTAAAATATACATGGCGTAGCTTACTTATGTAGGCACAGCCTAACTCAATATTGTTATTAGGGTTATAGAGATATTTTCCTGAGAGCAATATGTCCTTTTTATAGACGTAATTATAGGCATCCCGAGCACCTGACTTTGGAACCAATTGCATTAACCCGAAAGCAGGAATGTGAGAGCGAGCCTCAGGATTGAAGGCGGATTCGGTCTGCATAATGGCAAAGGCAATTGCTGGATCAATATCAAATCGTTTGGACTGTTTAAGTATCTCAGCCTTAAATCTTTTTGCCCTTACTTCCACATGGTCAGGTACCATTTTAAGTTTGATGGTATACTTCACCCTGGTTTTACCATCTTTTGCTTTTTCGACCGTCTTGTGGATTTCTTGCTTTTTTACCGTTTCTTTGGCATAAGTTTTTGCTATTGCAGGACTAATCTTTTTCCCGGTTTGATCTTTTACCTGATCCGCTAGTATTGGGGCTTTATCTATTGCTGGCTGTGTTACAACTTTCTGAATCTTTTTTTCTAAGGCCGCAACAGCTGCCTCTTTTTTTTGTGAAGTTGATTTTTTTGGTGAATCCTCCACGATGACTTCAACTTCAATTTCACCCTTCTCAAAATCTATAGTACTCCTACTATTCAGATCAGGATCATAATTGACCAGTCTTTTGGCATCGCTACCTTTGAATACTCCCCATTTTTCTTCAACCTCTGCTTTGAAATCCTTAAATTGGCGATTCTGTTCTAATACATAATTGTCATATTCCCTGGTAACTGATTCCAGATACTGATTTTGCTCTGCTTCCAATTCTGAGATCCCTTGAGATTGTTGTTGTTTCCATTTCTCAAAATCGTTCTGGGCAAGACTCGACAGGGGAATATTAGATATAATTACAACTAATAATATCAAACCCAGTTTCGTCATATTAATCTCCCCTATATTTCTAGCTTTCATTTTTACTCAAGTCTGCGCCAACCATAAAGAATATTTGCATCACTAAGGAATTTGAGGCAGAACACTACCTCAAATTCCTTAAATATTTGCAACATCGTTTGTATGGGATATTTCTCTGTTAGTTTTATTTATTGGCAGAGACTTTATCATCCATTCTCTTAAAAGATTGAGAGGCTTTGAACTCATTGAAAAGCGCTTCATCTCTCTTTGCTGCTTGAATAAGCGCTTTATCAACCTTGTTTTTCGGGTATGAGACACGCACAAACACCGTTCCGTCTTTCCTTTTTATGTATTTATCAGGGGTTGCACCTTCAAGGGCATTATTTGAAGTTGTCTGCATAGTATTGTCTGTGAATGACATTGCTTCGGCATCCTCCCCTAATCCAGCTTCTTGCGTCCAATCACGAAGTTCACTTCTGGTAAAAGCTTTTACTTGGTTCGAGATTTCGTCTCTTGCTCTAGCGGTGGCAACTTTTTGGGCAAGACTAGGATTTTGTTTTTTTGCCTGAGCGAAGCCATAATAATATGTCTCAGATGTTGCAGGGTTAAACCACCAATCTGGATCAGCAGAGTCAGTTGACTCAGAACTTCCTGATCGATTTGAAGCGCATCCTATTATCAGCATAAAAACTGTCAATCCAATTAGCACTCTAGTCTTTCTCATCATCTTTCTCCTCGTTTGTTGTAATACTAATCCTAAATTAGGTCCTATTAATCTATACTTGCCAGTGTTCATCAGGTATAACTTAAAGTCATAATGCGGCAATTATAATTCACATATTCTAGCCAAGAAGATAAACAGTTATCCTTAATTACGACTATATTTTACACCCCTGTAAGTAGTCAAAGTAATTCGGACAGATATGCGCAGAACTTAAGAGATACCTTTGAGCATCTGGCCAAGTTAACTAAACGATACTGTATATCCTTGTCATTAGTCACATTTGATAGGAATTCGGAAGGGGAGTTGTACTGCCGGTGGGGCAAGTTAGACACGGAAAAATCAAAACTGGATACGGCAAGTTACTCTTAATAAATTGCCTCACGTTGTTTTTATTACACTTACAGACACAACATACCGGTAACATACCGTTCGGCTATTTAGCTGGGTGTTTTGCGTGTTGCGGGGGTTGGATAGATAACTTGTGGGTTTTGAGGCTGTTTTAAGGCAAGAGATTTTCAGCACCTTGCTTCGACGAGTCACTAAATCGTCACTACTTTTGAAAAAGCCCCTGATTTTGAGGTCAGAGGCTTTATTCAATTTTTCTATTCCGTATTTGCGCTCAGATATTGATCACGTAAACCTGGAATATTGAGTATTACTTTACCATCAACATCTTGACTGTCTCTGAATATGAATCGGTCTGGAGTTGCGCAAAATAGAGGCCCGCTGAAACCGGTTGACCCCCGTCATCCACCCCATCCCAACGCTGTTCATACCATCCTGCTGCATGCTGCCCGGACTGGAGAATCTTCACTATATTGCCCTGGATATCATAGACAATCAGCGACATGTTAGCACTCTCAGGCAAGGCATAACTCAATGATGTGCTGGGATTAAAAGGGTTGGGATAATTTTGATCCAAAGTATAAACCGATGGTAATTCAGACAATCCGTCAATGGCAACCATCCCTCCTACAACCTCAGAATAGCCACTTTCATTTCCTGAGTGATCAATAGCCTTTACACAATAATAATAGCTCTCGTTTTCGGGGTCAGTGAAAGAACTTATTTCTGATTCACCTACAACTTGCATCATCAAAGTATCTGATGAAGTTGATCTGAAGATCTTGTAATATGCGAAATCATTCTCGGAATTACTCTCCCACGTAAGCAGAGAACCGCTCCCTTCAATCTGACTGTATAGACCAGTAGGTACTGATGGTGCGAGGTTGTCAAGAGACACCCCAGAAAATGTTGATGAAGTGAATGTACCTTCAGACATTGTTGCAGTGACCTTGAAATTAGTCGGAACACCGACCTCAAATGTGGTGCCAAGAGCATTGTTGAGGGACTGCGAACCGGCATCAAGACTGTTTGCAGCCTGCCAAATCCCAGTATCTAAAAGCCGCCAAATCGTATATATTTCACTTCCACCTGTGCTGTTATTATCGTACAAGGATCTCGTAAATACGATATCAACGAAATACCCATCATCATCTGGTCTGTCTAGGACTGACAACAACTGTGGCTCCGCGGTGGGCAATACGCCAAAAATCCCGCTTGTAGATGAGGCCACTGCATTTTGAGAATCGCTGATTCTTATCGCACATGAGGAATTATCCACCCAAGTGATAGGCACATTCCAAATAAATGCTCCATCATTTGTTGTGCTTTCACTAAGAATTTCCCATGTAGAGCCTCCATTTTTACTCGCCTCAATTTTAACAAAATTACCAACATCTGATGATTGCCAAGTAACACTCTCGGAGGACATTATTTGCAGAACGGAACCGGCGATCGGAAATGTTATTTCAATTTCAGGAATCGACTCTGAGATTACCGTTATATATGCCTGGCGAGTTGTTGTGGAGTAATTACCACCATCTGTTATAGTTAATGTAACGTCATAAAGGCCAGCGTACTGATAAATATGGTTTGGATTTTCTAGATTACTAAAATTCCCCTCTCCAAAATCCCAGGTCCAAGCTAGATCTCGCGTAGTTTGTTTTTGGTTCGTTTGATTATCAGCTGCTAATTGGGCCGGCACATCATCACTAAGTGTATTGATAATAGTCATATTGCCCGTGCTTCCATCTACCTCACAAACATTCCAGTAGAGACCCACATCATTTGTAGGGACTGCGATTGTAGCAATGAGTCCGGTAGTACCATAGACTTGAACAACACCTGCTGACGTCGATATATCGGGAAGTTGTGAATAATTATAAATATAAAGATGATACGTACCTGTTTGTAAATCATATATTGTCATCGTTTCAGGTCCATAACCAGAAACAACGTCATTATCTAGCGTTGCATATGGTGAAACATTTTCGCTTCCCAAATTATTCCAATATACATGATGTGATTCTCCATTTATAGGTGGTGTAACAAGATGAATATCTAAATCGCTTGGTGCCCCACCCCAGTTTAGCACAAATCTAATATCCTCGTCACTTAAAATTGGAGATAGTGAAACATTGAGAATTGTTGTTTGGTCGTTATAAATTTCAACGTTGGAATTTGTGTAATCTAAGAATCCCTCTTTTGAAATTCCGGCCGTCTGCGTCCCCATGGAGGATTGATTTAGGAACTGAACGATTAGTGGAGCATCACCAGTTACCGGATTAGCAGAAAAAGATGCTTGTAGAAAACCGGGAGGGATATTTTCTATAGAATAATTACCGCTAGCGTCCGAAATTGCAGATAATCCGGCTATACTTATTAGAGCATTTGAAACTGAGCTTCCATCTAAGGCATTAGAGATGTTTCCACTAAGCGTTCCCTCTTCGATGGTGCCAAGCTCTCGAACATCATAAAAGACTTCAAAGTTATCCGTATTATCGTAGACTGAATGAAAATTTTCATTTAAGATCGCAGCTCCCAAAATCCCAGTATTCGAAACACTCTCTGCTATAGACACTGGGTCATTCCAGCCCTGAAGGAAAGATGATGTCAGATTTGAGCGAAAATTGATCGCATCTCCTTTTTGCCAAACAAAACCAAGTGACCCCGTATTCGCAAAAACTGGTGTGGGGTTGGATTCAGCTTCATCATCAATATCACCCCAATAATACCATTGAGCATCTTCACCCCACGTCTCGCCAATGTCTGTGCTAAATGTAATGCCTATATCAGTATTAGTATTATTCCCATTCGTTGGTCCCCAAAACATTGAAGATGTTACTAAAATATTTTCATAATAGGCGGAAATAGCAGGAGCCCAAGTACCCCAACCATCATCTTCTGCACTGGATGGTAGGATAATCTCGCTCGTAACTACATCAGTAAATACATCGATTTTACCTACGTATCCATTGTATAGGGTATCCCTCCAGCTAGTGACGACATAATCGACGGAAGTCCCCGGATCCGGTGTGGTATAGGCAATCGCGATTCCTGGCCTAAATGCGCCAACATTATTCATACTTACTTGGGTAGGATCACTCCAGGTTGATCCAAGATCCTCGCTGTGGATGTAAAATATGTTATTTAACCATTCAGTGCCATCCCACACACTTTTCGCAAAAGTGACATATATCCAAGTGGAGTTAATATCATAATAGAATTTATCTGAAAGCATTGAGCCCCACCAAATATCTTCATTTCCTACCGATATTTCTGTTGTTGCAGTACCAAATTCATAACTTGTCCCATCCAACAAACTGAAATAATATTCAAGACTCTCGTCTAAACCATCATCATCATAATCAATTGAATAAACCACTATAAATCTATCTGCTAACACTTCAATATCTGGGAGTAATAAGTCTTGCGTTGTACTGTACGCCCCACCAGCAATGGACCATGTTGCACCTGAATCAATTGATTTATAAACATAAAACATCATGAAATCAGAGTAGCCACTATCATAGGTGTTTACACAGACATATATGTCTCCATTCTCGGCAACTGCTATTTGGGGTGAATCTCCTGCTGCAAGCAAAATACTTCTTCCTGGGAAAGTGTCATCTGATGCAGGAATCATAAAGGTGTTACCATTGTTATTGACATTCCTGTTGAATGTTCGTGGTTGATGATCTTTAACGCTGTTACCATCTACCGATCTTTCTAAACCGCCACCAGCAGTCTCATCACTAATCAACTTGCTCAAAGATGAATTCAAAACTCCTGGCTGGATATTACCTTGTTTCAAGGTAATACTTGGTGGTTGGGTTGACGAGCTACTTGCATTGCTATCTGAGCGCCTGTTCATTTCAGAAGCATAGACAGGATGAAGCACATTCAATGAGAAACCCAACAATAGCAATAGCGATATTCTGAACATGTAAATCTCCGTTTCTGTAAGATGTCTGTTAATTGTTAATATACTCGAGACTGAATCAATTCCAAATTTGTGACTATTTCCGTCCCTTTTAGGGGTGAGTTATATCAACTCCAAATGCATTCGAATCTCGGTTGTGTATGTTGTCAAAGTCATCCGCACCAGATCGCTTAAATAATATAGGAAACTTTCCGAGCCGTACTTCGAATCCAATTTCTATAGTAGGTACATTGACCACTTTCTCGGAAAACATTACACACACAACCCACGGAGCAAGGTTGAGACTGAGTGGGGCGAGTATATCTACACCTAGTTCCAGGTTCGAGTCCTGGGCGGTGTACACACATGAAACCCTTACAGGCTAACGCTTTTAAGGGTTTTTGTT
>Ga0307988_1002041_pt1 | contig 10487 bp, 9 predicted proteins | sample EllFjometagen183_FD_203166 | JGI IMG/M metagenome (GOLD analysis project Ga0307988, IMG submission 203166) | Marine microbial communities from Ellis Fjord, Antarctic Ocean - #183 | ecosystem: Environmental > Aquatic > Marine > Unclassified | place: Southern Ocean | collected 2014-10-08 | reverse complement strand
TAATACAAACTTAATTCTTCATAAGAATCAACATGTTTTATTTTAATCAGCTAACAATTGAATATATTTTTTCATCCATCAAATTGAATATCTTTGTTGTTGGTTTGTTATTACAAATGTACGATAGGTTCAAATAAATTAGTTAAGTATTTAAAAATAAAGATTATGAAAAAGCTCACATTTTTTATTGTTTCATTCCTGTTTACTATCTTTTTAACAAGTAGTTGCAATACTGAAAAATTAACTGAACCTGATTGGGTAATGATTCCTTTTGAAAAAATAGATGAGGTTAATCCGGTTCTGAATCCAAACAGTTCTTCTGTTTTTTATTGTCCGGTTAGAAAAGACACAGTACGATGGGAGGAAAAAGATGTGTTTAACCCGGCTGCAGTGGTTAAAGACGATAAAGTTTATCTGCTTTATAGGGCAGAAGACACCGTTGGAAAATATGCCGGTACTTCGCGAATTGGAATGGCAATTAGTTCCGACGGACTTCATTTTGAAACCCTGCCCGAACCTGTATTTTATCCCGACAATGACGACCAGAAAGAATTTGAATGGGAGGGTGGTGTTGAAGATCCCCGGATTGTGGAAGACGAAAACGGAACCTATTATATGACTTACACCGCTTACAACGGTGACAAAGCAAGACTATTTATTGCAACATCAACGGATTTGGTTAATTGGACCAAACATGGTTCGATTTTTAGCAAAACAGAAGGAGGGAAATTTGTAGCAATCTGGTCAAAAGCCGGGTCTATTGTTACAAAACAGGTTGGTAATAAATTGCTTGCCACAAAAATAAACGGAAAATACTGGATGTATTTTGGCGAGTCGAATATTTACATTGCCACTTCGGATAACCTTATTGACTGGACTCCAATGCCTGAAACCGATGAATCGAAAAAGCAATACGATGAGATGCGGGGACACGAAGCATTTAAAATTATTTTTGCACCACGCGAAGGGAAATTCGATAGCGAATTAGTTGAACCTGGGCCGCCAGCTATTTTAACCGATAAGGGGATTCTGATTATTTACAACTCTAAAAACCATAGTGTTACAGGCGACCCAAATTTACCTGGTGGAACTTACTCTGCGGGTCAGGTTTTGCTTGATGCTACGGATCCTACGAAAGTAATTGCACGAACGGAAAGCAATTTTTTCAAGCCCGAAAAACCATATGAGATTACCGGTCAGGTAAATAGCGTAAGTTTTTTAGAAGGATTGGTTCATTTCAATGGAATCTGGTTTCTTTATTACGGAACGGCTGATTCAAAAATTGCAGTGGCAACTTATAAGAAAATTTAGTACGCTACTCTTTTCGAAAAACAAAGCATGTTTTTTGAATTTTCGATGGAATAAGATTGTCATGCAACCAGAAAAGAAACAACTGGAAATTTTGATAATGCAATATTTTAGGGAAAGTTATGGTGATTTTCCCCGGGGTATTGTATTGTCTTCCGAATCGCCCGATTTTTTGGTAAGGCTGAAAAGTAAAAATGTTTTAGGAATTGAATTGACACGACTAAACCCGGGAAATGCTAAAGAGCCGGATGAAAATTTATTGAAAGAAATTGCTTTTAGGGAAAACCTGATTCAACAAACAAAAGAACTTTTTGAAAATACATCAGAATTAAAACTTTTTGTAAAATTTCTTTTTTCTGAGAAAAACATTATAACGCGTGAAAAAGAGATTTCGGTGGCAGTTGAGGTAGTTAATTCCATTCGAAAAGTTATTCTGCATAAAAAGGGAAATAGTTTTTTTAAAACTTCAATTTTAGAATCTCAACTGCCTGTTGGAATTGAAGAGGTTTTAATTGTTGGTCATCCAAAATTGGAAACTTCAGTTTGGGAACGTTCAAATAATCTGGGAATATCAAACGATGTAGTTGACGATATTCGAAATGCGATTCATAAAAAAGATGATAAATTGCGATTATATCGGAAACAACACTTAAATTTTTATTGGCTATTAATAACCACTGATCGTTTGCGAGGTGTAAGAAATTTTAATCTGTCAAACAAAATTTTGAATCACAAATTCGTGTCACGTTTTCAGCACGTATTTCTTTTCGATCTGGTTAAGTCTGATATTTTTCAGTTGGTTTAACTACAAATCTTATTTACTTCATGAGTCTATTTTTTGAGATTGTTTTCTCATAACAATCTGGAAATATATAAGCCGAATAAAATTTTTTAGCTTAAATAAATTATTCGAATTTGGATAAATAAATTTTATTGAAATCCAGGTATTCTTAATCTTTCTACCTACTTTTTGTATTTTATTTTCTTTTGTTTCAACTTCATAATCGTAGATAAAAAACTTGGTTCTTTTGTTATCTAAATTTTTAATTTCATCAATATTAATAACAATATTAAAATCGTTAAGATATTTTAACCCAGTTTGCAATAAATTCAATTTTTGCTCTTTTCGAGATAAATCAAAAGTTTCTTTCCAGATGTTGGAATCTATTTTATGTATCAAGGTTTTTATATCAAGAACCCAATTCAAATTATCAAAACTTTTCGACAAAACAGCGTGTAATATAATAATTGCAACTTCGTGTGAAAGTTTAGGAATATAGGCATTCTTAATAAATGGATGTTTTATTTTTTCCAAAATAATGTCGCGAGTAATTTCTTTGGATAAGTATGTGCTGGCTCTCCAATGTAAATCGAGTTTAATGTTTAATTTCTTATTCACAAACGAAATAGAATGTTTAAAATCGGAAAACATTTTGGGATATTTGTTCAACAATTGTAAAACACCGGGAATTAAAGAATAGCCCAAAGACTTTAAAATTTTAACCGTTTGAAGTACTTGGTTAAATGGAACTAAAACATCGATGTCCGACATTGGGCGTAAAACAGGTTGTTCGTAATAAAACATTAAACTTCCACCCTTAATAATTAGCGGTTGAATTTCATATTTGGCAAGTTCATTACATGTAACTTGCAATTGATCTTGAAGAAAGTTAGTTTTTAACCACCAAAATTGATGAAGAACCTTTAAACGTTTTTCGTATTTCGATGTAATCTGGAATTTTTTAAGATTATTATAAAAATAGGGTGCAAGTCTCATTCCGGTAAAATCAAGTTTATCGATATCAATCTCATCATCCCACTTTTGAGCTTTTTTTTGTACTTCATCCGCGTCATCGCTCAAACATACCTGAAGCATTAATTCATTAATATTTACTTCTCCCATTTAATCTTGTTTACTTCAATAATCTCATCGGCAATCGATTCAAATCCACGCTGATGACTAATAATTACAATAATTGCATCTTTTTTTAATAACTCAATTTCTTTAGTAACATGTTTTACAGATTGGCTGTCGAGATGATTTAAGGGTTCATCCAAAACAATTAACCCGGCTGAATGTATCCACTCGCGAATTAAAACCAAGCGTTTTGCTTCTCCACCTGATAATCCTTCGCCACGTTCACCAATTTTTCGGTCGGGTGCTGGCAATCCTGAAGGAAGTAACATTGACAACCAACTATTTTTTACTCGTTTCCAAGCATCATCAGATGAAGACTGTCCAAAAGTGATATTTTCTATTACTGATGCAGAAAATAACAAGGCATCCTGATGAATAAATGCAAATTTATCTCTGAGTTGCTTGAGCTCCTCCCAGTCGAAATTCGAATGGTTGACTTCCAGATATCCGTTTTGGGGTTTTATTAATCCAAGTAAAATGTGCGACAAGGTTGATTTTCCGCAACCATTTGGTCCAACCCATAAATATACTTTCCCTTTTTCAAGCTTTAAATTGAAATTCTCAAACAATGGTTCTTTACCATCGTATGCAAATTTCATTGCTTTAAAATTTATAGAGTCAATTTTATCTATTGTCAGGGATTTTGCTCTGTGATTTACATGCACTTCAGACTCCAAATCAAAATAACCATTAATCCGGTTAAACGATTCCTGAGCTTCTAATAATTGATTGATACCAGCTGGAAGTTGGGTTAAATTGGTTTGTATTATTCCAATTACAAAAATGGTAAAAAAGAATTCGCCCCAGTTTATTAATCCGGTATTAATCCAGTAAATTCCAACAACTAATACAGCAAGCCGGGTTAACTGAATAATCACTTGAATTGCTATCTTCCATCTCGACTGGGCAATCAACATGTTTGAGTTTGAATTTAAAAACTCTGCAGAATTTGTGGTAAACTGATTATATGATTTTTGATAGCCTCGCTCCATGCGAATTAAATCGTATTGGTCGAGTGCAATTCCAACATTTGTACTTTGTTTTCGCCATGCTTTATGAAACATTCGAATAAAAGGCCGCAGTTTAATATTACTAAAAAGCTGAAATCCCATAGTTATAACAAACCCCACGAAGTATAAAAAGAAAATGGGGGGGCTTATATAAAATAGGAAAAACATAAGTGCAACTGAAATTATTGAATAGGGAAGAATAATTTCTAAGAGTGCCTTAATCCCATGTCTGATCCGCCAGAAATCAACCAGGAAAACATCGAAAAAATAGACCCTGTTTTTCGATTTAAACGAAAGCCATTCGAGCGAGACCATTTTATTCCATAAATCGGTAATAAAATTTAACGAAACAGCATCGTTGATACGGGTGTTTACTACCAGTTGTTTGTAGGTAGCCCACTGCGAAATACCAAAAATTATTAATACAAGTGGGATGATATAAACGAGCGAATCGGTTTCAATTTGTTCGTTTCTGAAAAGTTGTTTGTAGAGTAAATAAGGCCAGGCTAATGAGAAAAATATTCGAGTAGTTGCAAAAAATAGCGACCAAACAAGCTTCTTTTTTATTGGTTGCGTAAAATACCCTTTTGCAATTTTATAAATGGGGCTGTTTTTAATATTTTTTCTAAATTGAAGTTGTTTAATTATCATTTCTTTTTTTTGCGTCGAGGTGCGCTTTAATGACTTTTAAATAATCTTTTGGATTTATGCTTCGTGTTAGGTTATTATCGTGTATGCGCCGGTATGCAAGAACTTCGGGCAGTATTTTATATTTACAATTATCATGAATTAATGGGCTAAACCATAAGATGAATTCGCCACTATTTTTTTCTACATCAAACTTGCCATATTTTTCAAACAATTCACGCTTTCCCAGAAATGTGTCCCTTACCAAACCGTTCATTACTTCTTTGCGTGCTCTGAAATTTTGTTTTTGTGTGGAATCATCAAACGTTTCAAATTCTTTGATTTGTGTAAAACAAATCATTACTTCTCTATTGATTTTTAAAAAAACAATTTGCTTTTCCAGTTTTGTTTTTTCCCAAAGATCATCGGCATCTAAAAATGCGATGTAGGGAGCAGTCGATTTTTCGAGGGCAAGATTTAATGCAGCAGGGATTCCAACTTTACCTGGTTGGAAAAGAACAACCCTCACATCGCTTTTTTGAATCTCCTTAACTCTTTCAGCAGTAGCATCGGTCGATCCGTCGTCAACAACAATTATTTTTAAATCTTTCCATGTTTGTTTCAGAATCGAATTTATGGCCTCACCAATAAATTTTTCGTAATTATAAACTGGTATTATTACATCAACACTATTCATCTTTTTTTATTTGTTTACGCAGCACAGCAAACATGTCGGCTTTAGCCTGTTCGATATTGTAAGTCATATTTTTACCACTGTACCATTTTTCTAACAGGATTTCATCGATGTTACTTTCCTTGATTTTATGGTTACGTAATTTTCGGATTAGATCCAAATCTTCTCTCATTTTTAATGTTTCGTTAAAACCGTTCATACTCAATAAGATGTGTTTTCTAATTAAAAATGAACTCGGAACTAATGAGCGGCGTGGCTTATCTAATTCAGATTTGTAGAATTTGGGTCTCTCCACATTTTCTCCCCATAAAATTTGTTGATTGCAGGTAACCCAGCCACAATATGGATCTTCTTTTAGTACAGTTAATTGTTTTTCCAATTTTTCGGGCAACCAAACGTCATCATGATCCAGAAAAGCAATTATGTCGCCTTTAGAAATTTTTACACCAGCATTTCTTGCTGCCGAAATCCCTTTGTTTCTTTGCTGAATAACAGTTACTGCCGGGAAATTTATATTAACCCAATCGACACCATTATCGGTAGATCCATCATCTACTAAAATAATCTCAATATTTTTATATGTTTGATTCATAATGCTTTGAATGGCTTTTCCTATTAGATCTAATCCGTTATACAAAGGAACAATTACACTAATTAGCAAATCTTCACGGTTTTTCCTGAAATCTCTGATTTGTGGAATCTTGGAATCAAGCCCTTTTTCTTTTCTACGTTTTAGCGATTTATGTATTACCATCAAAAGGCTTTTTTTTAATTCGTGGCTATTGTTAAAGGTCATATTTTCACCATGAATCAGATAGATTAAGGTTGTATCTTCTATTATTGAGATTCCGATATTATCTTCCCTTATTCTCGACCACCAATCAATATCTTCGCTATATCTTAGATTTTCATCAAAATAGTAACCACGGTTAATTATACTTTGTCTAACAATCAATGCTCCTAAATGTACATGTGTCACTCTTTGTTGATCATCTTCCCACTGGTCAAGGTTAAATTCGATCCCTTCTTTTATTTGAAATTCAACTTTCCCCCCGGCTACCTCAACATTAGAATCGGAAAACAGGGGCATTAGTAATTTAATTTTATTTTCGGGCCACAAATCATCGGAATCAAGGAATGTAATAAAGTCGCCTTTTGCTTGTTTCATTCCAACATTTCGAGCAACTGACGGACCACCGTTTTTCTCGCAACGAATTAGTTTTACCGACTCTTCAGTTGCTGCAACTTTTTCTACTTCCATGAAATATTTTTCCTCAGAAGCATCGTCGATAACAATAATTTCGTACGTAACTTTTGTGTTTTCAGGCTGCAATTGCCTTTTAACACAATTTATTGGGGCAATTATTTTAGCCCCGTTATTAAATGTTGGAATAATTACACTAATTAATACTGAATTCATTTGCGAGGAATTTTTGAAATTCATTACTGTTTTCTACTTTATCAGTACTTAATTCCCAATTGTAGGTATTTGTATTTGAAACAATTTCCGAAATTTTTTTGAAAGAATTTTCACGATGATGCGGAAGATGATGCAAAGTAGTTGGTGCAATGGCCATTAAGGAAAGCATTTTTTTCGATTTTTCAATTTTACTCACCCTTTTACCTGAAACACGTGGCAGCAGAATTCCTTTTAGACTGGCTTCGGACAACCAGTTTTCAGGATACATTTCCTTTAAATCGAAAATAGCCTTTTGCTTTTTGTAGGTATCAGGATTTTTAAGAAAAGGCACCCACGAGGGAAAACGTTCCAATAAATTTTCGGCCTCTAATTTCGCAGTTTGGTATAGTGCAATTATTTTATCTGGGTTTCCCTGTTCTAACCAAATGTAGTCGTCGCCTAAATATTGATAACCATTTTTTACAAGGTTTAAACAAGTCGTAGATTTGCCTGCGCCACTTGGTCCGGTAATTAAAAAGCCTGTTTCTTTATTTTTTGCAACTGCTCCGGCGTGCATTAACTGTGCAGGCAGATCTCGAGTCCACCAATGAAAAATAATCCGAAAAGAGAATGTCTTTTCCCACCAGGGAATTTCATTTTCTGAATTCACCCAGTAAATTGCAATTCTGTGCTTTCTCGAATAAAGAGAAACTTGTGGTATCCAGGGTTGGAAAAAGATTTGGTAATTTTTTTGCTCTAAAATATTTGCATATCCCTGAGCATTAAACGTATCTTTATTCCATGGAGGAATTTTTAATTTATTCGAAATACTTTTGCTATCACCAACATAAATTGTTATTTCTTCATGTCTTTTTTCAGAAGTTTCTAAATGCTGAATCGAAGGTGAAAACTGAGCTAATAACCTCGCTGAGCTGAACCGAATTCGAACTTGCCGTCCAGCAATGTCCAAATTTTGATTTAATAAATTTTTTTCGGATAAAAACAGATTTAATGAACTTTCAAAATAATCTTTGAGCGTCATATTTTATTTTTCTTTTTTAACCTGATCATCTTCCTGAACCGGCCACCCGTCTTCGTCAACTTCATGAATAGGATCCATCATCAACAAATCTTGCATGTCAGCATATTTCGATAGTTTTGAAGGGATAAATTCAGAAGGCTGTTCTGCTGCGTAAGATTTTATTTTTCTATTAATAATTTCTTTCAAAATAATTATTTCCTCCTGAACCAATTTTCCCCAAACAGTTTTCAAATCTTCAAAAACCTCACTTTGTTGATTCGGAAAAATGGAAACTATTTCATCAAATTCTTTACCTTGGTTTTCAAATGGCATTTTACTAATCATAAAAACACCCAATCCTGTTAAGGAATAATAAATACCTGTATCTAAATTGGCAAGAATAAAATCGCCGTCAAATAAATCTGCTGCGATTCTGGGATTTAATAAAAATTGTGACATAAAAAAAATGGATTAAACGTTTCGAATAAGTCAAATATAAGTATTTTTTTATGACAATAAATTACTTTTAACGATATTATAAAATCACGTTTTTAGCATGTTTTTTTCGATTTAATAAAGCCAGAAGTTTTTCTGTTATTATGAAAATAAATTTATAGTGCATTTTCAATTTTAAACACCCAAGCAAATTGGCTGGGGTTAGTAAGGGGAGAAAGTTGAGGTGCTGTTAATATTATTAAACTTCCTGATTTTTTATACTTTAACTTCCCATCATATCCAAGCATCGAAACTCTTGAAGCTCCTTTAATCCCTTTAATCTCAATTTCTTTATCAGGAAATTTTGTACAATGCACATACAAATCATTTCCTTTTTTTGTGAAGTAAATGTTGTCTTGTTTATTACTTTCTGCTCCATCCCATTTTCTGGTCTCGTAAATTGCCTCACCGTTTACATCTAACCAATCTCCAATATCTAACAATCTTTGTTGTTGGATAACCGGAATTCTTCCGTCGGCTGTTGGTCCAATATCAAGTAATAAGTTTCCTCCGGCTGCAACCTTTTCAATTAACATGTCAATTAGTGCATCGGACGACATATAATTACCTAAGTCTTCCATTTGGTTGTAACCAAAAGAGGTCCCAATTCCACGGCACTCCTCCCACGGACGATCAGTTTCACCAATTCCTTTGCTTTCGTGAACCATATCGTACTCTGTTGTGAAATATCCGCCAAGTTTGCCACGGGTTTCTTTTCCCCATCGGTCGTTAACACAGATTTGCTCTTTTACCGGCGACTCATTATACAACCAGGAAAGGAATTCTGTGCTTTTCCATTTTTCGCTAAGGTGATCCCATTCGCCATCGGTCCATAAAATATCAGGTTCGTAACGGGTTACTAAATCTTTCATTTGAGGAATCATGTGGTTGTCCACATATTTTTCCAGATTATTGTGATAGAGTGGGTTGTACCATTCGTACAAAGAGTAATAAAAACCCATGTGCAATCCGGCATTTTTTACTGCGGTGCTTAGATCGCCACAAATGTCTCGATGAGGACCAATGTCAACACTGTTCCAATTCCAGCTTTGTTCGCTTGGCCAAAGTGTAAAACCCTCGTGATGTTTTGAAGTAAGCATTACATATTTTGCCCCCGATTTTTTAAAAACATCAGCCCATTGAACAGGATCCCAGTGTTCGGCTTTAAAATCACCTGCAAAATCCTGGTATTTAAAATCTTCGCCATACATTTTGTTGTGATAATCGCGGAACATTTTCCCTGCTTTGCTGTCTTCGTTAATTCTCCACCAGTACCATTCCGAGTATTTTGCATAAACGCCAATGTCTTCGTTTGCCGGAGCCCATGCGGGAACTGCATAAATTCCCCAATGAATAAAAATTCCAAACTTAACATCTTCAAACCATGTTGGAACCGGACGACTGTTTATTGATTCCCAATTGCTTTCGTATTGTTGTGCGAAAGTTGTGATTGTAAATAGAATTATGAGAAGGATTAAAATTGATTTTTTCATAATGAATTGGTTTAGATTATTAAGAAAGTTTTCAGTTGCAGTCGCAGCTATCAGTTTTTTACTGCGACTGAAAACTGCGACTGCCTACTAATTTTATTTTCCATTAAACTCCTTAATTGCTTCCAACATAGCAACTATATTTTTAACCGGAACATTCGCCTGAATATTATGAACTGTATTAAAAACAAACCCGCCATCTTTATTAAATATTTCGCAGGTACGCAATACTTGTTCACGAACTTCTTCAGGTTTTCCAAAAGGAAGTACTTTTTGAGTGTCAACTCCTCCTCCCCAAAAAGTTAAGTCGCGACCATATTTTTGTTTTAGTTTCACAGGATTCATTCCTTCAGCATTAATTTGCACTGGATTGATTATGTCAAATCCTGCACGGATAAATCCATCCATAAATGTTTCAACAGCACCACAAGAGTGTTTAAATGTTTTCCATTGTGTGTTTTCGTGAATCCAGTCGTTTACTTTTTTGTAATAGGGAAGCCACATTTCGTCAAATTGTTCCGGAGC
>Ga0307988_1002040_pt1 | contig 10490 bp, 9 predicted proteins | sample EllFjometagen183_FD_203166 | JGI IMG/M metagenome (GOLD analysis project Ga0307988, IMG submission 203166) | Marine microbial communities from Ellis Fjord, Antarctic Ocean - #183 | ecosystem: Environmental > Aquatic > Marine > Unclassified | place: Southern Ocean | collected 2014-10-08 | reverse complement strand
TTTTAATATATGGATGCCCCATTTTTGCAGTAACATTCCAGTCTATACTTCTTACGTCATCTTCATGTGTATACTCTCTAACCTCATCAAACTCAATTCCACTTCCTTTAAAAACGCTATGATAAGCTCCGGCAGTTATCTCATCCACCATCCGTCTTGTACGAATTTCTATCTTTCTAATTCTTGCTATTAAATCTTTTGAAAGCATTATTTAAACTCCTATATCTGATAAAACGGGCGAATACAGGATTCGCGCCCTACCGATTAACGGGCGAATACAAGATTCGCGCCCTTCAGCGGACAGCCACACAGGGCAGTCCCTACACCGACTCACAGACTAACTGACTTACCGGTTATGGTGTCAACAGCTCGTCAAGAATCAATTTTATCATATCATCAGATGTCATATTTTCAGCTTCAGCTTCATAGCTGACAATCATTCTATGCCTCATAATATCAGGTGCAATATTTTTAACATCCTGTGGAACAACATAAGCTCTGCCTTCCATAAATGCCGCCGCTTTTGCACATAGTACCATCGCGATAGAAGCTCTAGGTGAAACCCCATATTGTATCAAAGAATCTAGATCTTTCAGGTTAGCATTTGACTGTCTGGAAGAAAGGTGTTCACGTTCTGTTGGCCGTGTTGCAATGGCAATATCTAAAATATATTCTGCTATTTTATCATCTAAGTATATTTTATCAACCCATTTTCTGGCTTCGATAATTTTATCTAGACTGACTACAGACATTGCTTCAAGATCCAATTCCGTATGAGCAATACGCTCAAGAATTAACTTTTCTTCACTGCGTTTTGGATATGTTACATTGAGTTTAAACATAAAGCGATCAACCTGGGCCTCAGGAAGAGAATAAGTACCTTCATGTTCAATGGGGTTCTGTGTAGCCATTACTAAAAATGGATAAGGAAGCTCAAGAGTTTGTCCTCCAATAGTCACCTGTTGTTCCTGCATGCATTCAAGTAAAGCACTCTGTACTTTTGCAGGAGCTCTATTAATTTCATCAGCTAAAGCAATATTTGCAAAAATAGGCCCTTTTTTTATACTGAATGTATGATCTTTTGGATTATAAATATTAGTACCAACCACATCTGCAGGGAGTAAATCAGGAGTAAACTGTATTCTTGAGTAAGTTCCGCCAATAGCCTGAGCAATGGTCTTTACGGCTAAAGTTTTAGCCAAACCCGGTAAGCCTTCCAGTAAAATATGTCCATTAGCAATCAAAGCAAGAATCATTCGATTAACTAAAGTTTCCTGTCCAACTATAACTCTACCAATTTCTGTTTTTAAAGTTGGAATAAAAGAAGCAACCTCACCAATTTGACTCTGAAGCTCCTGAATTGATTTTTTATCCATAACCTATATCCCTATAATATTTATTTAAAATGATGTTTTAGTGAACTGTTTTTTACAATTTATAACTTATAATATATAGTTTAAAAAGAGTATTTGAAAATTCAAAGAAAATATTTAAAAATATTACAATTTTTTAAATTAATAAATATAATATAAACATTAAACATGGAATATCTAACATGAATAAACTATTAATAGCAAGTTCTAATAAACATAAAATTGAGGAATTGAAACATATCCTTAAAAATACAGGTATTATCGTCATCTCACCCGATGAAGTAGGTGGAATACCTGATGTAGAAGAAACGGGGTTAACTTTTGAAGAAAATGCCTCTCTCAAAGCCGTTCAAATATCAAAACTTAAGGGTTGTCATGTATTTGCAGATGATTCTGGCCTTGAAGTAGAAGCACTTGACTGGCGACCTGGCATTTATTCTGCTAGATATGCTGGACCAGAGGCTACAGATCGTGATAGAATAGAAAAACTGCTAAAAGAGTTAGCAGATAAATCTAACAGAAATGCAAGATTTGTTTGCGTTATTGCTATATCTGACAAAGATGGAAGTGTAACAACATACAGAGGTGAAGTATATGGGCAAATTCTTTATTCAGCAAAAGGGACAGCAGGCTTTGGTTACGATCCAGTTTTTATGCCAACAGGTTACAACAAAACTTTTGCAGAACTCTGTTCAGACGAAAAAAATAAAATTAGCCATAGAGCAATGGCCATGCTTAAAGCCCTACCGGAACTAAAAAGTCTTAAAAATAAATAACTGTATTTCAAGTTGCACCTAATTGATGCTCAATTATAACATTTTTTATAAGTCAAACATAAGCTTTAACAGTAATAATTATAACTGTGCTAAGTATACAAATTAGTTTGACATTAACTTAATATTGCGTAAATTAGAATTTTATCAGTATAAACTTTGTGTTAGAGAAAAGAAATAAATATTACCATGCAAGTGAAAACATTAGTAATAACAGGTTTTGGCCTTAACTGTGAAGCCGAAACAAAAGCTGCCTTTGATCATTGTGGTTCCGAGACTGACTTAGTTCACCTAAATAATCTGCTGAATGGTACTATATCAATACATAATTACCATATATTGGTGTTTATAGGAGGATTTTCTTTCGGCGATCATCTTGGAGCCGGGACAGTTTTTGCAAATAAACTTAAGTTTGGACTAAAAGATGACATTATAAAATTTATTAGTGATGAGAAACTCATAATAGGTATTTGTAATGGTTTCCAGACAATGACAAGATTAGGTCTTCTCCCTGGGATTGATAATAACTACCTTTCTGAACAGAGTGTCGCTCTTAACTGGAATGATAGCGGTGTTTTCAGAGATGACTGGGTCACCTTAAACGTTGAACAAAATAGTCCATGTATTTTTACCAAAGGAATTGATAAGCTAGAAGTTCCAATACGTCATGGCGAGGGTAAATTCATAGCGAATTCTGATATTTTGGAAATGATAGAAAAGAATAATTTAGTAGTACTGAGATATACAGATACGAATGATAATCCAACTCAGAAATTTCCCTTCAACCCTAATGGTTCATTAAATGCAATTGCTGGAATATGTGATCCCACGGGAAGAATATTTGGTCTCATGCCACATCCCGAAGCATATCTATCACCTTATAATCATCCAAACTGGATAAAACAAAAATATATCGGAAACCTACCTAAAGAAGGTCAGGGAATGAAAATATTCAGAAATGCAGTTCAGCATATAAGAAATAATTTTCCTACTTTATCCCAATCTGATTTTTTTTGAACAAACCATTCAACCGAAAAATTGTCATCTCTATCTATATTTACACAATTATAAGTAATATATATTTTTTTAGTATTTCTAGAAAATTCATCTGAAATATTTTCATGTAAATTATCTTTCATAAGTTCATATAGTTTAAACTTTTTAATCGCTGGAGAATTTTGAAACGATGAATCAGGATCAATTAATGCTCCTTTGAGCTTGTTATCAAGGTCATTCCCTGAATAGCCACAAAGTACGATTCCCAAAAAAAATCAAACATAAACTTAACAATCTACGCATAATTTATAATCCTAATACTATAAAACATTATACAATAAACATATAAACGACGAGTTACATTAATTTCTAGTTCTAACTAATCCACCTTTTAACACTTAACTCAACGGACAGAAATATATTTTCTGCCCTGCTGACTAATTCATTAATATTAATTATCTGCCTATAACTACTTTTACTTTCTCACCAGGCATAAGAACATAACGAGTCATAGGAAAGAACAATTTCTCACCTTCTTTGTAATCCTTAGGTGGATCAATTAAAACTATATCATGAACTTTCAACGAACCTTTTTCTTTTAAAACCTGCATTTTCATTGTACCTGAAACAGTAGCAAATAAATCAGCAGGAGTTATGTATACCTTACTGGCAGTGAAAATATTATGAATCCCTTTATTTGGATTCATATCACGTTCTCCATCAATTTTCCAGACAAAATTACCTTCAGAATCCTTTAAAATGCCTTTTTTGTTAACCCCAAGAGTATTTCCAACTATATCCACAACAGTTAAATCAAAATTCCATACCTCTGCAAATTTCTTTTGTACTGTCACCTTTAATCCAGGATCATTAATAATAGCAGATGGATAATTCTCTGTTATAAAAGTAACACCATCATCTGTAAGAAGAGTTCTTCCATATAGTACACCTTGAGGTTTATTTTCCCCTCCAGCATATATTTTAACAGGTTTATTCGATAATTTTTTTGCCTCGCTTCTGTCCATTTTAACTGTGATTCCAATAGGATTGAGCTGTGTGTATTCAAGTACATAACCTCCCGAAGCTACTCCGTTAGTCTCATAAATTTTGGTAATCATTCCTTCGAATGGAGGTCTGTATACAGCTTCCCTAACGTCCTCGTATTTAACATTAATCATAGTCTTGTCTGTTTCATACTTTTTAAGAGCACTAATATATTTATCAGTATAACTATCAAGTGTTGCTACTGACACTGCCCCCGGGGACACAAGTTTTTTATACATATCAAACTCCAATTTTCTATCTTCTAACACAACCTTTGAAGTTTTAGTATAATCTTTATACCCCTTAACATAACCTTCCCAAAATGGCATTACATATTTATATAATGGTGTACCCTGAATCACTTTGTCACCATTCATATTTGTTATATAAGTTTCTCCTATATATCCAAGTTTATTAACATATCCAATACCACCTTCATAAGAAGCATCATAATTAGCAGTACGTTTGACTACTTCCAACGTAATTACCGTTCCTGTAAATTCTTTCGCAGCAAAAACCGTCGTATATGCAACAGATAAAAACAGGAGTACTATTAAACAAATTTTACTATATTTATACATATTTCCTCCTACTTTTTAGATATTTTTCTAAGATAATTCTTATTTTCAACGGGACCATCACCAATGACTATTCTTACATCATCTCCAGGCATTAAAAGATAAGCCTGTTGGGGATAAATTACTGTTTCTCCATCTTTCAGCCCTGGAGGAGGATTACTTAAAACAAGATCATACAGTTCCAGATTCTCATTATCCTTTAATGAAATTACTTTTGAATAATTGCTTAGATACCGAATTAGTTTTCCAGGTTTGATATAAATTTTTCCAATAGGGAATGTATAATCTATTCCTTTATCAACCTGCATCACTTTTTGTCCCTTAGCTTTCCAAACATAAGATCCTTTTTTATCTTTTTGAATCGCATTAAGAGGTACCCCCAATACACTGGAAGAAGCCGAGTTAAATTCAAAACGGCTCAATGGTTGCCAATCTCGGAGAATAGGTATTTTATTATTTTTAAGAATAGTATTTTTCTCAATTACAGGAAAATTCGGAGTAGCAAGTAGAAGTCCTTTTCCAGCCATCATTCCATATATATGTGATACTCCCAATGGTTTATCTACTCCTTTATAGTACACTTTAATAGGCGTGGAATGATTTAATTTAATTTGCTCTTCTATAGGCAAATTCACCATAATTCCGATTGGATTCAATTGTGCAACCGTAATACATGGTGCTCCACCTACATCACTACCGCTTCCCTGTGATACTTTAGTAATGATTCCTTCAAATACCGGCTTTGTAGTCTCAAGATCAACTGCATATTTTCCCTCGACTAGAACAGAAATATCATTATTATATTTCCCAAGTGCAGTTTCATAGTCATCTTTCATATTTAATGTTTGTAGATCACTTACTGCGTCATCTTTTAATAAATCCTTATATCTTCTAAAAATGTCAAAAGTTAATTCTTTTATTCGTTTTTGGGCAGCCAGTTGAATTTCATCTCTCTTAACATATGCTTCCCAGTCTCCGGTATATCCATCAATCAAAATAGTCCCAGGTACAATAACCTTTCCCTTAGCATTATAAATACCAGGTTTGACTATTGATCCAAATTGAGCTGAATAGTCTACCCAGCCACGAGAGCAGGATCCAATTGTTGTATTCTGCGACTCTTTTTCAATAGGGACTATTTTTCCATTATATTCTCTGGCTGCATATAATGATAGGGATAAAAAGATTGATCCAAAAATTGAAAATTTTACTAACCGATTAAAATAATTCATTATTCACCCCCCACTACGACTTTTACTTGATCTCCAGGCATAAGCAGATAACGTCCCTCAGGATAAAGAACAGTCTCTCCATTCTCTAAGTCATTTTGAGGATTCACCATCACTAAATCGTACAATTCCAAATTCCCACAATCTTTCAATGCTATTTTTTTCTCTGAATTGGAAACAATCCGCATTAAATCATCCACTTTCACATAAACTTTTTCTATCTGAAAATAGCGATCAATAGTCTTATCAGGTTGCATGGTTTTCTGCCCTTTTGCTTTCCATACAAAGTGCCTGTCACCATCTTTAACTAATGAATTTGCAGGAACGCCCAAAATATCAGGATTTCTATATACGTAAAACTTTAATACAGGATCCCAGTTTCTTATAATTCGAGGAGTACTTTTCTGGATAACTTTTATTCCATCAATTACAGCGCAGTTTTCAGTAAGAAATTCAATCCCGTTATCAGTAAGGACTGATCTACCGTAAATTATTCCCTGTGCATTGTCTGAATTTAGAGGATAAATTTTCACTGGAGTATTATTACCGATATCTCTTGCTGTGGCTCTATCCATTTTTACTTTTATACCAATTGGATTCAGCTGAACAACCTGAACCGCCGGTGTTCCAGAGGTTGATTGTTCCACAGTACCATAATCTTTAGTTACTATACCTTCAAATGGTGCCATATCTGTATATCTTTTCACTTCACGCTGATATCGCAAGTAAGAAGCTTTAGCATTAGCTCTTGCAATTATGCATTTCCAATAATAAATCTGAGCCTGCTGATACTTCTGCACACTTGAAGCATCATTTTCACTTACTAATGTCTTAAACCTATTGAAATCAATGTTAGCTACTTTAACATCTTCTTCTGTTGCATTATAAATGGTCTTATATTTATCCAGAACAGCATGCCAATATATCAAATTCATTTGAAGTATTACATTACTCCGCTTAACTACAACACCTTCGGCATTACTGATCTGAGGAGTTATTATTTCGCCAGGCCTTGCAAGATAAGAGTAATTACCATAAATATCCGTACAAAGGAAAAAAGCATAGCTTGAAGTAGCTGTCGGAGTCACAATACCTGTATACTCCTGAGCTCCAATACCTGAGAATGTAGCCACATATCCTATTACCAGGATTACCGAGCAATAAAATAATCTTTTAATATTCACATTTCCCTCCTATTTTAAATGTCTAAGTTAATATTATAAAACTATTTACAGGATCTATTTAGAGACCATCTGAAAGATTCGAAAGAAACGAACTCGCCTTCACAGCACAAAGTTTACAAAGACGAGTAAATGTAATAACCACGCAAAAGTTCAGTCTGATGAACTGTGTAGTTAACATAATTTATATCATTGATTTACACTATTATTTATCTTGATTTTTTAACAAGATCAGTTAAATCACTGTATTCTTTAAACCATGCTATGAAGTTAGGTATTCCTTTTTCAATAGGAGTAGTTGGTGAATAGCCAAGTTTTTTTCTAGCTTTATCAATGTCAGCAAAGGCTTCAGGAATATCACCTGGTTGCATAGGCAACATCTCTTTCTTTGCCTCCATTCCAAGTTCTTTTTCAATAAGAGAAATCATATATAATAGCTGTTCACAATGATTATTACCCAAATTAAATATTTCGTAATTATCAAGCCCTTTACTAAAAATAGAAGCAGTAATTCCTTGAACAATATCATCAATATAAGTAAAATCTCTTTTCATTTTACCATGATTAAATACTTGTATTTTTTTACCTGCCAATATTGCTTCAGCAAATAGCCACATCGCCATATCAGGTCTTCCCCATGGTCCATAGGCAGTAAAAAATCTCAATCCAATGGACTGAAACCCATAGAGATGAGAATAGCTATGTGCCATCAGTTCATCAGCTTTTTTTGTAGCAGCATACAAAGAAATAGGAGTAGTTACAGGGTCTGTTTCACAGAAAGGATATTTAGTATTTCCACCATAAACGCTAGAGCTGGATGCATAAACAAGTTTAGGAATATTATAATGTCTAACTAATTCAAGAATATTGAGAAAACCTGTAATATTGGTATCATTGTATACAAATGGATGTGAAAGAGAATGCCTTACACCGGCTTGAGCAGCTAAGTTCATTACACAGTCAAATTTATATTTTTTAAATATCTGCTCAAGATCATTATATTTTTCGATTGAAAGCCTGTATTCAGTAAAGTTTGGATACGCCTTTAAAACATTCCCTCTAGCCTCTTTCATATCAACAAGGTAATAATCATTGTAATTGTCAATTCCTACAACTTTACACCCTCTTTTTAAAAGATTATGACAAAGATTAAAACCTATAAATCCTGCACTCCCTGTCACTAGTATATAGTTATCTGCCATAATGTTCTTCCTTTTATCTATAAGATTAATTAATTGCTTAGAGCTCCAATGAGACAGAACTCTAAAACATCACTAAAGTGCTGAACTCTTACTCTACGAAACGATATTGAAAGCTAATGTCAAAATTCAATGCTGACCACCGTGGGTAAACTTTAGTATTGCTTTTACTGTTTTGTTCAATTATTTAGACCACGAAGGGCTATGCGATCGCTACTACACCTCTTTTTCCTGTGCATCTGGAGGAACCCACCCTTTTCTATTAATATCCATCCATCTACGGTGTGACCATAACCATTGTTCAGGGCATTCTTTTACAATTTCTTCAAAAGAAGTTACAATATTTTGAGTTATCGCCTTAAGATCTTTTTGTTTATCACCACTTTTTTCAATAGTAAAAGGCCCTCTTACAATTAGTTCAAAATTGAATTTATTATTTAAACGCCTACTTACTACCAACAGAACAGGTGCTCCTGTTTTCAAATAAAGTAAACCCGGAGAATCATGAGTTTTAGCAGGATGCCCAAAAAATGTAGTAACAATTCCAGCTGAACCTCCGGCATGCTGGTCAACTAGTAGTCCTATTATTTTTTTCTGTTTCAATCCTTTCAATAAATGCTTTACTGCACCTTCTTTAGTGTGAATTTCTTGTTTAAAAGAGTGTCTTTTTGAAAATATATACTTACTTAATTTTGGATTGTCAAATTTTCTACCAATACTTACAATTGGTCTAAATAACAAAGAAAGACTTAGCCCTGTAATTTCCCAATTTCCGTAATGAGCACTTGCGCAAATTGTACCCTTGGGATCAAGAAGTGCTGCTTTTTGCTCAGGTGTTATATTATATTTAACATGTTTTTTAACCGTTTCAGGGGATAAAAATTGATCAAGTTTTACGAACTCTACAGCTACTTTCCCAAAATGCACAAAATTATCCATCGCAAGCTTTCTTGCAACTTTAGTGTCATTAGTTATTCCTGCATGAAGAATATGACTAATTGAGCGTTTTCTATGCTTAGCATCTAAATTGAAAAATATTTTACAGCATGTACTTGTAAAGCTGAATGCCACGGATAAAGGAAGAGATCTAATTAATGAGATGCCAAATCTAGCTGCAATATATTCTAGGTTTATTGCAATAACACCTTTTTTCTTCTTACTCATATTATTACTTTCAATATATATTAATTATAAATATTACCACCAACTTTTAATATACAATGAATGTAGCTATTAAACAATTAATTTATTAAATTTAAGATTTTGAAATGATGTTTAATTTTGTATTGTATTCATAAAAATCAGCTCAAAATATAGAAATTATATATAAAATAGACTAAAATGTTATTGTATATATTATTTTGGTTCTCTACTTAAAATGAATGAATAATTTCCAGTATAATAGGGAACTATATTTTATTACACTTATGAACTAAATAGAAGCTGTTTAGGATTAACAGGGTAAAATTATGTTCTATAATAATTTAAATTGTTTACTTGAAAATAATCATTTTTCAACAAAAAAAAGGTCGGATAAACCGACCTTTAATAATTTATAAAACTATATGAATATTTTAAAATTCAGGCATTGGATGAACTTTAATAAATTCTTTTATTTCCTGAGCAATTCCTGCTAAGGCTTCTTTATCTTTTCTATTTTCAACTGCATCATTAATCCATTTAGCAATACATTCCATATCATCTTCAAGTAATCCGCGAGTAGTAACAGCAGGAGTACCAATTCTGATACCACTTGTAATAAATGGTTTTGCAGGATCAAAAGGAATCATATTTTTATTAACTGTTATTCCTGCTCTTTCTAGACATTTCTGAACTGCTTTACCTGTAGTATTCTTAGGCTGTAAATCAACTAGAAGTAGATGATTATCAGTTCCACCTGAAACAATTCTAAATCCGCATTTAGTCAGTTCTTCAGCCAATCTTGAAGCATTTGCAATTAGTTGCTTTTGATAAACTTTAAAACTGTCTGACATAGCTTCATGAAAACAAACAGCTTTCGCAGCTATAATATGCATTAACGGGCCACCCTGAATACCTGGAAATACTTTAGAATTAACAGCTTTAAGGTGCTCTGCTTTACACAGTATCAATCCACC
>Ga0307988_1002039_pt1 | contig 10494 bp, 11 predicted proteins | sample EllFjometagen183_FD_203166 | JGI IMG/M metagenome (GOLD analysis project Ga0307988, IMG submission 203166) | Marine microbial communities from Ellis Fjord, Antarctic Ocean - #183 | ecosystem: Environmental > Aquatic > Marine > Unclassified | place: Southern Ocean | collected 2014-10-08 | reverse complement strand
GAACCAGTTTGACAACAGGTCCCGCGTTAAATACCAGATCCAGCAAAAGCTTTCTCCTTTTGAGGGGGTATAAACCCCTGGTGGAATTGACGGTGTTGTAACAAGGTTAACAGTTAAGGTTTCACGGTCTATTGATGACACTTCCGGTGAATTATCCGGTAGTCGTCATGGCAAGTCAAGGTATCAACAAGATCCGACAAGAAACTCTTGAAAATTTTGTAGAACAACAGTGTTGGTTTTGAATTTCTTGTTGGGGATATTCTTCTTAAATACCCTTTTTGCTTGAAGTTATCCACTTTATCCACAGTTTAGCTATTGTGGCTCTCAACCATGGCATAGGCAGAGTGGTTGTGGATCGATTCAAAGTTCTCACATTGAATCGTGAACCAGCTGATTTGTTCGACAGCTCGCAACTTTTCTGTGACCGCGCGGACCATATCTTCGACAAACATGGGGTTATCATAGGCTTGTTCAGTTACGGCCTTTTCATCTTCACGTTTCAGTAACGCGTAAACGGGGCAGCTTGCACATTCTTCAACCCATTGAATCAGGTCCTCCAACCATATATGTTCGGAGTATCTGATCTGTACGGTGACGATGCTGCGTTGATTATGGGCACCGCGCTCACTGATCTCTTTGGAGCATGGACACAAGGATGTTACCGGGATGCTTGCCTCAAGAATAAAGTCAAATTCTTCCGTTTGTGTCCCCAGCATACGACACTGGTATTCTAATAAACTCCGGGCACCCGATACTGGAGCACGTTTTTCAATGAAATAAGGGAAATCAAGTTCCAGATGCGCCCGGCCAGATCCGAGCCGAGATTTCATTTCGGCCAGGATTGTTTCCATATTTTCAACGCTGATACCGTCATGATAGAGATTGAGAACTTCAATAAAGCGGCTCATGTGAGTCCCTTTAAAGTGTTCGGGAAGATCAACAAACATATTGACCTTTGCCACGGTGTGCTGTTTTTCACGATACTTATCCAGCACCACAATCGGATAACTGATATCCTTCACTCCGACCTTATCAATCGCAATATTTCGTGTATCACGGCTTTGCTGCATATCAGGCATTGCGATTGTCGGCTGCTTTTTATTATCACTAGACATAAGGGATAGGATCCTTCTGTCCGGCGTCAGCAAATCCTTTTAATCGCAGTCGGCAGGAATCGCATTGACCGCAGGATAATCCTGCTGGCGTCGGGTCGTAGCAAGAGTGAGTCAGTTGATAGTCAACCCCCAGAGCTAATCCCTGTTGAATAATTTGTGCTTTGGTTAGATCAAGCAGTGGCGCATGGATCTGGTAAGGTCGACCCTCAACGCCGGCTTTGGTCGCCAGATTTGCCATTTGCTGAAAAGCTTGAATAAATTCAGGCCGACAATCGGGATAACCGGAGTAATCGAGTGCGTTGACACCGATATAAATATCGCTGGCCCCAAGGACCTCAGCCCAACCGAGAGCAAACGAGAGAAATATCGTATTTCGAGCTGGCACATAGGTCACTGGAATTTCACCTTCGGAAACGCCACTTTTGGGCACATCAATGTCTGCTGTTAAAGCGCTACCGCCCATCTTGCGTAGATCAATATCAATAACCATGTGTTCTTCTGCTCCGATTAACGGAGCATATTCACGCGCCTTTTCCAGCTCAATAGTATGCCTTTGACCATAAGCAAAGCTGAGAGCATAGGGCTTATATCCCTGCTCCCGAGCCATTGCCATACAGGTTGTAGAATCAAGACCTCCGCTATAGAGGACGACAGCTTTTTTCATTGCCAACCTTCTTTCAATATGTCCTGCCTATATTATAAAATTGGAATACAAGAATAGTTTGAAGAATAAGCCGAACATTGTGGCGGGTCAAGCCTCCAATCAGTTGCTCCAACATCTGCTGCATGTTATAAATCACAACTTGCTTTCGACGTTCTCAAAGATTTTGATGCCTCTATTAAAAAACAGATAAAATGAATCGCTATTTAAAGTATTTTATATTCTTATTCTTTGGCATGCCCCTTCTTGGGGTGGCTCTTCTGGTTGGAGCCTATTTTTATGTTTCAACGACTTTGCCAAAGGTTGAAACATTATCTGATTATCGGCCTCCGTTGATAACCCGGATCTATGCTGATGATGCCTCTATTATTGCTGAATACTCCCGAGAACGGCGAATTTTAGTCCCTTTTGACAAAATGCCAAAAACTTTAGTGCAAGCCTTTGTTGCTGCTGAAGACGCGAGTTTTTTCAAACATCAGGGGATCAATTTTATCTCTATTCTGCGGGCAGCCCTCAAGAATGTAAAAGCCGGGGGGATTGCTCAAGGGGGCAGTACGATTACCCAGCAGGTTGCGAAAAAGCTGTTGTTAACCTCAGAAAGAACCTTCACCCGTAAGTTTAAGGAGGCAATTCTTGCCTGGCGGATGGAAAAAGCTCTGACCAAGCAGGAAATTCTCTATCTTTATTTGAACCAGATCTATCTTGGCCATCGTGCTTACGGTGTTGAAGCTGCATCAGAAAATTATTTTGATAAAAATGTCGAAGAATTGACTTTGGCAGAATCGGCAATCCTAGCAGGATTACCTCAGGCACCAAGTAGGTATTCTCCTTATCGTCATTATGCGCGTGCCATGGACCGGCAAAAGTATGTTCTCGAGCGTATGGTCAAGGAGGGCTTCATCACCCCAGAGGAATATGCTCAGGCAGCCCAAGAAGAGGTTGCTATAAAGCCTCGCTTGAATAATCTTTTGAAGGTTACGGCCTACTTCAATGAGCAGGTGCGTCGTTATTTGGAAGAACGGTTTGGCGAAGAGGTTCTCTATACCGGTGGACTGCAAGTTGAAACCAGTATTAATTTGCCGATGCAGAAGGTTGCTCAACAGGCGGTCAAATCAAATCTACGTGCGCATGACAAACGTCAGGGCTACCGCGGTGCTCAACAAGTTCTGGATGAAGCAGCAAGGCTAGAATTTATCACCAAACAAGAAGATGAGCTGATAAAAGAGCCTTTGACGGATGGTAGCTTTGCCCAAGCAATCATTGTCGGGCAAGAGGATGACTTACTGCTATGCAAAATAGGTGCTAGAGACGGAGCTATTTCGATAAAGGAATCGAAATGGGCTGCCCCCATTGAATTTGTTGATTTTGAGACAGAGCCACTTGGTAACATTGGCGAGAAAAAAAAGACCTTGTTTCCTCTCGGCTCCCTGGTTGAGGTCAAGGTTCTTGACCTTGAGTCCGATGTGATAACGCTGGGTTTGGAACAGATACCACTTGCTCAGGGAGCATTGGTTGCCATAGACCCTTTTAGTGGCCAGATTAAAGCAATGGTTGGTGGCTATGATTTTGCTGTAAGTCAGTTTAATCGGGCAATTCAAGCCAAACGCCTGCCCGGCTCTGCGATTAAACCACTGATTTATGCAGCCGCCCTTGATCGCGGCTATACCCCCGCCAGTGTTATCCTTGATACACCCCTTATCTATGAAAACATCAAAGAAGACACCGGGAAGCTGGAAGAGTGGAAACCGAAAAACTACGAAGAGAAATTCTATGGACCAACCCTGTTTCGCAATGCTCTGGCACATTCCCGTAATGTCGTAACAATCAAAATTCTCGAAGATATCGGGGTTAACTATGCGGCCAACTATATTAAAAAGCTTGGCCTGGAAACACCGCAACAGCGCGATCTGTCGATGGCTCTTGGATCAACCGCGGTTACACCACTGGAAATGCTGACGGCCTACACAGTTTTTGCCAACGGAGGTGTTCTGATTCCACCAACGTATATCACCAGAATTCGTGATCGCGATGGCCGGATTCTCGAATCCATCGATCCTGCTGATTTTGCGACAGGTATGGCTGCTGATCAACGCCTGATCCGTAAGCCCCCACGACGGGTGATCTCACCAGAGACTGCCTACTTGATAACCAATGTTATGGAAAGTGTTGTCAGGGAAGGAAGCGGCTGGCGTGCTAAAGCTATTGATCGCCCTTCAGCCGGTAAAACTGGAACGACCAACGATCTGAAAGATGCCTGGTATGTTGGTTTTATCCCGAAACTGGCTTGTGTTTCCTGGGTTGGTTACGACCAGGAACGTCCTTTGGGGAAAAGTGAGACAGGCTCACGCGCCGCAGCACCAGCATGGGTCGCATTTATGCAAAAGGCGAAAAAACAATATCCAGCTGAAAACTTTTATGTTCCCGACAGTATTGAATTCCATTCAATTGATAAAAAAACCGGGTTACTTCTGGCTGAAGATGACAAAGATGCTTATTTTGAAGTCTTTGCTCCCGGGACCGCACCAACCCGTATGAGTGGTGAAGAAAAGTTGAAGGCTAAGGACTTTTTCCGGCTGGATCTGGAAGGAACTTTGTAGGATTTACTACCACTTTTCAATTTCTTATGGGTATTCCCACGTTGACTCGCCATTCTAGATCTTTCCTACTTGAATACTGCTTCTTTCATTAAATATTGACTTGGACAGACTTCGGCTTATTATATGTGAAAATCTCAGTTAATAAAAAAGGGATTTACGGTCTGAATAACTAACATTCACAAACAAGAGGAGGAAAAATGAAGAAGAAAATTTTCAGTATCCTAATCGCGTTATCCTTTGTTCTCATCTCTTTTATCGGAGCCCATGCTGCCTCAACAGCAAAAATCGGTTTCACTTACATTATGTCCGGTCCGTTGTCAGCCTATGGTCAGTTTGCTAAGCAGGGCGCTGAACTTGCTATAAAAGAGATCAATGCTGCTGGCGGGATTAACGGTCAGAAGATTGAGGGATTTTTTGAGGACTCGACCGGCAAGGCTGATGTGGCCCTGCGTGCCATCAGAAAATTGGTCTATCAGGACAATGTTGATATCCTCATCGGTCTCGATTCAAGTGGTGTGGCAAAAACCGTCGTTCCTTCCATTGAACAGATGAAAACTCCTTTAATCATTACCCATGCCGCCACTCCGGACGTCACCGGTAGCGTCTGCAACAAATACACGTTTCGGATTTCTCTCAACCTGTCTCAGAATGTCAAGGCGGCAGCCTTGATTGCCAAGGAAAGCGGGGCACAAAAGTGGACTACCGTTGGTCCTGACTATGCTTTTGGGCACCAGTCTTGGGAATATTTTTCAAAGTACCTGAAAGAGCTCAACCCTGCAGCCAACTTTCTTCCTCAGACCCAGGTCGCTTTCCCGCCATTTAAAACCACCGATTTCAGCCCCTATATCACTAAGGTCATGGGGAGCAAACCTGATGGTGTCTTTATCTCACTCTGGGGCGGCAATCTGATTGACTTTGTCCGCCAAGCCAGCAGCATGGGCTTTTTTAATGGTGATTTTCAGGTGTTGATGTCTCTTGGTGGGGCAACCGAAGTTCTGACCGCCCTGGGTGACAAGATGCCGGAAGGACTGTGGGTCGGCACACGCTACTGGTTCTTGGCCAACGACTCACCAATGAACAATAAATTCGCTAAGGACTATTTCACAACCTTCGGCGCTTATCCTTCCTACAATGCCCATGGAGCTTACAGTGCCGTCTATGCTTATAAGGCTGCGGCAGAAAAAGCTGGATCCTTTGACAAGATGGCAATTGTTAAAGCTCTTGAAGGACTTAAAATTGAACTGCCAACTGGCATGATTGAGTTCCGCAAAGGTGATCATCAAGCTGTGACCGATGCGCATTGGGGAAAAACAGCAGCAGATCCCGCATATCCGCATCGTATTCTCAAGCCGATAAAAATCTTTAAAGGTGCTGATGTTACTCCATCTGTTGCCGAAACCGGATGTTCTTTAGGTGCAGCAATGTAATAAGAAAACTTGAGAAAATGTATTTGATTTTATGGTAGCGGGGGGAGAATATCCTTCCGCTACACTTTTTTTGTTGTTTCCTGTCTTTCGGAGTTGCTATGGACATCCTGCTGTTGAATATCCTGAACGGCTTGAGTTGGGGGATGCTGCTGTTTCTCATTGCCGTAGGTCTGTCAACTGTTTTTGGGGTCATGGGCGTGCTAAATTTCGCTCATGGTTCGCTGTTTATGCTCGGGGCATACTTGTGCATGCAGGCCATGCAATATTTTGATTCTTTCTGGTTCGGTTTGCTGGTTGGACCTTTGTGTGCCGTTATTGTTGGTGTACTCATTGAGAAATTCCTGCTCAAACGCATTTATGATCGGGATGTTTCTTATCAACTTCTTTTGACCTTTGCGATCCTGCTGATTTTAGATGATGCTGTGCGGATGATTTGGGGTTCCGGTTATCATGTTGTTGATCCCCCCGCCATCCTCAGTGGTATCATGAGTATTGCTTCCCAGGATTACCCCGTTTACCGCTTCTTTCTGATTTTGATTGGCCCGCTGATTGGCGGCCTGCTCTGGTCGTTTTTCCATTTTACCAAATGGGGAAAAATTATTCGTGCGGCCTCCTTTGATAATATCATGGCGGAAGGTGTCGGCATTAATGTGCCACTGATCTACACGGCGGTATTTGCCTTGGGTACTTGGTTGGCTGCCTTTGGGGGAGCCTTGGCCGCCCCACTACAGAGTCTCAATCCGTCAATGGGTGAAAAAATTATTATCGAAAGCTTCATTGTTGTGGTTGTTGGTGGCATGGGCAGCTTTCCCGGAGCCTTTGTTGGGGCTCTGCTGCTCGGGATGCTGGAATCATTTGGCCCTGTTTTTGCGGGCCGTGCACAGATGGCCCTTCCTTACATTCTTTTGGCGGTTATTCTGCTGATCAAGCCGAATGGTCTGTTCCGGAAAGGAGTGTGAGCATGAATTTAACTCAGCGTCACAACCTGCTCGGACCTGCCCTGCTCACGTTGGCACTATTGCTGGCCCCGCTGGTGATTCCCATCTACTGGACGATGATTCTTTCGGAAATCCTGATTATGGGCCTGATGGCTGTCAGCTTTAATCTGCTCCTCGGATATACCGGCTTACTCTCTTTTGGTCAGGGGGCATTCTTTGGGCTCGGTTCTTACAGTGCCGCTCTGATGCTTCAGGCAGGCTATCAGAATCTATTTATAATTCTTTTGGTCGGTATGTTGGTGGCGCTAATTGCAGCGCTGGTCGTCGGTTTCTTTTCGGTCCGGTTGGATGAAATCTTTTTTGCCATGATTACTCTTGGCTTCGGTATGCTGTTTTTTTCTATCGCCCATAACTGGCTAGAGGTCACCGGTGGTAGTGATGGTTTGCCGGTTTTTAACTTACCTAGTCTGAGCCTGTTTGGCCTTCAGTTGACTTTCTATGCCCCGGTCAACATGTATTATCTGGTTTTTGTCATCGTCTTGATCGGAATGATTCTGCTTTGGCTGATAGTTCATTCTCCCTTCGGACTGGTGCTCAAGGCGCTGCGTGAGAATAAACATCGGGTTTCCTTTATCGGTGGCAACGTCAAAACTCTACGCATTGTCGCTTTTGCTATCTCTGGGGCCTTTACCGGTCTGGCTGGGGTATTGTTCTGCCTGTTCAACAATATGGCAACCCCGGAATTCATGCACTGGAGCTTTTCAGCTAAACCCGTCATCATGTCAGTTATTGGCGGGACCAGTGTATTCCTTGGGCCACTCTTTGGAGCAGGTATTTTCTTTGTTCTTGAACAATTGATTATTCAATACACAGAAAATTGGATGCTCTTTCTTGGAATTTTTCTTGTCCCTATTGTTCTTTTTTTTCCCCAGGGGGTTTTTGGCACCTTACGCAACAAGTTTTTCAAACGGGGGGAAAAATGATTTCTAACGCCGTCTTACAAATAGAAAATCTGGGGCACTCTTACGGTAAGTTTAAAGTCATAGAAGATATTTCACTTGCGATTGGCAAGGGTGAGATGTCGGCGCTGATCGGCCCTAACGGGGCCGGGAAAACCACTTTTTACAACGCGATCTCCGGTAAGTTTCCTCCGACAAAGGGCAAGGTGCTGTTGAATAATGAAGACATCACCGGCCTGCCGTCGCATCGGGTTGTTGACAAGGGGATGTGTCGTTCTTTTCAAATCACCAATATTTTTGCAGAGCTCACAGTTGCGGAAAATGTTTTTAGTCCGTTGATTATCCAGCAGAATAAGCATTTTAAACCTTATGGTAATATTTTTAAAGACAAGCAGATCACAGAAAAAGCATTCCACACGTTGGAGCAAGTGGGTCTGGCTGATCGTGCTGATCAGGTCGTTGCCAATCTCGCCTATGGGGACAAACGTCTGGTTGAAATGGCCATTGTTCTAGCCCGCGACCCAAGCGTTGTGCTTCTGGACGAACCAACGGCGGGAATGAATCCTGAAGAAACGGAAAACATGATTAGTCTGATCAAAAAATTGGCAAAAAATTCAGGAACTACTTTTTTTATCACTGAGCACGACATGAAGGTGGTTTTTTCCTTGGCTGAAAAAATCTACGTTCTGCACCAAGGGCACCTTCTTGCCCAGGGAAACCCAAAAGAAATCCGTGCTAATGAACAAGTTCAAGAGGCTTATCTGGGGAGAAAAGTCCATGCTTAAAGTTGCAGATATTCATACCTACTATGATGACAGTTACATTCTTCAAGGTGTTGATCTGGAAGTGAAAGCCGGAGAAATTGTCTGTCTTCTCGGTCGTAACGGCGCGGGAAAATCAACGACGATGAAAAGCATCATGGGATATAACCACCCACGCAAAGGGACTATCAGGTTTCTTGATCAGGATATTTCTAAGCAAGCCGTTTTTAAAAATGTCCGCCTTGGTCTTGCCTATGTACCGGAGGACCGGCGTATTTTTTCCGAACTAACCGTTCAGGAGAATTTTGAAGTTTCTTTTAATGATGCGGTTGAGACTCGGTGGGCCATTGATGATTTATTCTCAATTTTCCCACTGCTAGATAAATTCAGGCATCGGAAAGGGGGAGAATTAAGCGGTGGTGAACAACAAATGGTGGCCATCGCCCGCGCCTTGGCAGGCCAACCCAAAATGTTACTGCTCGATGAGCCCTGTGAAGGGTTAGCTCCTGTTATTGTTGAGCAGTTAGGAGAGATTATCAGTGGGTTGAAAAAACATTTCCCGATCTTTTTAGCGGAACAGAATGCTCATTTTGCCCTGGAGATATCTGACCGTGGTTATGTCATTGATAAAGGTCTGATCCGCTTTTCCGGAACGCGCAACGAGTTGCAACAGAACGAAGAGATCAAAAAGCGGTATCTTTCTGTCTGACTATAACCGAGATAAGACATAATAATAGCAACCACCTTACCTGTTTTATGGGAAACTGGTTAAGGTTCACCCTTAGGCACAAAGATTTCTCCATCAAGGTAGAAAGCCTGGAAACGTTCGGTCAAAATCGGGTGTGACGGAAGCAGCTGCAATTCCCGACCTTTGAGTGGTCCTGCGAATGCCCGGCCGGTTAACCATGACCAGCGGCTACCAGTTTCACGATCAATGAATAATGGATGGCCACTACCATCCAGCTCTTGCAGTTGTGAGAAGGTAAGGATTTGACCATCAATCCGTCGCTCCCACACATAGGTCGTGTTTGTTGTGGCATGAAACGCTACCAGTAACGGGAAGCCATTTAGAGCATCATTGACCAGAGCCTGCTCCTTTAAGTCTCGATAGGGATAAAGCCGTGCTCGACCGCGCAACACTACCGCTAACCCGATTTCATCCCCACGCCCAGCCATAGCACCATAGGAGCCCATGAAGCCCTTTCGCTTCACTCCATCGAGAACTAGTGTTCCCGGATAGCGTTGCCGCCAGTCTTCCCAAGTTGTTACCGTTGAGGGGATTAGGGTCAATTGCGCCCCCTTGAGTGGTCCTTCCTCCGCATGACCGGTGACATGCACCCAGAGCGAATTGGTCTGCTTGTCGTACATCACAAACGATTGTTGATAAAGGATTCCGGCATGTCCGAAATCTAGAACCTGATTGCTAAGCTTGCGGTCATACACGATGGCCGTTTGACAGAGCGGTCACCATCCAACCACAATTGGCAACCCAGCGATCGTATCATTACCAAGTTCGTGGATACCCATAACAGCCACCGGGTAGGCTCTGGCTTCACCACCGTAGACAACTCCAATAACCGCATCACGTGGAAGCACCACCTGCAAATCTTCTGCAGCCTCCACCGACAACATGCGTGGATTATTGAAAACGGGAAAAGCATCACGTGGCACCGCCTGTCGCCCGAGCGCATAGCTATTAGCTGTGCTCAACAACAGGATAATAACCAGCGGCAAACTGAACTGAGATAAATATCGCAAAGTTCACTCCTATTTCTTCGGGTTCACAACCTCTGGATCATATATAAAAGTATCGATTTGCTAAAGCCAATCAAGGCAGACAACTGACATCAAAACCGTACCAATCAAGATGTAAGCAATGACCATATATGCAAAGAAATCCATCTTTGCCTGAGTTTCTTGATCATGGTTTTTCGACATCATCATAACCAGCCTCCTAATCTTTTGAAGCTAAAGAACTTCTCTTTCGCCTCGTAGGTAAGGTTATTTTTCGGGCTAATCTCTCCTATGATGGTCTG
>Ga0307988_1002037_pt1 | contig 10499 bp, 8 predicted proteins | sample EllFjometagen183_FD_203166 | JGI IMG/M metagenome (GOLD analysis project Ga0307988, IMG submission 203166) | Marine microbial communities from Ellis Fjord, Antarctic Ocean - #183 | ecosystem: Environmental > Aquatic > Marine > Unclassified | place: Southern Ocean | collected 2014-10-08 | reverse complement strand
AGATTTACTACTTTGTACCTTGGTTAGAGTGATTTATATTATTTGTAATAACCGGGATGATTGATTATTGTATTCCAAATTTTATTCATTGCTTCAGAGGCTCTCATTTCTAGGCGATGTAAAAATAAATGAGAAATATCTGTAATACAAGGATTAATTTCAACTGTTGGTTTAAACTTGTTATTAACCGAAATTACAGGTTGAACTATGTAGGGAAATATACCTGATGTTCCTATGCTGATTACTAGGTCAATACGACTATCTAATAAATCATATAGTTTGGTTATCGCTGCTGTTGGCAATTGCTCACCGAATAAAACTACCTTAGGACGAATGATTCCTCCACAGTAAACACATTTAGGCGGAAAAGATGTTTCATTTTGAGATTTTGAAATTAACTCTGCATATTCTTTAATTTTTTTACATTGCGTACAGTAAAGAGTGAAAGTATTTCCATGTATCTCAATTAAATTCTTAGTTTTTACATCTTTATGAAAACCATCTATATTTTGTGTTAATACCCAGGTATCAGGTTTTATCTCCTGTATTAGAGTGATAACTTCATGAGCTCTATTAGGTTTGGCATTTCTGCAAGCAGATCCTATCTGCCATAGGTGTTTCCAGGTGATGTCAGGTCTGGACAGCATCATACTGCCGCTCAGAGCCTCTTCAATTGAAAATCCTTCATCTGTAAGAACACCATTGTAAAGACCACCGATTCCACGATAGGTTGGTAGACCTGAGTCAGCTGAAATGCCTGCTCCAGTGATGATGAGAATTCTTTCTGACTTTAATATTAGATCAGCAACTTTATCTATTAAATTGTTCTTCATATTATAAGTGTGACTCTTGGATTATTAAAACATGACATTACGATATAGTTAATATATTAGAAAATTTTATATTTTGGTTTTATAATATATTGGTAAATAACAGAATAAGATACAGGAATTATGCAAATTTCCCAAAAAAGCAGTGAAATATCTGAAAAGGTTTATATACATATTAAGACCTGGTTTTAACCAGGTGAATTTATAGTAACCGACTGTGAATGACTGAAACATGCCATACTCACCCGAATGAATTCGGGTGTTAATAGTAATAAATTTTGTCTTGAAACCTTTCCCGACAGGGTATAATTATTATATTTAACTAATTTACAGAAATAATAATAGTGTAATATTTAACTAATACTGATACATTAATTATAACATATAACATATAAGATATATGTTATTCAATGTCATTGAATTAAGCTAAGTAACTCAGGCAGTCAGTCGGGGCGTAGTTCGATTAGAGCGAAGACTGATCTCGCCTGAAAACAGCCGGGACGGCTGTGCTACATTAAGAAAAATGGTATATATTAAGTGATGTACGTAAATTTCGAAAGTTGGAGTACCGCCTTTAGGCGGAAAAAACAAATGCAAAGCATTTTTAGCCTGCTAAAGCAGGTACCCCCAACACACTTTACTTAATACTTACGAAAAATGCTTAATTCAACACCATTTTATGTTTTATTCTTCATTTTATACCAATAGTATTGTTGTTTTGTAGCTTCAGTAAGGTCAATTTTGGATTCTAAAAGTTGATAAAATGTTGAGAAATAGATTATTTAAACTTCTAATTAATTAAATATAGGCAATTTTATGAAAAAATTAGTACTTGTAAGACACGGTGAAAGTATTTGGAATCTCGAAAATCGTTTTACTGGCTGGACAGATGTAGAATTGTCAAAAAATGGAATTGAGGAAGCTGAATCAGCTGGAGAAATACTTAAATCTGATGGTTATCTATTTGACATAGCTTATACTTCATATCTAAAAAGGGCTATACATACATTATGGAAAGTACTTGACAAACTTGATCAAAACTGGATTCCTGTTAGAAAAACATGGCATTTGAACGAACGTCATTATGGTGCCCTTCAGGGGTTGAATAAAACTGAAATTACTGAGAAATATGGAATAGAACAAGTTAATTTATGGAGACGCGGTTATCAAGTTCGTCCTCCTGAACTGGAAGTAAGTGATGATCGATATCCAGGGAAAGAACTTAAATATAGAAACCTTTCATTAGAAGAACTACCATTAACTGAATGCTTGAAAGATACTGTTGATCGTTTTCTGCCTTACTGTCATAAGGAAATATTCCCAAAGATCAAATCCGGGGAAAAGGTATTGATATCTGCTCATGGAAATACTTTAAGGGCACTTGTAAAATATCTTGATGGTATATCTGATGCAGATATTTCATCCCTCAATATTCCTACAGGTATACCCCTTGTTTATGAATTGGATGATAATTTAAAACCTATTAAACACTATTATCTGGGGGATAAAGGGAAAATAAGAAAAGCTACTGAATCTGTAAAAAACCAAATAAAAACAATTAATTAATAACAATAAAGTGGAGATCAAAAATGGATAAAATATTACAGTAGCTTGGAGATGGAGGTAAAATGTTATAGGAGCATAAATGTACGACTATACCTAAAGGTATGCTGCACAAACCTTCCTTAAATTTTATTGATGATATCTTTATCAATTCTGATCGCGCAAACAGAGTTATCCTAAATTTAGAATGGATGAGTAATACTAGGCGTCTTGCTGGGGCAGGTTATTTATCAATACTTCCTGTAGACCAGGGCATTGAACATAGTGCAGTCGCATCTTTTGCTCCTAATCCTTTATGTTTTGACCCTAAAAATATCGTTAAACTTGCTATTGAAGCTGATTGTAACGGCGTAGTATCTACTCTTGGAGTGCTTGGAATTGTTTCTAGAAGATATGCTCATAAAATTTCATTTGTAGTCAAAATCAAGCATAATGAACTTTCGACTTATCCTAATACATTTGATAAGATTATGTTTGCTTTAGTTGAGCAGGCCTATAATATGGGGGGCTGCTGGTATTGGGGCAACAATATATTTTGGTTCAGAAGAGTCTGACAGGCAGATTCAGGAAGTATCTCAGGCATTTGAAAATGCTCACCAATTAGGGATGTTTACAATGCTCTGGTGTTATCTTCGGAATCCTAGATTTGTTAAAGATGGAATCGATTATCATGCATCTGCAGATTTAACTGCACAGCCTAACCACATTGGTACTACAATTCAGGCTGATATTATTAAACAAAAACTTCCAACAAATAATGGTGAGTACAACGCAATAAAATTTGGGAAAACGAAGATGTTCAGATGAAGACCAGTAATGGTGATTTAATTTGGGTTAGCCTATCTGTAAAACCGGTATTTGATTGTGAAGGAAAGCTCATTGAAAGTAAATGTATTACAACAAATATTATCAAATTGAAAAATGCAGAAGTAAAATATAGAACACTTTTTGATAATATCCACTTAATGGTTTTTACTAAAGATCAAAATTTTATATATAAAACATGTAATGAACTTTTTGCTAATAATTTTAATATTATAAGTGAAGAATTTACCGGTAAAACTGATTATGATTATTTCCCTAAGGAATTTGTGGATAAATTCAGAGAAAATGATAAAAGTATAAAACAGATTTCAAGGATTAGTGATTTGATTACAGCTATGAATACTTTTTTCAGAGTTGATTCAATGCGATCTGTAAACCTTCTGTAGTTGTTTTATTTAAGTCTGCTGCAGAAAATATAGCACATATAGAAGTAGGTATAATACTTGCCGGTATGTGGACAGACGGAGCGGCTGAACTGAAATTGATAAAAGTAAAGGAGCTTTCACAATAACCGTTAATTAGAACCTATACTAAAAGTAGTATAGGTTCATTAATCAGTATAGTTCTCCGCTGTTGTTTACTGGTTTAAGTAGACAAGTGTATGATGTTACTGATTAACTGATTTACTGCTTAATTTTTCAGGCAGTCACTAGACTGTTCTGTCTTTTTACCTGGGTGCCATTTGAAAAGATCTTTAAGTCTTTCCCAAAATCCGCTTCCTAAACTAAAGAGAGATATGATAAAAAGTATATCACCACTAATTAAGATATAGAATACCAAATAATTATCACCATATTTAATAGGATAACCTAGTACTAATAATAATTCTGCAATAATATATGGAATAAAACTAATAATTAGAAGTATTATACCTGAAAGATGGCGTGTATAACTAATATAATAAGAGTCTAACTTGAAGAATTTTAATTTGAATAAATCATAGAACTTGGCTTTGAATGCCTGGATAATAGTTTTTCCAAGCAGGGTAATGCTTATTAAAAAAGCTATTTGACCGGATGCAATAAAGATAGTAATTTCTGTGAGGTGAGCTTTCATTGGTACATTCAAAAGGAAAAGAAGTCCTGAACAACTTGATGGAATAAAACTGTATACAAATAGTGCTACACCAAGATAAAATTTCCAGCATCTTTTTTCAGTCGACATGTCTTTCCTGTACTTTCATTGTACGTATTAAGTATGTTATATTTACTTGAAAACGCTGTTAACGTAAATCAGCTTAGATAAAGCTTTAACGTAAGAACGGCTTTTTATTAAAAACTACCATTTTTATCCAGCTACTAATTTTCACAATACTAATAAAATTTTCGTTGTAGTAATTATTTGTGTTTTTTCAAATACTCATCAGTTCACGATCTTTTATTGTATATCTCATATAGAGTTCCAGAACATATTCTACGGGGGCTATGCCACTGCCTTTATCACTTTGTGTAAACTCAGCATCCATCTTAAATCGATTAGTTTTAGGGTCAAAAGTCAGAGTTATACACGATGGTGAACCTGAAGGAATTTCTTTCGTATTTTGCCAGAATGAATTATGGTCTCCGTCTGCTTTATCAGAATAGTTAAATTTTGAGGTAAGTAAATATTCAGCTTTATTTCTGCCTATAGCATTTATTATAACATTTATTTTTGTTTCTTTAGTTGATTCAGGATCTAAACTAACTCTGAAAATAAGTTCGCCAGATAGTTTCTGTTCTTTCAACTTTGAAATAAATGAATCTGCCTTAGAAATATCTTTTACCCCAAAAGTTGCAAAAGAACTGCCATCAGCTGTTTCAAATTTAAACTCTGTGTAAAATATTTTTAATGATGTCATATTTTTAAATAGTGGATCTTTCCAGGCTACTTTGATGGATTCTTCTTCAGAACCTTTACTTTCTGTTTTAGTTGAATCCTGATTGTTAACCTGCTGTAGGTTCTCTGTGCTAATACCTTGGTCAGTAGTCTCAGTTGGTTCAGGAGTGGCTTCAGTACTAGGAACTTGTTCATTTTGTTCCTGAGAATTTTCATAGGATCTCTCTTGATCATTGTCCTTGTCTTTGTCTTGATCTTTGTCAGCTTTAGAATCTAAGTTAGGATTATTAGCCTGAGATTTTTTATCATTTTCCACATTACCTGCTTTTGAGATATTTTTAGAAGTATCAGCATTCTGATCCTGTTCAGACACTTTTTTATCATCATCCGTAGAGGTGCTATATGGTGAAATATTCTGATTTTGGTCAGTTGCCATAACATTTATTGGTAGTGATAAAAAATAAAAAATAGTAAGAATGGCTAATAAAATATTTTTCATAAAATCTTCCTGTTTTTTTATTCTTTTAGTAAATTTATGCAGAGAACCAGCATGTTGATATTTATTTAAACGTAATTGTACATTCACTGTATCAAGATTATGATAAAAAATCAATACCTATCTTTAAGTATTACTCAACCAATTTACTCACCACGAAGGTCATGGAGCAGCATAGCCGCAACCAAAGATATCACACAAAGGCACAAAGGCACAGAGAAAAAAGGGATCTTCGTAGCTTTAAATAGTAAATATTATAGTCGTGCACTCAAAAACACAGTTATTTCTAAAAAAAAATTATCATAATTATATGAGATTTTGAGCATAGAGTTCGTGACAAACACGCTCAAATTTCCTACTGTTTAAAACTACAAAGAACCGAAAAAAGTTATAAATAATTTACCCGTGATAATAAGTTTTAACCCTTAACATGTATCAATAATTTTTAATTATTTATTCGTATAATCAGGGGTTCTATAGTATACATCTAATTGTTTAAGAATTTTAAGGTTTGAGTGAAGCCGTATGAGGAAACTGTCCCAGTTTCGGTTTTTTTCAGCTGACCATGCAAGTTCAGATAGAGCAGTCATTTTAGGGAATCCCATATAGTCAATAGGGTTTTTGAGATAATTTGCTGGGTATTTATCTCTATCTACTATGCGTGGTGTCAGAAGTTCATCTCCCCATAGACATCCCTGCACCCCTTGTATATTATTTCTTTCTGCTTCAGTTAAATCACCAGGAATGGGTTTATATGAATATACCATCTTAGCATCAACATAGCCGGTGCCATAAAAACCAGGCTCTGTTATACTATTGTTATATGCATGATCAAAGTATACGTTCTGCTGTGGTGCCAGTACTACCTTATACCCATCTTTAGCTGCTTGTAATCCAGTATCTGCCTCCAACCATGAAAATACGAGAGTAGTTTCTTTATCCATCCCTCCTCCTTTTAAAGCTTCTTGCCATACGAACACATTATAATTCAAACTTTTCTTAATACTGCCAGCAACTCTGTTCATGAAATAATTTTGAAGTTCATTTGTTGTACTGATTCCAAGTTTACTCATTAGTTCTTTACACATAGGAGATTTTGACCACGCATAACTTGGAACTTCATCTCCGCCAATTCCTACATATTCACTAAACGGCATTTTTCTATCGCGCTGATCATTCAATATCTCAGTAATATCAGCAAAAACATTATTCAATACTTCATATGTCTTTTCAACGGCAGGATTTATTATATCGCCAGCCAGTGTCGATTTGTCTTTAGGATCAACTAAAGGATTGTTTCCGGTAGATTTATAGTTATCAAAACTCTTTACAAATGCTGTAGAATGACCTGGTGTATCAACTTCAGCAAATACTGTAATATTAAGTTTATTGGCATATTCAATCACATCTTTTATGTCATCCTTTGTATAAAATCCACCGTATTTAACAGGTCCTGAATCACGGGATGGATTAATTATCTCATAGTAACCTCTATAAGCTCCGATATTAGTAAGGTTTTTATATTTTTCAATTTCAATTCTCCAACCCTCACTATCTGTTAAATGAAGGTGTAGGACATTGAGTCTATACAATGACATGATTTTAATATATTTCTTAAGGTCTGTAGATGGTATAAAACATCTTGCAGGATCAAAAAGCACTCCTCTGTACTGAAACCTCGGTGAATCTATTATTTCAGCAGTAGGTATCGAACCTGCATAGTTTAAATCTAACTGCAGAAGTGCTCCTAAACCGTAAATAATGCCACCTTTGCTGCTTATATACAATGAAACTTTATCTTCATCAATTATCAGTTTAAAGCCATCTTTATCAACCTTTGTATCTTCAATTAGGTTAATGGATCCGCTATCTTGATTATCGGTGTCTGTAAAAGAAAATTTCCGAGCTATCAGTTCTTTAAACTCCTCAAGGAAAAATTCTGCAGTTTTAAGATAGTCCTGATGAGAAGTTGTATTAATTATGGAAGTTATTTTTGATAAATCCAGCGTACCACTTTTAAGTTTAACATTCCCAGGAACAGGTATTAAATTCAAATCAGTTTTTTCTGAGGCTAAAGCATTTGAAGGTTTTAACGTATTATCGGGAGGAGTGGTAACTGCGGATAAATCAGATTCGCCAGCTATTAGATAAGGTGTTTCATTGATAACAATAAAATATCCACCTGGACAGTCTGAGTATTTCTCGATACAATAGTTACCACCACTAATATTAATTGTTATACTTCCATTTTTCTTTATCGGTTCCAAACCTGTAATTTCATGGTAATCATCATGATTAAATAGTGTGTTGTCTGCTACGAAAATACTTTCTTCAGAAATGTTCAATGGATGAATAAGATTGAAACAAAGTTTCCAATTGTTAATCTGCTCTCCGATATTAGTAATAATAAACTGTCCCTGAAAAGTCTTACTGTTATAATCATTTTCAATCACTTTAAACATTACTGTAATATTATCATTTGTTTCAATCTTTGTTTCTGATGAAACACCTGCAAAAGACAGACAAAACATTACCAAACCATAAAAAATCTTTTTCATAAATTTATTTTCTTCTTTATTATTATTTATATCAAATATTTTCAAAAACTAAAAACAGTAAAAACTGTCCACGAATTACCTGGAGCAACATAGCCGCAACCAAATTAAAACTGTCCATGAATTACACGAATTGCACTAATTATTTATTTATTTTTATAATTTATAATAAAATAAAGAGTTTTTCCACCATATAGCTCATATAGTTTTTTGTTCATCACCAAACTTTGATAATAAAATCTACAGGATCCACGCTTTCAACGTGGTAAACTTCATGTTTACCATGCCATTGCTTGGTCCTATATGGTGAACAATAATATGGTTGCAACTGGTTTGCTCCGAGAAATACGCTGGTAAAACTTTTTTTGATTAAGTGGAAATGTCAAATAAGAGACATGACACCACAAAAGATGATCCAACAAAAGACTAGTCTCCAGGATGAGGCGGCGTACTTGATCCAAAGATAAGATTTGGTGCAATTCTAGTCCACGCATTTGTTTGAAAGTCAAAAGCGTATATTCCCCCTCCAATATTTAAACTACCACCAATACCTGAATTAACTGCGCTTAATGCATTCGAAATATATACCGTTTTTAAGTCAGGAGTGATATTTAGTTTGTTGGCATAACAGAATGGCTGTTTAGACCATCCCGGTCCTACAGAATCACCATCGGGACCAATATTAAAATGCTTAGGAGTAGCATCACCTGAGGCGTACTTCATAGGATGATAGGAAAGTCTTCCTTTTAATTCCTGCTTCGAGCTAACAGACCTATTTTTGGGATTTACTAAATATTTAGTAAGAACACCCGTTTCATTGCCAGCTACAAACAAAAGATTATCATTATCAGCTTTCACAATATTGCTAATTGCAGAAACACACCCTCTATCGTGGCCTTCTATTTGAAAGAAACCTTTATCCTTATTGTTTAAATCAAACATAAATATTGCACCGTTTGCCAATCCAATAAGAGCGTAGTTTTCATCTTTATCTGTATAAATTTGACCAATAGCACAATTGTTTCCCCAACCATGTCCTTGAATAGTCTTCCAATTCTTTGTTGAGAAGTCATATAACTGAACAGTTCCGTTGTCCAGTCCAGCAATTAAGTGTTCTTTATAAGGAGAAATTTTAGACTTTGAATAGAGTAGTACATTAACTGATGAGCCCCAACCAAGGCCTTGCAAAAGATCCCAATCATTTTCAAGAACATTATAAGATCTGATAGTGCCATCTTTAAATCCAACAAATGCTATTTTTTCCGCAGCACTACCGATTGCATAGCAGTTTTGTCCTCTTCCCCAGCTTTCACGAATCATATTATCAGTAAAACTTATTGGTATGTCAGAAGCTTTTATTAGGAACATTTGTTGAAAGTATTCGTTAGAAAATTCAACATCTCCTCCTGACATTGTTGGTGATATGGGAAGATCACCGGCAGTCATATCTCCACCAAACTGTAAACCAGCATGCAGTGTCTGTGGTAATTGTTGTGGACCAAACGTACAAAGAATATAATCTTTACCGTCAGGGGCAACAATTGCTCTCAAATAGTCAACTGTTGTATTATGAGCTGATGCTGCTCTTACAGTACGAATTTTTCCATTTTCTAAACTAACAGATTTAATTTCAGCACCAATGCTATGTTGATTGGTTTTAAACTGAATTGTTAAGTTTAAAAGTTCCATAGGTTCAAATTTTGTCTTTCCAGTTATTGTTTGATTTCCATAACCTGCAAAAACTGAATTACTTTTCTCCGCATAAGCTAACGCTGTTACAGCAGGTTTGATATTAGGTTTTTTATTTAATACTATTTCTGCACTCTGTATATCTTTGAACTCTGGGTCTTTAAACTTGTAATGAACTACAGAACCTTGAGAAAATCCTAAAAAAAGCGAATATACATCTTTACCTGTTCTTACATACAGTAATGATGTCATATAGCCGTTCTGATTTAAAATAGGCTTTACAGCTGGTTGTTCTGAAAGTATTTTTGCTAAATCTTTACCCATAATCTTCCAAGCCTCATAGAATTTTAGGCCTGGCATGGTTCCAATAATATTTGTATCATTTTTATGTTTTTGAGTCTTCTTGTTTATTTTACCGCTATCCTTCAAATCTGCATTTAGGTCATCATGTACTGAATCGGCTTTACTATTAACGGTTTGGTCTGCGTAAACAGAACTGCACAATAGGAAAAGCGTTCCCATTAAAATCATTGATACTTTTTTAATCTTTACCATAAAAATCCTTTTGTTAATATTATTTTATCTTTAAATATTAAAACTAATTAGAGCGTCCACGAAATCTTTTTTTGCTTTTAAAATATCACTCTATTTTATTGATTTTATCACCAATTTTGGTTTTTTACTGTAGACACTCTAATTAAAATTCAAAATATCTCCGTTCCGTCG
>Ga0307988_1002036_pt1 | contig 10499 bp, 6 predicted proteins | sample EllFjometagen183_FD_203166 | JGI IMG/M metagenome (GOLD analysis project Ga0307988, IMG submission 203166) | Marine microbial communities from Ellis Fjord, Antarctic Ocean - #183 | ecosystem: Environmental > Aquatic > Marine > Unclassified | place: Southern Ocean | collected 2014-10-08 | reverse complement strand
TTCTCATACCGGCATTAGCAAAACCTGCAACAGCAGCAATTGGAGTAGCTTTTGAAGCCTGACCACCAGTATTTGAATAAACTTCTGTGTCAACAACAAGAATATTAACATTTCTTCCTGATGCAACTACATGGTCAAGACCGCCATAACCAATATCATTGGCCCAGCCGTCCCCACCGATTGCCCAGATACTTTTATCGACAAAATAATCTTGCAATTCTTGAATTTTATCAATAACAGGCTTTAAGTCACCCTCAACTTTAGTAACAGCAACTACAAGCTTTTCTTTTAGCTTATCATTAGCCTGAATAGCATCTTCTTCAACGCTATCCCACAATGCCATACAATTTTTCAATACATCAGACAAACCTTCACATGGAATACCAATTTCAAAAGCTTTTTCAACATTCATTTTCAATTGTACACGATTACTGTCTACGGCAAGACGCATACCGAATGCATACTCAGCATTGTCTTCAAACAGTGAGTTAGCCCATGTAGGTCCACGACCATCAGGTCTCTGGCAATATGGTACTGTTGGGAATGTTCCACCATAAATTGAAGAACAACCAGTAGCATTACCTGCAATTATACGATGTCCGAATAATTGAGCCATCAATTTAACATATGGAGTTTCTCCACAACCTGCACAAGCGCCTGAGAATTCAAACAGAGGCTGTTTAAACATTGCACCTTTTAGACCATTAGGATCTACACCGTCAAGAACATTTTCAGGAAGTTCATTAAAGAATTCATAGTTTTCTTTTTCTCCTGCAGCTTTTTCAGCTTCAATAGTACTGAACTCTAATGCTTTGCTCTTAACAGGACATGTTTCCACACAAACTCCGCAACCTGTACAGTCATCAACATAAATCTGAATTTTATAAGCCAGATCTTTGTCATTTTTTGTTTTTGATTTTAGAGTTGTAAATGTAGCAGGTGCTCCTTCAAGATCTGCTGGAGCTATCTGTTTTGCTCTAACAGCTGCATGAGGACATGAACTTACACATTGGTTACATTGAATACAAGTTTCTGATTTCCATTTAGGAATACGAGGACCGATTCCACGTTTTTCAAGTTTGGAAGTAGAAATTGGAACTGATCCATCAAAAGACATTTTTGATACTGGAATATCATCGCCTTTAAGGTGAATAGTAGGTTTAATAACTTCTCTGGCAAATGCAGAAGCACTGTCAGGAATAAGTATAGGTGCAGTAAAAGATTTAGTAATTGTAGCAGGAACTTCAACCTGAGTTAAAGCATCAGAAGCTTTATCTACACAGTCACAGTTCATTTTTACAATATCTTCACCTTTTCTACTATAAGCTTTTTTAATTGATTTCTTAATCAATTCAATTGCTTCCTGTTCAGGTAAAATACCTGATATTTTAAAGAAAGCAGCCTGCATTACAGTGTTAACTCTTTCACCTAAACCTGCTTCTTCAGCAATTATTCTTGCATTAATATTATAAAATTTAATTTTCTTATTTATAATAGTTTCCTGCATATCTTTAGTTAGGGCCTCAAACACATCTGCGCTGTCAATTTCAGAGTTAAGAAGGAAAGTTCCGCCTTCTTTAATTCCGGCCAACATATCATAACGTCCGATATAAGCAGCATTGTGACATGCTACAAAGTTTGGATGAGTCACCAAATAAGGACTTCTGATTTTTTCTTTACCGAAACGAAGATGAGAAACGGTAATCCCATAAGATTTCTTTGAATCATATACAAAGTAACCTTGTGCATACATATCAGTATTATCACCGATGATTTTGATAGAGTTTTTATTAGCTCCAACTGTTCCATCAGATCCTAATCCCCAGAACATACATCCAATTGTATCAGGATGTTCTGTATTAATCATATCAGTAACAGGAATAGAGAGATTTGAAACATCATCTGTAATTCCAACTGTAAAACTATGGAAAGCAGCACCACTAAGGTGATCAAAAACAGCTTTAACCATTGACGGAGTAAATTCTTTACTTGATAATCCGTAACGACCACCAATTATCTTAATTCCTTTACCTTCTAATGCAACAACAATATCCATATAGAGAGGTTCGCCAATTGCACCAGGCTCTTTAGTTCTATCTAAAACAGCAATTTCTTTAACTGTTGATGGAACTGCATCAATAAATGCTTTAACTGAGAATGGACGATACAGTCTAACTTTAATAGCTCCGACTTTTTCTCCATTAGCAACTAAATATTCAACTGCTTCATCAATAGTATCTGTTCCTGATCCCATTGCAATAATGATTTTTTCTGCATCAGGAGCACCAACATAGTCAAATAAATGATATTGACGACCAATTTTAGCAGCAACTTTGTCCATATAATCCTGAACAATATCAGGAGTAGCTGTATAATAATTATTAACTGTTTCACGACCCTGGAAATATACATCAGGATTCTGAGCAGCAACTTTTATATATGGTTTTTCAGGACGCATAGCTCTGTCACGGAATCTCTGAACATATTCAGGTTCCAAAAGTTCAGCTATAGTATCAAAAGAAACTTCTTCAACTTTCTGTATTTCATGTGAAGTACGGAATCCGTCAAAGAATGAGAGGAATGGTACTTGAGATTTAAGAGTTGCAAGATGACTGACTATTGCAAGATCCATTTCTTCCTGAATTGAACCTGCTGCAATCATAGCAAAACCTGTATTTCTGCAACTCATTACATCAGAATGATCGCCAAAGATAGCAAGAGACTGACAAGCGAGAGAACGAGCAGAAACATGAAATACTGTAGGAAGCATCTCACCGGCAATTTTATGCATATTAGGGATCATCAGTAGAAGACCCTGCGATGCAGTATATGTAGTAGTTAAAGATCCAGCACTTAGTGCTCCATGAACAGCACCTGCTGCTCCGGCTTCAGACTGCATTTCAATAACATCTACAGTAGTTCCAAAGATATTTTTCAATCCTTGACTGGCCCATGCATCAGCCATTTCTCCCATATCGGAAGATGGTGTGATAGGATAGATAGCTGCTACTTCACTAAAAGCGTAAGCGACATGAGAAGCGGCAGTATTACCAGTAATTGTAACTTTCTTGCCCATTATTGTTACCTCCAATTTTTGTTTTATACAAACGACTAGGAATATTTACTGTTATAACTCAAACATAATCAATAAATCTTTTCCATATGACAAATAACAGTAATCAACATACAGTCAATTTGACAATTTTTCAACAAATAGTCTTTAAATGCATAGAAAATTAAAGGGAGATAAAATTTAGATAAGACAGTCAAACGTAACTTTACTTAACTCAGAATGAAATTTTTCCTGAAGAATAGTCAGTTCTTTGCAAACGGGACAAGTAGTAGATCTAGAGCAGATTTTTTTTGTAGAGGTACAAATGTTCAATTTTATATTTAAAGGATCAATAATCTCAAGAATATCAAGAAGAGAAAGGTCAGTTTTTCTCGGGAAAAGAGCTAATCCTCCGCCTTTGCCCTTCTGACTAATTAGAATTTTAGCGTCTACAAGTTTTTTAACAATTTTTCTTAAGAAACGGTATGGAACCTCTGTTTCTTCAGAAAGCGTTTTTGTTGATATCAATTTAACAATATTTTTATTCTGGTAAAAAAAACGAATAGTTCTTATTGCGTAATCAGCTTCTCTTGTAATCATACGTAAATCCTTAATTTATAAGAATTAAATTGCTACATATTATGAATAATACAATGAGGTTTTATAAAATAATATCGTTATTTTACAAAAGAAGGAGCCTACAATATATAAAGATACAAAATATTCATATTTATACATATTAATTAATAGTCTAACAAAATGCTAAAATTAGTATTAAACACTGAAATTAATATTAAACCTTGTTAACGATTCTTTTCGATAGGAACCTTAACTAAACTATTTTCCAAATCTTTCTTTTTCTGCTGAACTCTAAAGAATATCATACAGAAAACAAAAACAGAGACGATCAAAGAAAAAAGTATTAATCCTGCCATTTTCCTGTTCTCCTTTATTACATATTTATTGATAACTTTCAATAAAAAACTTATATTGTATATTCTCAATTATATAGCGAAGTCCAGCATTTGTCAACACACATCAATCACTTATTAACAATTCATTAACATTGCTCTAACATTACGCCTTTTCATTCTCCATGCTATTTCTTAAATGATAAATAATTAAAACCTAAACTTAAGTTAATAAGTATTAATCCGGTTAACCCATCCTGGCAACCATCTTTTCTCATTTCTATTCATAGGAGAATTGTCAACTCTTCTCGTCAAAACATAAATTGCTGACTTTTGGAATTCTTTTATCGCAGATATTCCAATGGTTGTCCCATTTAAACGCTGCAGAATCTGCAGGAGTCCCCATCCATGTCCTTTATATCTTTCAGTTTTGTTTACACCTTCTCCTTTAAAATTAACATAATCAATTAAAGCATACATTCCAAACGGACTCTTAGCTATTCTACAAAACTGAAAAGTAATTTGAGATCCTTGATTATGAGGTATGGATAGTAACATTTTAGGTAAAGCTTTTTCCAAGCGCAAAAACATAAATTTTGCCTGCAGATTAATGGCCCTTCTTAGAAGTATCCTCAAAGATTTCATTTTGGTAGAGTTAAATTGACTATAAAAATCTTTTCTAGTACTCCATGGACAGTTATAGTTACAATCATCAAGCCATTGAGGAAATCTAACTTTGTTTTTCTTCAAATATTTCAAGAGCTTAGGAAACGACTCACTAAAAACTCTTTGAGCCCCTTTAGGATACCATATGAAATGCCCTATACCTAAAGATGCAAAGTTTTCACCTTTATTCCAATGTGTTAAATTATCGGTTTTCCCACCACATTCATTTATATAAATTTTATTTGCAATTAATTTTAATTCTTTACCTGATACATTAATATTTTCTGCAAATAGCTGATACTTAAAGCTCAACAAACAAACTATAAGCAATATAAGCCTTAAATTATAGGTTTTTGTATATAATAAACCAATTGACATTTTCATTTACCTTTAAACGATATTTAAAAATAATTGAGATTAGAATAAAATAAAGGCAAAAAAATGGCGAGAGAGACGGGACTCGAACCCGCAACAACCAGCGTGACAGGCTGGTGCTCTAACCAAATTGAGCTACTCCCCCGCGTTAAAGGAAAGTAAATCTATCTTTTAAATTAAAATATTCAAGCATGAACTTAAATATTTTCAAAAAAAAGTAATATAACATAGGTATTTTTTAAAGAATTCATTAAGTCCAAAGTTGAGGCTGGATTAAGTGTGCTACTTTGAAATGGGGAAAAATTTTAAATCGACATGGTAGTATGGATTGGATAAAATACAATATATAGTGCCAAAATAAAATTTAGACAAAAAAATGGCGAGAGAGACGGGACTCGAACCCGCAACAACCAGCGTGACAGGCTGGTGCTCTAACCAAATTGAGCTACTCCCCCGCGTTAAAGGAAAGTAAATCTATCTTTTAAATTAAAATTTTCAAGGGAAAAGAATAAAAATATTAATTTTTTTATTATACTGACTAAAAATACCTTTAATTTAATTATAAAATAGCTATGGATTTTGGTATTAACACACTATAGATTCATATACTTATGACACTAATTACTCAAATATTACGGATTAAATATAAAACTAAAATTACTATATAAAGTTTAAAACAAAATGCCTTCGGATTATCATGCAAAATAATTTCATATTACAACTCAAAAGAAAAAAGTTACAACAACCAAAATTTATTCCCATGTCTAAAAATGAAATGAATAAACTTGGGTGGAATACTATTGATGTTCTACTTATAACTGGTGATGCATTTGTAGACCATCCATCATTTGGAATAGCTGTTATTGCCAGAGTATTAATAGCAGCAGGCTATAAAGTAGGAATAATAGCACAGCCAAACTGGCATGATTCTAGTTCGCTAAATGAATTTGGTCAACCTAATCTAGCCTGTGCAATATCTTCAGGAAACATGGAATCAATGCTTAATATTTATACTGCTGCACGAAGATTAAGAAAAAAAGACTCTTTTTCTCCTGGAGGTGCGGTTAAGCAAAGACCTACAAACTCATTAACTGTATATGCTAATTTGGCACGATCTGCATTCTCTAATGTACCTATTATTATAGGTGGATTAGAAGCCAGTATGAGACGTATTACTCATTATGATTACTGGAAAGATAAATTAATGCCTAGTATTTTGGTAAATACAAAGGCCGACTTATTAATTTATGGAATGGCCGAAAAAGCATTAATTAATGCCATTGATAGTATTTCTAAAAAACAGGACTTTACTGGAGAAAAAGGAACAGCAGTAATTCTTGGGGCAAAAAAATCAGAGGAAATAAAAGAGAAGATTATAGAAAATTATCAGATACTTCCTTCGCATGAAAACATCTTGTCACAGCATGGAAGTTTATTAGAATCACATGTATTAGCAGAAAAGGAAATGAATCCCTACTCTTCTAAAGGCACAGCGCAAAAATACTCTAATAGATTCATTATAATAGAACCCCCGCCAATTCCCTTAACAACTGCTGAAATTGATGCTGTATATGATTTACCTTATTCAGGTCTGCCTCATCCCAAATATAATAAAACAATACCTGCCTACGAAATGATTAAAGATTCAGTAACTGCAGTTAGAGGATGTCCTGGGGGTTGTTCATTCTGTGGGCTAGGTTTACACCAGGGTAAGCTTACTAGTTTTAGAAGTAAAGAATCAATAATTAGAGAAATTATTAAACTATCTGGGAAAAAAGATTTTCACGGAACAATATCAGATATTGGAGGCCCGACAGCTAATAGCTATGCAAATAGTTATATAGATATCGAAAAATGTCATAACTGTAAACGACCATCCTGTCTCTATCCTAAAATATGTAATAATTATTTTATAGATGAAAAAGAATTCCTTAAACTACTGGAACTCGTATCTAATATTCCAAAAATAAAACATGTCTTCATAAGCTCAGGACTTCGCCTTGACCTTGCTTTACAACAAAAAAAATTGATGAAAACTATTATTAAAAATCATGTATCGGGTCATATGAAAGTTGCGCCTGAACATTTAGATGATGATGTTCTTAAATTAATGCGAAAATGTTCATCAGAAAATTTTTATAATTTTCTTAAATTTTTTAAGTCTGAAACAAACACAACAGGGAAAAAACAATATATAATCCCTTACTTCATATCTAATTTTCCGGGCAGCAGTAATAAATCTATGGATAAAGTAAACAGTTTTCTTAATGAAACACAATGGAGTTTGCAACAGGTACAGGATTTTATACCTCTTCCAATGACCATAGCTTCAGCCATGTATTACGATAATATGGACTGTTCAAGCAGGACAATTAAAGTGAATAAAGGGTTAAAAGAAAGAAGATATCAACTCAACTTATTAAAAAAAGACAGAAACAGGCATTGAGATTTTCAATTTACTGATTATTATACCTTAAGAGGTAACTTATTATCGCTTCGCGGTACCGCTTTTTTGAGTACAATCCGCAAGCTTTAAGATATCATAACAGATAGTACTATAAACTTGTAAATGAAATGGTGAAAAATGATTAAACTTCATAATCTAGAATTAACAAAACCAATAATATTTTTTGATTTAGAAGCAACGGGTGTAAATCCACAGGTTGATAGGATTGTTGAAATCTGTGTTGCAAAACTAATGCCAGGTGGAGAGTGTGAAGTAAAAACTCGCAGAATAAATCCTGAACGATCCATCCCAAAAGAATCAACTGAAATTCATGGAATAACAGATAAAGATGTGGCAAATGAACCTACTTTTAGTCAGGTTTCAGCCTCACTTAATCTCTATTTTGAAGGTTGCGATTTGTCAGGGTATAATATTATAAGATACGATATCCCTCTTTTAGCTAATGAGTTTAAAAAAGCAGGGCTTATTTTTTCAACAACCGGAAGAAGAATCATAGATGCACAGAATATTTTCCATAAAATGGAGCCTAGAACTTTAGGGGCTGCAATGAAGTTTTTCTGTGGTAAAGAAATTGTCAATGCACATTCTGCGGAAGCCGATGTATTAGCAACAATTGCCGTATTAGATGGTGAATTGGAAAGATATAAAGATTTACCAAGAGATATTGACAAATTGCATGAGTTCTGCAATCCAATTGATCCAAACTGGATTGACAGTACAGGCAAGTTCAAATGGAGTGATGATGAGGCCGTAATAGGTTTTGGAAAAAATAGAGGAATATTACTCAAAGATGTAGCATCAAATAACCCTGGTTTTTTATCATGGCTAATGAAAATGGACTTTCCTCAGGATGCAAAAGATATTGCCAGAAGCGCATTATCAGGCAAGTTCCCTAAAAAAGAAATTAAAAAAGATTAACCGCGAATGAACGCAAATTTACACGAATAATAAATTTGAAGGGCTTCGGCTGGACTTGGAGACTGTATTATAAATCCCAAAATATAAGATTTTATATCATAAATCCTTGGTAAAAGTTTTTAGATTTAAAAAATATGACCTTTTGATATAACCCTAAGCCTGATTTACCTTAGTATATAATTCAATTATATTATATTCTGTATGTAACAATACTATCAATGAGCATAAATATTTATTTGACAATAGTAAAGGTTTATTACAAAGTTCTTTATTCCATAAACGTCCATGGTGAGCACATATATTTCTTATTGAGTCAATAGCAAGAAGCCAAGAAGTTAATACTTTATCAGGAACTCATGAAATATTTTAAAATTTCATACAGAATTCGTTAAAAATATCATGACTTCCATAACTAAATACTCGCATAAAATCATTCATTTACTCCTCAATATAATAAATCTTATACATGTCATTTTGAATACCAAGATTGTAAAGCTCGCAAAGTACAATATAATATATTTGTTTCATGCTATTACTTTAAACTTGAGTAGTTTGCATTCTAAATAATTAGAATTTTGATGGGGTACATTACGATGTCGGAAATAATTTTTAACAAGAAAATCACTTCATTAATCTCACTTCTTGAAGATGAAAATAGTGAAGTAGCTGCCTCTGCAATGCTGGAACTTTTATCTTATAAAAAAGAGCTTAGAATTATAATTAGTGAATTCCAAGAGAGTTCAAACCCTTTTTTACGCAAAAGAATACACCAATTGCAATCAATAGCAACTACAAGGAAAAATAGAGAGAACCTATCCAGAAAGTTTAGTAATATTCACTCAGGTTTGTGGCAGGGCTTGTGTGAACTTCATATTCTTTGGTATGACAATGACACCTTGACCACATTAAAAACACTCCAGAAAGACCTTTTTTTGCAAGCATCAATCTATAAACCAAATACTACATATAAAATTTCTAATTTCATGAAAACAATGCAATTTGAGACATCAATTAAAGGTCATATTGAGCCTGACTACTACTGCGTAGGCTCTGTTATAGAGACTAAAATTGGAGCAGATTTTTTACTGTGTTCAATTGCCTTTACCATAGCATCTTTGTATGGATGGGATGGATGTATAGCTCATAGTAAAAAAGGCTACATACTTGTGGATAATGAAAATAGAAAAATTTTACCTAATAAATGGAATATTGTAAAAATACACAACAGTGCTGAGTATAAAAAATGCAGTACTGGCATGATACTTAAAAACACTGCATTCCATCTTTTATTATATGCTATAAACTCTAACAGTATAAGATATATTCACAGTATTGGATTGTGCCTGGCAAATATGCTTGGCACAAAAAATATAAATGATCTGTTACCCTACCCATACAATGGAATAATTCCATTAGAGGAATAATTCCTTTACCTGAATAAAATTATTTGTATTATATTTAATATCACCAATGAATATTTTATTTCTCTCTACCTCTATTCCCGCCATATCAGGTAAACTTGTAATAAACCTAATATAGAGATCATCATTATAGGTATTCCATTGAAAATAATCTACCTGCCTTCCAGGTTTCCATGATATATTACTGTACATATTAATATTGCTTTCAATACTTTGGTTATTTTTTAATTTACTTTTGTCAATAATATTAATTTGCTGCTCAGAACATATCGATTTAATTGTACGGTAAAGTTTAGTTTTTCGATATTTAGACACATATATTAAATTATCTACCTTTATCTGTGAAAGTAAATATGGTAAACCCGCATTGTATTTCTTAGTTAAGCTGGTAATAATTACACTTCCTAGCGAATTGATTCCTCCTTTTTTCAGTTTATCTAATAATACTGATGAAGTTTCTCTTGGACAGTTAATAACAGTTGGTTTTAAATAAGAATTCGGAGCTATAACTGCTATTGCAGGAACACTACCAGCTCCTTTAATAACAATAATTTTACTTTTTGGAAATATATTAATATAAAGGACGCTTAGTAATAATATTACAAGAAGAACAAAATTGACTAGAATATATTTCTTTTTAACTGCAATAAAAATAGCAGTTAAAATCAAATAAAAAATAATCAGAATAT
>Ga0307988_1002035_pt1 | contig 10504 bp, 8 predicted proteins | sample EllFjometagen183_FD_203166 | JGI IMG/M metagenome (GOLD analysis project Ga0307988, IMG submission 203166) | Marine microbial communities from Ellis Fjord, Antarctic Ocean - #183 | ecosystem: Environmental > Aquatic > Marine > Unclassified | place: Southern Ocean | collected 2014-10-08 | reverse complement strand
GGTAACTTCCCACACCTAAAAATGGGAGATCTTACATCTGTTTCAGAATATGTAAAACAGTGGAGAATGTATTTGGAAAATGTTGATTTTCTAGATGTTCCTAAAATGTTTTGGGAAGGAAGAATGAGGTCAGTATTTTCAGAATTGATGAATGAAAGGAAAACATTTTCTAAAACAGAAGATTCGCAGATAGGTTCAAATGTATTCAAAATAACCTTTCTATTGGCATATATTTGTGATTTTTTGGAAAAAAAACTTATGTCTTTGAGTGATTACAAAGAGAGGGTTCGTAATGATATTGAATATATGATTCAGACGGAAACAGACATTGATATACAAAGTTCCTGTGATGAATATGAAAACATTCTAAGTTCTATTGAATCAAAATATGAGCAACTTATAAACTTGGAATATGAAATACTGCAGGCCGGTATTCCTGAAAAAGAATTAGATCTCATTACAAAAATATCCCATGAACTAGGTTTACCTGAAAATATAAACTACTCACTGTTGGATAATGTTTTAGATTCTCTGAATTATTATAAATTAGCTTTGGAAAAGAACTTTTTAGAAAGAAAATATTGGATAAATCATACCAGTGGGAAACTTAGTACAGACCTCAAATTGATATTTCCTTCACCTAATATAAATGGAGATGATGAAGATGAAAAATGACTTTTTTGTAGCTGAATGCTATGCAACAGGATGCAGGGTTGAATTTTATATTAATAATATACCAATTGCATCGAGGTGTTTAGATGGAAGTCCTTTCTGGGGAGGACCTGTTAATCAATATATAAAGCCTGGTAAAAACATTATTAGTGTGAAAATAGAATCTGATTCAAAGTCTTCTAATCAAAATTATACGCTTAAAAAACCTATATCAGGAGAAGCTGTATATATGAAAATAAGCACTTATCCTAAAAGTGAAATGATAGGAGGTGGGAATGGAAAAGAATTGGCAAGAATCGAATGGCCATTAAAATATGTAACTGCACAGTTGTTTCTTTGTGACAATAAGTTGATTGGTAAATCCTTATTTAGAGATAAGACAAACAACCAGGTTTCAGACCCAGGATTAGATAGACCAGCAATAGAAAAGACAGATATTATTCTTCCTAATAATATCTGTGACTCATTTCAGGAAGGAGATATTGTTGATATTAAACTTATCCAGATGGATCCTGTTTCTCAATTGTATAAGGGCGAAATTATCAGAATGCACGACAACAGTACTGCACTGATATCAGAAATAAATAATGTCAATGATTTTATTCTTACATCATTTCCGTTAATGCAGAGTAAGGTTTTCAAAGCTCCTATGGGGATACATAAAAAAGCTTGGCAGAAAAGTAAAAAAATAAAATTAACATCAAAAACCATTGAACAAGCAGGTAAATCTACAGAGGACTTGCATCAAATTATTGAAACCGGAAATTATGAGAAATTTATTACTATTTCCAATAAGAGAATTATAGATAACTGTCTGGCATACTCTACTGATATTCTAAATAGTAAAGAGCAAATTATTGAAGCTTTTAAACGTAACTTATCAAAGGAAGTTGAGCTTGAACCTTTAGAACCTGAAAACTTTAATTTTAGATTATGTGCAAATAGGCGTCTTATCCACTGTACAATGGGATCAAATAGGCCGGTAATTAAAGAAGTGCCTGACAATAAAGGTGATTTTGCATATTATGATTTTTTTATTGGTAAATATCAAAGGAAATGGAGAGTTCTTTTATAGGCTTTTAGGCAAATAATAAAAGATTTAATAACAAAAACAAGACAAAGAGTATTACACCATATAGTTCATATAGAACATATAGTTTTTTGCCCACAACCAAACTTTAGCAATAAAATATTTAAATTCAGTTCTGGACAAAAAAAAGAGTTTATTAAATAAAATCTACATGATCTCCAAGTCCTACATGGTGAATAATAATTTGGTTACCCCTAGGCTTTTCAAACTTCGGCGGACAAGTGTGGCTATGCTGCTCCGAGAGTTTTATGGCTTAATAAAGCATTATATTACAGCTTTGCTGAGTAAAATTTTTAAAAAAATAATTATTATTAGAAGACAAAATAAGGAATGAAGGTGAATAATGAGTACACAAGTAACTGCTACTGCTCTGATTAAGTGCCCTATGGGTACTGTGCCGGTACCTCTAAATGTGTTACCTATAAATACTGTAATGGCCGGCAATATGCCCGCTGCAAATATAATGGATAACAAGCCTATGCTCAATGTTATGTGCTTTGGACTCTGTAAATCTATTCTTTACCCTGCAACACTGGCGGCAACTACTGCGGCAATGGGAGTATTAACTCCAATGCCATGTATACCTTTAACTGTTGCCCCGTGGATACCGGGCAGTGCAACCGATATGATCGGCAATATGCCGGCTTTAAATAATAGTTGTAAATTAATGTGTGCCTGGGGAGGGGTTATACAGTTTACAACACCTGGAGCAGCTGTGACAGTACAGATTCCATGAATCATTTAGTGACAGCAAACGATTTTAATCTCAATAAAACACGTACTTTATTTAGCGTGTCATTAACATAAACATTTTTTTACCAATAGTTACAGGTAAAATTTAATAATAGAGGTATTTGATGTCAACAATCGCAGTTTCGAATGAATGTTCACCTACTACAACAACAATTTTTGTATCGTCTCTTCTTGTTCTTGGAAATGTTCTTGGTGTAGGTGTTTTAGCTTTACCTATATCAGCAGGTCTTGGAGGGTTTATACCAGCTTTATGTGGTATAGTGCTTGTATGGGCTATGATGCTTTTTGCTGCATGGCTGATTGCGTACCGAATAGATGAGAACAAAAAGAACTTTGATATACCATCTTTTTTTAAAGATGAACTTGGTACAACAGCAAAATGGATTGCTATTGCCTGTAATATGCTGATTTTATATGGAGTTCTTGTTGCTTATCTAAGCGGTATTTCAACAATGATAACTGCTCTTTATAAAGATTTGGCTGATTATCAGTATTTAATAACAATTGTTTATTTTTGTATCGTTGTTTCCCTAATTGTATTTGGGATAGGAATAATGCGTAAAGGTATGTCTATAATAATGGTAGTGTTATGGATATGTTTCTTTATAATGTGTTATACAGGTTTTGCTGATTGGCACCCAAAGCTACTGACATATATGGATTGGAAGTATCTACCTATCTGTCTTCCGATAGCAGTTTCAGCATTTCATTTTCATAATATTATTCCAACAGTATCAAAATCTTTAAACTATAATAAACCTGCAACATATAAAGCTATTTTTATCGGAGTATTACTTGGTCTCTTTATTAATTTGGTTTGGGTAGTTGTAGTACTTGGGAGTATGCAGGAAAACAATGCTGGAGTAACAAGTGTAATTTATGCTGAAATACACAACCTCACAGCAAATGTGCCAATGACTCAAATTCTACATAATAAAACTTTTGAATATTCAGCTTTAATATTTGCACTGCTGTCTGTGACATGTTCTTTCATGGCTAATGGGGTAGGTCTATTTGGTTTCATTACCGACCTTTGTACGGATTATTTAAAAACCGACAATAAACTTCTAATCAGTATATTGTCATTTGCTCCACCTATTATTATTACTTTGGTTTATCCTGAAATATTCCTAGTAGCTTTATCTTTGGTTGGAGGAGTAGGAGAAGATATTTTGTTTGCATTACTGCCGGGTGTGATTATCGTTAAAATTGCTCATTCGCTTATTAAGAAAAATGAGCAACGAACTTTAAGTCGTTGTATGATTATTGTTGGTTGGGTCATGGTTGTATTAAGTACATTTGTACTTTTATTTGTACTTGGGCAAAAATTTGGTTTGATCAATATGGCACCTCCATTGTTAAAAATGTAAGACCTTTAGATATAGGAATATTGAATGGAGTGAGTCTGCTCATAAAATGGATGAACTTGTAGATGAAAAGTGTATCAATTGGTAAATTTTTAAAGGGTGGACTCATAATACAAGGCAAACAATAATACACGATAATCAGCTGTGTAATGAATTATATCGAGAAAGGTACATGGAGCAGCATATTAATATGCATAAGTAAAAGTATTAATTTTTTTGGTTTATTGATTGAGCAGTCTAAGATTGGTCCTGTTTCTGTAGAAATTTACTATTTTGACGGATTAGAAATGTACCCTGGCCACCATGTTCTTTAATGAATGTGCGCTTGTCTGTTTTTAGACATAATGAATGGTATCATAAAATAGTAGTGGAGAATGGATCGTTTCATTGTCTGAGAACATATGATTTTCAATTAGAGCAATTCAATTATATTTAAATAATGATAAAATAAATTCGGGTTTGTATCGTCAAAAAGGAATGAACAGAGCAAAATACCTACAGACTTATATATGAAAATGTGAAAGTGAAGAAAATGATAGGGACTATACTGCTGTAATTAGAACATTTAAAAAGGGAATTAAAATATGTCTATTTTATATGACATTGCTCTTCCTAAGCAAAGGATGAATCATAATACTTGTTGGTTGCTGAGTGCAAGTATTATTATAGCCACCAATAAAAAAAATCAACAATCAGAATATAATAAGGTTATTACTAAGCTTTGTGCTCATCCAAGACACAGAGAACTTAGTTTGCCAGGTCAACTGAATTATAATATGATGGCAGGGTGTCCACCAAATTTATTATTTGATGTATACAATTTTCTCGGATTTAAAAAGTTACCTAATAGCGATACAATTACTGAAGAATTAAGTATTTCTTCAGAATCATGTTATTTAATTACTATAGAAAATTTATTACGTCAATATGGACCAATTCTTTTGTTTATGCCCGCATGTGGAGCCGGTGCAATACATGCACAGGTTTTAGTAGGGATTAAAGAATCGAAGAGAGAAGGGAATGTATTATATATCGCTGATACTATGGATAATAATTGTAAATATAAAAAGGTGGATTTTCAAGATTTTAAAGAGAATTGGATATATATGGCTCATAGAAACCCTCAAAAGTTTCAGTGGTGGTATTATCCTAAATCTTTTTTAAAAATATGGTCATTAAAGAAGTTATAAATGACAATTTAAGCATAGTTATACCTAAACCAAAATGTTTTTCGAAATAATTGTAAGAATAGACTCTTTTGTTTTACCTGAAAAGAGTTGAAAATTTAATGTCAACAGGCTTTTTAACTTTTACTTTCTTTTGGTTTGCGCTGCTATAAATCTAATTTTCAGCTAAAAAAAAAGAAATCAACTTGCGTGGTGATTAGCCTTAATTGAAATGAGTTCTGAACTTCAATATCCCTGTATGCATATATGCGTTTGGAGATAAAAAAGCCTCTGTTTTTATAATGCTGTAATAGCTTGATCCACATAATTATCATATATTCTAATAGTGTTTCTTTATTGAAACAGTTCTAAAGATCAACATGCAAATAAACTAGCCTTATATTTTCCATTGCTTCTGCGAAATTCCATTCATTATGTTTATCTTTAATCTTGGTTAAGTCTTCCAAATTTGAGTAGTTAATATCAGTATAGTGTCTTTTATAGGAAATGGATTCATACAAGCTTTTGTTATTATTAAAAAAAATCACAGCAGCGGATCCTAAACTAGTTTGTCTACCTAAGAAACTTGAAAGTTTGAAACGATGTGCTAGTGCACACTTAATTAATTCTATGAACATTCTTCTGTGTTGATATTGACTAAAAGAAATATTGTTATTCAAAATGTAACTTTTTACTACCACAAAAAAATATTTTTTGTCTTGAAAGTTTGTTCTTGATGTCCGCATGTGGCTGATTATATAATCTATAAAAATACATATTTGATGCTTTATTGTATTATTATCTGAAATTAGTCGTGTGCTCTCAGTGTCAGAAGTCTGATACAGATTGATATAAGGATAAACTCTTCTGAATGCTTCCCGCGATGATCGTTCTCTAGGTAGTGGAGGGTTAGGTAGAAAACTTTTCGGGATTGTTCTTTCAGTGTCAGAAGTCTGACCCTGGTGTCTGGCATCTTTGTAATTCATAATATTCATAATATTCATAATATTCATACCTTTACTTAATATAAATTTGTATCTTGAGTTTTAATTCTAAACTATGATTGTTATTATCCAGCAGTTAATATGCCAAAATTTATATTATATTTATGAATAGTTATATGTGACCGGCATAATACTCTTTAGAATGGTAGATAAAAAATTAACATGTATATATAACTATTAGAAAGAAAGATAATTATATAATAATATAACTATATTTACCTTACTGTTTGGTAACTATATCTTTAAAATCTACAGCGTAATCAATAGTAATGATATAAACTCTGCAAGTGAATCAATGTGATACATAAATTATCAAAATGTAACATAATAGTTATTTTGATTTCTATTTAATTGATAAAAACTCAGACTGTTGTGATGCCAGTTTATGACTCTGTATGTATGAGTTACTCTTACCATATTTAGGTAGTAGTGATCCTTTTTGAATAACAACAGTTATAACTAAATGAAGATCAGTTAGGTCATATTTAAAATACAGCAGAGTCAGAAATGAATTGTGTAGACCAGAAACAATTGTTAAAGATAAAGGCTCAAAAAATGATATGTAAATATCCTAAAGACAACAGATATTTCAGAACGGAATTCATTGAGTTTAATTTTATCTGTCCAAGAGAGTATAATTGACTGTATTGGCATAATAAATGCTATTAAGATCTTACAAAGAACCAACATAGATTGAATCTGGATAGCGAAGTAAAGGATGAATTTACATATGAATGCATATGATGACATTACCGGAGACCATTTAAGGATAAAAAGAAGAAAAGACATAGTTGTTTCATCGGAAGAAATTCTTGAAGTAAAAAAATATTTAAATCGTTGCATTATAAAAACAATGCGAAAAAATAAGGAATATTTTCAAAATATTATCACTGATATTAAGTCAGGTAATATTACAATTAGCTTAACGCCTTACCTTGATTATATGCAAACAAGAAAGCCGGGAGAACTCATATTTTATTGTCAAATTTATTGTCTTGGATTAAGAAAAAACTGGGTTGACTCCAAACTGAGCTTTATACAAAGAAATCATATGTTACCATTAAAAGGAAGATCTGGTTTGGAACGATTAAATGATGTCTTTGATTCTAGCCTAGAGAATATATTACCTAAAAATATTACAACTAATTTTCAAAATCCTCATTTACTTAACGATGATTCTTCTCAAGATGACCTTTTATCTAGTTCTGATGATGATAGCTACTATAATATGAATTATCCTCCTCAGGTACAAAATATTTTCTTTTTGAAAGATGATGCTTTATTCGTTTCTTCTGAAGATAAAACGCAGGTACAACCTTTTTACAAAGAAGTTCTCGTAGCTTGTAACTATGTTAGTAAACATACTATTTATGATAATTGTAATTACTTTGAACCTGATAGGATTGATGCCAATGACAGAGATTTTTTCTGCTTACCAAGTATAGAAAAAGATCAATACTATGGTAAAGATGCTGTTTATCCATATTATAATTTTCTACTCGTTTTTACATTTATTTTGCCGTATTATGATCAATATCACAACAATAAAGAATATATTGACCGACTTGATTGCTTTCTTAAAAGCACTGTAGGAACATGTATTCAAAATACATCACTAGCAAACCAGATATTAAATATTAAGGAATATTTAGCTAAATATTTGTCTAAGGACGTAGATACTTACAATCATCAAATAAAGATTTTTAAAGATTTAAATACTTCAATAAAAGAGTTAGAACTAAAAAATGACTTAAGTCATATAGATAGAATTTATAATCAATCTGATATGTCCTATACATTAGAACATATGAATAGCATTCAAACAAAACTTGTTCATCAAGATAAAATTAAAAAAACATGGAAATCAATAATAACCAGTTTTGCTACATTATTCTTAAATGGGTATGAATTGATCAGCAAAAATAAACCTGCTAATTATGTGATAAATACTGAAAAACAAAAGTTGGTTAAAGAGTATCGAGGCATTAATAGAAAAGAAGAATATCGTAAAATTTTTAAAGAGCCTCATTTTAATTTTCCAACAAGTAAGAACCCTCAATTATTAACTGAAGATTATGATGTTGAAAATATCATAGATGGTATTATTCTTGTAATAAACAATTTATATAAAATTGCACGCAAGGAAAGATATGAAAATAGAATAGATGATTCAGACAATCAGTATCTGAATCTAATGAATATTCTTCTCATTACAATTGAGAGCAATAAATATGATTTTCTTATAAATGAAAATAAAGCAGTACATAATATTGAGTTGATTTTTGACGGGGAGGGGCATGAAGTTGATTTACTTCAATTTCCGCAACTGCAAGGAAAAAATATTGAACAACTTAAACGTTGGAAAGAGAGTGCATCTCCTCGTTTACTCAATCAATCACTTGAAAAGGCTCAAGTTGAGCTGAGGTGTATTTATCAGGATAAATATGACACTGAAACTTTAAAACATAATATAATTGGAGAATTTAAAAATAATAAATATCTTAAAGAACTATCAAATTTAATTCGAACAAAAAGTTCCAGTATCTGTAAATATTACAGCAATTTACAGATATCAGATAAAAGCTTCTATGAATTTCATAAAAATCTCCAACAAAATATACCAAAAAGTATACATGAATCTTTGGTAAATGCGCTTGATAATGCAAAACAACCTTATCATTCTGATGATTTCATGACGAACGTTGAATATTTGAGTGTTATTAGAGACTTCTGTATACTCGATGGAACTATAATAAATTACAATAATTTTACTGTAAAACCCGATATACCAAAATACAGATTTATCACTTATTACAATTCGGCTTTAGAAAAAGCCATTATTCCATTAGGTTATAAGATTTATCACAAAGCTTTTTCTTTTAATTGTATAGAATGCTCAAAATTATGGTATGATATCGAAAACATGCTTAGAATATCAATTTTATATTATTACTTTTACTGTTATGTTTTTGAATATTACGATCTAATGGCCACTTTGTCAGAACTGGAAGAAAAATTTCCATTTCTTTCTTTTTCTGATAATTTACATGACTTAGCCGGTAAGCAAAATAATACATTATACAAAAATTTCAGAGGATATTTTGAGGTTGGAAATTATAAAGAAGCATTTCATATATTAAATGTATGGTGGACAAGAATAGCAGTTGAACAATATAAACTTCCTTACTTGTTAAGTAAGAAAGAAAAACTAGGGGAAGTAACAGAAACAAGTATGGAGCAGTTTTTAGAATTCTATAATTTGATAGGAACAGGAATATCAAATTTGATGGAATATAAAGCAACCCCTCTGTCTCTCACGCCTCAGGAGAAAATACAAAATAAATCTATTATTAATGTAGGTGGCATAATTGCAAAAAATATACCTCCAATAAGTCAGGAGCAGTTTTTACCCCAACATACAACAATGCTAGAAACCGATATACCTTCTCTTACACCATTTAATACACCTCCAATGTCATCACCATTTATCACACCTCCAATGTCACAATCAATGACACCATCGATGACACCTGTAAGTTCATTTCAAAAGGATTACGGTGTGAAATCTAAGTATGGTCATATTTGGCTTACAGATGAAGAAAAAGATAATTATCTTCATTTACTGGATAAAATGGGACTAGTTACACGAAATAAAATAAACAATTCATACGTTATTGATTATAACATTTCCTGCTCTCTCAACTTTATTTATATAGCAATTTTGAAGTCAGATTCACCTAGATCTTTAGATTGCTTAAGAAATGCATTATTAATGTGTGCAGAGTTGGTAGATCCCACAGGAGTTTTTGGCAGAAGAACTACATCTTATATTACTTTCATTGGAAACACCGCTATACCATGCAGGCAGACATTTTCAATATTAGAAACTCTCATCACTATAAAATATTTATCTTATTTGAATAGACCGAATAATAGACCGAACATTGGTGATATTTCACACTATGTAAAAGCTCCTAGAAAGAAGAGTATGCTGAAAAAAGGATATAATGAAATCTATATAGAATGGGAAAAAGGAAGACAAAGTGGAATACCAACTGTCAGTGGATGTGGAGAAGATTACAGCGTAAGAAGAAGGCAATTAAAAGACTTTCAAAAACAATATAAATTATCAGATCCTAACTATAATAATTTTGCGGATATCAAAGAAAGACTAGTATTTCGTTTTGCCATTAATTCATTTATGTTAAAAGAAAAATACCCTAATGTGGATTTAATGAAAACAATAGGCCTTGTATTAAGAGCAAAAACAATTACAGGAGTGGACGATGATACTCATTTTTGGCTGCCTCTATGATGCGATAATCAATTTTGTGCAAGTATTTAGACTTTAGAAATGCTACCAGTTTACGACAAAAATGTTCAATATTTAACAAATGTTTTGATATCTGTTATTATTTGATTGATTAATTATTTGGTAATATTGATTATATT
>Ga0307988_1002034_pt1 | contig 10508 bp, 7 predicted proteins | sample EllFjometagen183_FD_203166 | JGI IMG/M metagenome (GOLD analysis project Ga0307988, IMG submission 203166) | Marine microbial communities from Ellis Fjord, Antarctic Ocean - #183 | ecosystem: Environmental > Aquatic > Marine > Unclassified | place: Southern Ocean | collected 2014-10-08 | reverse complement strand
TTGGAATACCACCACCCACGATAGCGTTTGCGCCGAGATGACCAACACGGAAGTCAGCGATATGCATACCACCGCCACGACCTTTGCCGTAACCAGTTTCTTTACCGAAGAGTTCAGCGATTGTGCGATAAACATGGTCTTCCATTACTGCTTCACGGAGTTGTTCGCCTTTAAGCTTAGCGGATTCAGGACAACGTTCGATCAATTCTTCATCGTTCATGCGTTTGATGGCATGAAAACCTTTAGCGATAGAGTCGCCGTGTCCACGATGAGTTGAAGTAATCATATCAGAGATGCTCAAAACAGAACATGCTCCAGCAGCGGTAGCTTCCTGCCCGATAGACAAGTGAGTTGGTCCGCGATATTCGTAATCACTGATGATGTCATAAGCGCCTGTACGGCATTTGAGAATCATTTCTTCGAATTCACGAATAACGAGCATTGACTCGTACATTTCCACGAGTTCTGCTTTTGAGACATTCTTAGATTTTAATTCGTCTGCGATTTCCTTGTCGTACTGATAAGCTTTGATGCTGTCAAGCTTAATGGTCCGCTTTTTAAAGTCAGGACCTAAATCACTGTAATAGTTGCCCATTTTTAATAATCCTTTTGTTAGTTTTAAGTTTAGTTCTTAATTTTTAATTAACCACTTCTACTTCTTGTTCATTTAACTTTTTTATAACTTCTTCTGATATATTGCAATCAGAAATAACTACATCAATATCCTTTATACTGCCGCTTGTGACAAAAGATGGTACGCCGATTTTGCTGCTGTCTACCAAAACAATAACTTTGGCGGCGCGGCGCATAATCAATTCTTTAGTATAAGCTTCGCTGGGTTCGGTGGTTGAAATACCGCTGTCGCTAGTAAAACCGATTGTTCCCATAAATGCTTTATTTATATTTAATGAATTAACGATTTGCGCGGTCAATGGACCAACTAAAGTACGACTGATAGCGCGGAATTCACCACCGAGCAGAATCAATCTATGCGGGCTTTCCATGAGTTCAGCCGCCGCCATGATCGAATTTGTAACAATAGTCAGATTTTTACGTTTATCCAGTTTCCTAGCGAGTGCTAGGACGGTACTTCCGCCATCAAGAAATATTGAATCATCATCATCAATCATCTCAAGAGCCAGATTCGCGATTTGGTCTTTTTCGTCAGCGTGGAAAGTTTCTTTCTTGGTAAAAATAGGTTCAGTTCTAGGGAATTGTACTCTAACAGCTCCGCCATGAACACGTCGGGCTTTGCCTTGTTCTTCAAGGCTTTGCAGGTCGCGGCGCACAGTTGCTTCAGACACATTCAGTTGTTCGCTTAGTTCGGTTAGAGAACCGACACCATTGCTCAAAGCTTTTAGAATAAGTCTTTCACGTTCTGCTGATAAAAGTTTTCTTTTACACTTAGGCACTGTTTTATCACCTTAATTAATATAAAGTTTATGTCCCTATTATACATCTTTTGCAAAGTTTTGCAAGCTTTTGTAATAAAATATTGAAGAATTTGCAAAATATTGCAAACTTAAGCAGTAAAAGAAAAAATCTTTAAATAAAAAACCGCTTGGCCGCGGTCAGCGATCCAACAGGTGGTTCTGTTGGTCGACTGTCTCCAATAGTCGAAATTTAAGCGACGTAGGAGCGCAATAGACCCAATCCGCCCTCGTAAAGAGAGGCTTTAAAAAATAAGCCTGCGCTATTTTTTAAAGATGCGAGCGATCGAGCTGTCAATAACTCTAATATTCACACAGTGATTGCGTGTTGGATTGAACTTGTTTCGCTGAGTTCTGTTAATGCCCAGACGAGGGCATCCATGCGGTCGGGACTGAATTTTGCTGTCGCTGGATTATATGAACACATTTGTTCTTCAAGCTCAAGAAATGAACCGACATGATGAACTTTACCTTGCTCATAAAGAGCGGCTATGGGTTCGGCTCTGATGAATTTTCCACGTGAGGCGTGAACATTTTTGCAAGCGATCTCAGGAGCTACCCGGCGGAGATTGGCGACTATCAAATCACCACCATTATTAACTTCGGCAATGACCCGATCAGCTTTATATTTCTTATATTCAGCGCAGACCGCTCTAGCCCATTCAAGCGGCGTGCCACGCAAAGAGGCATCGCTTAGGATAAAATAATTATCATCACAGCTTTTGCCCGCGGCAATAATACCGGTTTCGTCTGATGCGCTTCGCGAACTTACCGCGGGATCAACGCCGATTACTATTCGCTGTAAATGTGGAGCTTTGATAAGACGATAGGCGTCAATCATACTGTGCTTCCAAAGTGCGCCTTCAGTTTCATCAAGCCAGCGCCCTTCCAAAAAACGTTGACGTTGTCGTCGACTCAAACCGGATAATGTTTCATCTATATAACCATCCGGCAGGTTTTCAGCATTTCCACAGGGATTCATCAACATAGATATATAATTTTCAGGAAAGAGTATGGGAGTTTTACTTTCCGGGTCTATTTTGTCCACAAAAAGCTTGTAGCTCCAATGTTTTTTACCTGAAGGATTGCAGTCGAAATATACTTTGTTAACTAAAGATGTTTTTTGTGCCAACCTAGTCAATGCGGTCATTATTGCCGTGTATGATATTTCTGAACATTCATTGAAATATATAGTCGCGAATTCACGACCGAGGATTTTATCGACACGCTCAGCGCTGTCCAGACCTCCGAACCAGATTTCTGAACCGTTCGATAGTTGAATCAAGCCGTCAACACGATTTTCTTTCCACTTTAGACCGGGAAAACATAAACGCATGACTTTTATAAAAGTGTCATTGCGTATTGCCTGGCGAACAGCGTTTGCTCGAAAACGCAGGATAGCGTGTCGGCTTCCGGGTGCTTTTAGCGCGCGAATAATTAAAGCATAAACTAAAATAAAAGTTTTTCCCGAGCGAGAACCGCCGAAAAGTAAAATATATTTAGCTGTGCCACTCAATAATCGAATCGCTTCCAGTTGATCGTCAGTTTTTGTGAATTCTTTCTTCTTTGTCATGTTATTTCCTGAGTTTTTTATTTAACGAATTGCAGTGATTTTTCCCCACTCGAACGCTCGCACCTTTTCAAAATTTTGCAAGCTTATTTTTGAAAAGCCTCGCTTTACGAGAACGGTACTTTACATGCGCAATAAATTGCGCTGAATTTCGCTCGATGGACTACGGACCGGAGGTCAATCCGGTTTTTTATTTTTTACAAACTCTCTTCGTTTTCATCTAATTCTAAATCATAATCATCTTGCTGCTGTTTCTCGCTCCAGCGTTTTGGACAACGGTTTTTGAGCCAGAAGAGCAGGGCGCGTACATCGGGAGCGACTTCTTTGCTAACGACCCGGCGTTTCAACATTTCGAGTTGCTCTCCGGTTTTCTTGTCGACCAGATCTTCAGAATGAATTTCTTTATGTTCAAAGCCCAGAGCTCTTTTAAGCAGAGCGTCTTCGGCCTGTTTTTCAGGGCTTGATTTAATACCTTTATCTTTCATATTTACCTCATGTTTTTGAATGGTTAGAGTTTACCTTTGAGCGGAATGTCAACTCTAATGCGCTATTTTTTTGCTTATGTGATTTGAAAGCAGGGCTTTAAATGATAAACTATTAGAAAACTTAACAGGTGAATTATTATGACACTGCTTTCAAATCAAATAGAAAATTATATGGAAAGTTCCTCCTGGATCAGAAAAATGTTTGAACAGGGAATTGAACTAAAAAATAAATATGGTGCTGAAAATGTTTATGATTTCAGCCTTGGTAATCCAGATTTGCCACCGCCGGACAGTGTTGGCGAAGCCTTGCATGAAGTTGCCGATGAAGCGTCAAAAGCTTTTTCTCTCGGTTATATGCCCAATGCCGGTTATCCTGAAGCTCGTGAAGCTCTGGCTGGCTATCTTTGCAGAACTCAAGGCGAAGACATTCAAGCGAAAGACCTGATTTTGACTTGTGGTGCGGCGGGCGCGATCAATGCTTTTTTCCGTGCGGTAATGGAATTTGACGATGAAGTTGTTTGTCCTGCTCCTTACTTTGTGGAATACGGTTTCTACGCCGGAAATTTTAATGCTAAACTCGTTCCGGTCAAATCAAAGCCTTTGACTTTTGAATTGGATGTTCCGGCTCTGGAAAAAGCTTTCACCAACAAGACCCGTGCTGTAATTGTCAATTCACCAAATAATCCAACTGGTCAGATTTACACTCGTGAAGAACTCGAAGCTTTAGCAAAAGCTATTGAGAAACATTCTAAAAAGATTGGTCGTGTAATTTATTTGATTTCAGATGAACCATATCGTTTTTTGAATTATGAAAATCTCGAACTGCCGTCTGTATTCGAGCTTTACAAACACAGTATAATCATGGGTTCATTCTCCAAAAGCTTATCTTTAGCTGGAGCCAGAATAGGCTATTTAGCAATCAATCCAAAAATTGAAAACGCTCAACTATTATATAATGGTGTCGTCATGACCAACCGCATACTCGGTTATGTCAATGCTCCGGCTATCGCGCAAAAAGTATTGACTGCATGTGTTAATTCAGAGGTGGACGTGGATATTTATCGTCAACGTCGTAACGTGATGGCAAAAGTCCTTGACGATGCAGGAATCAAATACACTCTCCCAAAAGGAGCTTTTTACTTTTTCGCCAAATCTCCAATCGAAGACGATGTTGAATTCGTCAGTTTGCTACTTAAAGAGAATATTTTAGCAGTACCGGGCAGGGGCTTTGGTTATCCGGGATACTTTCGTTTGACTTTCTGTGTAGGCAAGGACGTTATTGAGAAGTCGGCTCCGGGCTTTAAAAAGGCTACAGAAAGCATCAAGGCTTAAGTTATTTTGATAATAACATTGAAAAAATCTTAACATATGTGTATTTTAAAATAATTGAGGGTAAGATAAAAAACAATAATTGAGGGGGATAGGATGAAGTTTAGTTTATTATTTTTGTTTGGATTGCTTTTTTGCAGTACATTTTCCTGTATTCATAATGATGCAATAAAACTCGCAGAGTTAAAAGATGTTGAATATAACCCAAAAAATTTATATAATATAAAGGTATCATCTTTTCAACTGAAATCTAAAGTTCCGGGTAATAAAAATGTTACATGTTATTATACCCGTCCTTACAAAAAAGATGGCTCTCTAGCTCCTCGGGCTAATACGGTGATTTATTATGCGCATTATCCGATGGAAAAAAAATATTATAAAATTCCTAAGAAAAATTCTAGAAGAAGAATATTTATTGACCTCGCAAGGCGTTCAGGATTCACGGTTTTTAGTGTTGATTTTGCTAATTCTCCGGTCGGTGGACACTCTACTAACCCAAAAGGTTATTATTATTATCCCAGCTCTGGTTCCGATGAGTCCATCCTGAAAGCATATGATATAATGTTAAAAAAAGAAAAAATGCCTTTTACTAAATTCTTTATGACTGGACTTTCCGGTGGCCCGAGCATGTCAGTTAATTTTACCAATACTCACCCGGACAAAGTTGACGCCTTGGCTCTGCAGGCAGGAAGCCGTTATATTGTTCCTGTGAAAAAAAATACTGCAGCGTGGCTCATTGTATATACCTTGAATAGTCATACCACAAAGAAAAATGAAAAATTAGCCGCAGATTTAAGAACTAAGGATAAACACCCCATTGTTGTACGCACAATGCCGAATTGGGGTTTGAGGGGCAAACGCCTGTTCACGCATTGCGAAAATTGGAATTCCACAAATTTGAGAAATATTTTCCTTGAAGATGTTGCGGACTTAAGAAGCACAAACAATGGTGTCATGCCACATGAAAGTAAGTGGCCCTATGTTATTTCAATAAGTAATAAAAATATAATATTAAAAAACACAGGTCAAAAGCTTAAATTTAAAGACCCTCTTTATATGACTTCTCTTAGTTTTTATAAAGAATACATGAAAGTTATTCCTGACCCATTGCAGATTAAGCTTGATAAAAATAATAAAATGTTTGTTGGAATTGTAGCTCCTACATGTGAAAAACCTAAGGGAATAATTATTAACTTTAATAATAAGTCTAAATATCATGATAAATTTATTGGCTATGATGCTAGATTTTTTGCTGAAAATAGCTATATGTATTTAACTACATCAAAATACAGTGATATAAAAGTATTTAAGAAAATCCTTGCTGAAAAATTTGCTTCTTTATATAAGACAACGCCAATACTTATTGTAACTGATAAGCTAAAGATTAAAGATCTTGATATAAAAAACCTTTCTAAAGTCATTCTTTTCTGTAAAGATAAGGAATCTCTTGCAAAAATTAAAGACAATATCCAAAAAATACTCAAAACAAAAGTAAAAGTTACTTTGCTTGTTCATGACAAAAAACTGCTCTCGCCAATAAGGGAACAATTTAAAAAATCAGTCAATGTGATTTTCATCAAAGCAGTTTCAGTAAGAGTAAGAAAAATACCTTCTCGTGTTCTTGTGCCCTGTAAAAAAGAAGAAGATTTTGCAAAGATAGCAAACACAATCAAGGGAATGCTTAAAGAAAAAATAGGAATAACTTTGATTGTTTACGATAAAAAACTTAAAGACAAAGCCAAGAAGGAATTTAAAAAATCAGTACATGTAATGTATGCAAAACCAGGCAGACGTATTGACAACATATTTGTTCTATGCGCAGATGAAAAAGGTTTTAAAAAAATCAAACCTTCAATCAAAAAACTGCTCAAAGGAAAAGAGCAATTTACTTTGTATACTCAAGATAAAAAACTAATTGATGAAGTAAAGAAAGAATTCAAAACTTCAGTAAGGGCACATCATTATAATCCATCTAAAGCATTCGCTAATGAACTTGCTGTTGGAAATGATAACAAGGCAATATTAAAAGCACTAAATAATATTCCGCTGAAAAGCATTGAGAAGCAGAATAAGCAAACTACTCTTTCTCCATAAGTATAGAAACTACTATATGTTTTGTCAAATGATTTTGCTTCTACTGTGCCATTTTGGCGCAGTAGTGTGCCATTGGCACGTTTTTTGGCACAGTTGCGTATGACCACTCAAACACTCGCATCTTTATGAAAATCGCTCTTCGAGAGAAGAATTGACTTTCGCTTTGCTCAGTCTCATTGCAAGCAAAGTGGTCTAATGCGCTCCTTTGTCGCTTAGATTTCGCCCATTGGAGATGGGCGACAAGCGTTTTTCGACGCTTGATCACGGAGGCGTTACATCCGCCTTTTTTATTAAAAGATCAAAATTGGCACGGTGATTGCTAATATATAAAAGCTCAGTGTAAAAACAAATAAATAATAAAGCACAAAACAAAGCACAAAAGGAGGCTTATAATGGGTAAAATAATTGGAATCGACCTTGGTACCACTAACAGCTGTATGGCTGTAATGGAACACGGGGAAGCGAAAGTAATTCCGAACGCGGAAGGAAATCGTACAACACCATCAACTGTGGCTTTCACTAAGAATGGTGAAATACTCGTTGGACAAACCGCAAAACGTCAGGCGGTAACAAATCCTAAGGATACAGTGTTTTCTGTAAAACGCTTCATGGGACGCAAATTCGATGAAGTCGGCGACGAAAGACACCTCGTACCTTACGAAGTGGTAAAAGCTAAAAACGGCGATGCGCACATTAAAGTTGAGAGTAAAACATATTCTCCACCGGAAATTGCGGCTATGATTCTGCAGAAACTTAAAACTGATGCCGAATCTTATCTTGGTTCAGAAGTAAAACAGGCTGTAATCACAGTTCCTGCTTACTTCAACGATAGTCAGCGTCAAGCTACTAAAGATGCCGGTAAAATCGCTGGACTTGAAGTTCTGCGTATTATCAATGAACCTACTGCCGCTTCACTGGCATACGGTTTGGACAAAGACAAAGAAGAAATTATCGCAGTGTATGACCTCGGTGGCGGAACTTTTGATATATCCGTTCTCGAAATCGGCGATGGTGTATTTGAAGTAAAAGCGACTAACGGCGATACTCACCTCGGTGGTGATGACTTCGACCAGGTTATTATTGACCATCTCGCTGATACCTTCAAAAAAGATAATAATGTTGATCTGCGTAAAGATCCACAAGCTCTGCAACGCCTTAAAGAAGGTGCTGAAAAAGCTAAGTGTGAACTTTCAACCAGCATGAACTCTGATATTAACCTGCCATTTATCACAATGAATCAGGATGGCCCGGTTCATATGAATATATCAATCAGCCGTGCAGATTTGGAACAATGGTGTGATCCTTTACTGGAACGCTCAAAAGCTCCATGTAATAACTGTATGAAAGACGCTGGTGTGTCAACTTCTGAAATTAAAGAAGTTATCATGGTTGGTGGTATGACTCGTATGCCTAAAGTACAGTCTACAGCAAGTGCTATCTTCAGTAATGACCCTCATAAAGGTGTTAATCCTGATGAAGTCGTTGCATGTGGCGCAGCTATTCAAGGTGGAGTTCTCGGTGGCGAAGTTGAAGACGTTGTATTGCTCGACGTTACACCGCTTTCACTGGGTATTGAAACCATGGGCGGAGTATTCACTCGCTTAATCGAACGTAACACAACTATTCCTGCTCGCAAAAGTGAAATATTCTCAACTGCGGCTGACAATCAGCCTTCAGTAGATATTCATGTATTGCAGGGTGAACGTGAAATGGCTAGTGCAAATAAAAGTATCGGACGTTTTCGTTTGGATGGCATAGCTCCGGCACCACGCGGTATTCCGCAGGTCGAAGTTGCTTTTGACATCGATGCTAACGGTATTCTGCATGTAACTGCCAAAGACCTTGGAACCGGTAAAGAACAGAAGATCACTATTACCGCGAACTCTGGTTTGAGTGATGAAGAAATCGAAAACATGGTCGACGAAGCAAAAGCTCATGCTGACGAAGACAAAGCGGCTAAAGACAAGATTGAAACTAAAAACAAAGCCGATTCCATGATCTATCAAACTGAAAAACAGTTGAAAGAACATGGTGAAAACATGACTGACGACATCAAGCAGCCTGTTGAAGATGGTATCGCTACTCTCAAGAAACAACTTGAAGAGGATGATACTGAAGGCATGAAGGCTACTATGACTGAAGTCGAACAGCATCTGATGAAGTTCGGAGAGAAAATCTACGAACAGCAACAGCAGGCTGGCGGAGCGGAAGGCGCACCTGAAGGTCAATCTTGTGATCCAAACTGTGAGCAAGAGTGCAGTCAAGATGATGATAAAAAAGACGATGACGATAATATCGTTGACGCTGAAGTCATTGATGACGACAAATAAATAATAAAATTCAGCTAAGAGCACATCTGTGCTTTTAGCTGAACTATTTTTAATAACACTAACATTAACAAAGGAGTACAAACAATGGCGCAAGTCAAAGTAAAACCTCTCGGAGATCGTGTATTACTCGAATCTCTCGAAGTCGCTGAACAAGTAAAAGGCGGTATCTTAATTCCTGATTCTGCAAAAGAAAAACCACAGGAATACAAAGTTGTGGCACTCGGAACTGGGAAAACTGATGACAACGGCAAAAAAATTGCTTTTGACGTGAAAGTTGGTGATCTCGTATTGACTAACAAATACGGCGGAACTGAAGTTAAAGTTGAAGAAAAAGAATACAAGCTCGTTAGCGCTGAAGATGTTTTAGCGGTACTTGTTTAATTAATTAAAAATTAAGAATTAAAGGAATTTAAATTATGGCAAAGCAATTACTATTCGGCGACGAAGCTCGCCGTCAGGTACTTGAAGGCGTTGCTCAACTTAGCAAAGCTGTAAAAGTTACTCTCGGACCTAAAGGTCGTAACGTGGTTATCGATAAAAAATTCGGTTCACCAAGCGTTACTAAAGACGGTGTTACTGTCGCAAAAGAAATCGAACTAGAATGCCCTTACCAGAACATGGGCGCACAGATGGTGAAAGAAGTTGCAAGCAAAACTTCTGACATCGCTGGTGATGGAACTACTACTGCTACAGTTTTGGCAGAAGCTATCTACCGTCAAGGTCTGAAAAACGTTACTGCTGGCGCGAATCCTATGGAACTCAAACGCGGTGTTGACAAAGCTGTTGAAGCTATGGTCGGCGAACTTTGCAAATTAAGCAAAGCTGTTGATTCTACTGAACAGGTTGCTCAAGTAGCGACTATCTCTGCTAACGGCGACGAAACTATCGGCGAAATCATTGCTCAGGCAATGGATAAAGTTGGTAAAGACGGAACTATTACTGTTGAAGAAGCCAAAACTATCGAAACTACTCTCGACGTTGTTGAAGGTATGCAGTTCGATAAAGGTTATCTCTCACCTTATTTCGTTACTGATGCGGAAGACATGGAAGCAAACCTCGAAGAGGCTTACATCCTTATCCACGAAAAGAAAATCAGTAACCTTAACGACATGCTTCCATTATTGCAAGCTGTTGCTAAAGAAAGCAAACCTTTCCTCATTATCGCTGAAGATATTGAAGGTGAAGCGCTCGCTACTTTGGTTATCAACAAAATGCGCGGTACTTTGAACGTTTGCGCGGTCAAAGCTCCTGGTTTTGGTGATCGTCGTAA
>Ga0307988_1002033_pt1 | contig 10509 bp, 12 predicted proteins | sample EllFjometagen183_FD_203166 | JGI IMG/M metagenome (GOLD analysis project Ga0307988, IMG submission 203166) | Marine microbial communities from Ellis Fjord, Antarctic Ocean - #183 | ecosystem: Environmental > Aquatic > Marine > Unclassified | place: Southern Ocean | collected 2014-10-08 | reverse complement strand
CCTGAGCCACACATTGGATCATAAAAGTCAACATCGCATTTCCATCCCGATAAATTAATCATACCGGCAGCCAATACTTCATTAATTGGAGCTTTATCAGCAGCAATTTTGTATTCACGTCTGTGTAAGGATTCACCATTGGCGCAAGTTTAACCTGCACACCCCTCAGCACCTCATTCCTCATTTTCCCCGTCTATCAGCCCACGAAATCCCACTATCATCCCTTTTTTTCCTAGTAGGATAATTTGAAAATTTCAACTCAGCATTAGTTCCAATTTCAACAACATGCTTTTTAATATCCTTTTTACCCCTCCCCTCAACAACCAGACCATTTGCAATAAGTTTAGCCCCCTCAAAACCTTTAATTTCGATTCTGTTAAAAAAACGAGAGCAAAGTGGGACATAAAGGGAGAAAATCAAGAACATTTGCCCTAATTTGCCTTAAAAGGCCTATAAACACTAGGAAAATTAAATAATTTTGCTATATTTGTATTTAATTAGATTAATAATTTCCTTCAAATTTCATATACCAATACTTTAGTACTATGGAAATAAAAGATAAAAATATCATTTACATAGATATGGATGGCGTCCTTGTGGATTTCAAAGGTGCCATGGAAAAAGCACATGAAATAAATCCTGAATTCAGAGAGAAATATAAGCATAACCCTGATGAGATACCAGATATCTTTAAAGATCCAAAACCAATTCATGGAGCTATTAATGCTATTAAGCAATTAAATGCCCCTGGGCTTTATGATATTTTCATTGCAACCACCGCAACATGGAAGAATCCTGAAGCAGCAACCCATAAACGGTTATGGATAGAAAAGCATTTTGGAGATACTTTCAGAAAAAAGATGCTTATCACTCATCGTAAGGACCTTTTAAAAGGTAATTATTTGATAGATGCCGTAAAAGAAAATGGAGCAAAGGATTTTGATGGGAAACTACTGCTGTTTGGATGGAATTACAGAAAAGAAAGGTGGAACGATTATCAAAAGTGGGAAGATATACTCGAAAAACTGGCTGAGGATAATAAGCAAGCTGACTGGAAATATGAAGAGTTGCTAAAACAATGTCTGATTAAGGAAGTTGGTACTGATTTATTTGATAAGCTTGATGAAACAGGTTTTATCAAATATCACACTTTCGTTAAAAGCGATCTCCGCCGCCCTATTGGTTCTAAGGAACTCGTATTATCAAAGCTAAAAAAGAAAACGGAATACAAGGTTGAATATTATTTCAAGCAGAATGAAAATATTGATAACAATAAGTTTCGCAAGGCTTACATTACTGAAATTGATGAAAAGGATGAATTTTTTGTAATCTGGGATACAAAATTCCTAAAAGCAGGAGGTGCTTATAAATATCATTTTAAAATGACCGAAGAGGGATGTAAGCTATTGAGTAATGAAAATATCAAATGTTATTAACAGTAAGTAATAAAGACAATTAAAAGAATCATCAAAAGATAAACAATATGCTTGATAAAATTAAGTGCCCAAATTGTGGACATAACATTGATGTTGAAGAAGCTCTTTCTGGGAAATTAGAAGCTCATTTTCAAGAGGAGTATGAACGGAAAGTAAATGAACAATCTGTTAAATTCAATAATGAAAGGAAGAAGTTTGAAATTGAGAAGGAGCAACTTCAGCTTGATAAGGAAAAACAGGATGAATTGCTAAAAATAAGACTCAATGAACGTATAGCCCTAGAAACAAAAAAGATTAATGAAGCAGCAACTGAAAGTGTTAGGGAAGAAATGAGGATGCTTCAGGAAGAAAACCAAAAACGAAAGAAGGAGAACACAAATTTAAAAAGGCAAGAGCTTGAATTGCTTAAACAAAAAGCTGCCCTAGCCGAGCAAGCAGAGGAAATGAATCTAGAAATGGAGAAAGAACTCCTTAAAAAGACCTCTGAGATTGAGAGTAAGGCTCGTATTAAAGAACGAGAAAGTTTTGAGTTAGAAAAGGCGCAGCTACTCAAGCAAATTGAAGACAATAAGAAAGCTGCTGCCATAGCTCAGCAAAAAATTGAGGAAAGCTCAGGAAGAATGCTGGGAGAGGCTCAGGAGGATGCTTTGGAGAAAATGCTAGAGATTTGTTATCCTTTTGATAAAATTGAAGAAGTCCCAAAAGGAATACGCGGAGCAGATTCAATCCAGAGAGTAATTAATTCAGCACAAGTTGAATGTGGCACCATTGTTTATGAGAGCAAGAGGACAAAAAGCTTTGCCAATGACTGGATTGATAAATTGAAGCAGGATCAAACAATGTGCAGGGCTGACATTGCTGTACTTGTTACCAAAACGTTACCAAAAGATATGGTTAGGTTTGGAGAAAGAAATGGTATCTGGATATGTACCTATGCCGAAGTACAAAGTTTATCATTTGTATTGAGGGAGATGCTTATAAGAATAAATTCCGTAAAACAAGCACAAGATAACAAGGGTGATAAGATGGAATTACTTTACAATTATTTAACTGGTACTGAGTTTGTTCAGAATATTGGAAGAATTGTTGAGAATTATGATAATATGATAAGCCAACTGAATTCTGAAAAGAAGGCGATGCATAAGATTTGGGCAGCTAGGGAAAAGCATATTTGGGTTGTACAGGAGAATATTTCCGCACTTTTTGGATCGATTAAAGGGATCGCTGGAAACGCACTTGATACCTCTACAGTATTGCAACTCCCCGACTCTACTATAGATGAATAAGTCTAGACAAAACTGGCAATAGAGAAAAATATAGACAAAATGAATTCTAACGAAAACAAAAGCATAAAAAGGTATCTTAAATAATAAACAAGTTATGGCCTACTTAACAAAATCCAAATTTAAACTAGCAGAAGAGTGCCCTACTAAGCTTTTTTATACAGGGAAAAAACAATATGCAGATACAAAAGGAGATGACACATTCCTCGCTGCGTTGGCCGAAGGTGGTTTTCAAGTTGGTGAACTAACAAAATATTATTACCCTGGTGGCCATGAAATCAAAGAAAGGCGACATGACTTGGCCTGGAATGAAACAAAAAAGTTATTGAAACAGGAAAACGTAATAATTTATGAAGCTGCTATTCTTTATCAGAACTTATTTATTCGAATTGACATATTAAAAAAACAAGGGAATAACATTGAACTAATTGAAGTAAAAGCAAAGTCAACCGATGGGAGTAACTATTCCGACTTCTTAAATAAAAAGGGTAAAATTGGTAGTAGTTGGCGCCCCTATATTTATGATGTAGCTTTTCAAAAATATGTAACGCAAAAAGCGCTACCACAATATGCAATAAAGGGATTTTTGTTGCTGGCTGACAAAAATGCTAGGGCTACCGTAAATGGACTAAATCAAAAATTTCAGTTAAGAAAAAATGAAAAAGGCCGTACATACGTTGAGGTAAAGGGAGATGTTTCACCAGATGCTCTTGGTAAGCAAGTACTGAGAAAAATATGCGTAGATGAGATCATCGATCCCTTAATAAGCAATGATGAGATCAAATTTAATGATAATCGCTCTTTTGCAGAACACATTCATTATTTGGCGGAGCACAATAACAAAGACCATAAAATAATCACACCTATTGGAAAATATTGCAAAGCTTGTGAATTCAAAGCGAATTCAGCACAAGAAAAAAAAGGTATGTTATCGGGATTTAAAGAATGCTGGAAGCATCAACTAAGCTGGACTGACGATCTGTTCGATAAGCCACTAATATTTGATGTATGGAATCTGAGGGCTAAAAAGCTGTTGGATCAAGGTATCTATCATATGGAAGATCTGGAGAAAGAACATATTGGGGACATAAGGCCAAATAAGGACGGCAGTATCTCAAGCAAGGAAAGGCAATGGCTACAAATTGAAAAAAATAATAGCAGTGATGAGAATTGCTATGTAGATGTTGATGGTTTAAAAAAGGAGTTAGACTCATACACATACCCGCTTCATCATATTGATTTCGAAACCTCAATGGTTGCCATTCCTTTTTATGAGGGACGCAAACCATACGAACAAACAGCTTTTCAATTTTCTCATCACACCATAGATGCTGATGGAAAAATAGAGCATAAAGGGCAGTATTTATGTACTGAAAAAGGCAAGTTTCCAAATTTTGACTTTGTAAGAGCATTAAAAAAAGAATTGGAGAATGATGAGGGTACCATTTTCAGATATGCTGCCCATGAAAATACAGTACTTAATCAGATTATGCCTCAATTACAAGACTCTGACGTAAATGAGGTAGTAGATAAGAAGGAATTAATAGAGTTTATACAAACAATTACTCATAGTGCTAATCATACTGGAGTGAGAGATATGGTTGATATGCTTGACCTAGTAAAGAAATACTATTACCATCCGGCAATGGGTGGATCGAATTCCATAAAGTCTGTTTTACCAGCCATTTTGAATTCATCGGATTACATTAGGAAAAAGTATTCAAAACCAATATATGGTAGAAATTCGGCTATAAGAAGTTTAAACTTTGATGATGGATGGACATGGATAAAGTATGATGATGAAGGAAAAGTAATAAGTCCGTATAAACTACTCCCCAATCTGCATGATAATATAGAAATTGATGAAATTGATGAATTTATTTTTGGTGATAAACTTGCCGATGGTGGTGCTGCAATGACGACATACGCTAAGATGCAGTTTATGCATATAACAGATGGAGAGCACAAAGCAATAACCGAGGGTTTACTTAAATATTGCGAACTGGATACCTTGGCTATGGTTTTAATATGGGAACATTTTAATAAATTGGTAAATAAATAATTAACAAAAAGATAAACAAATGAAAAAAAAAGAAGAAAATGAAGAAGACTATAACAGCAAAGTAAATAGACTGTTACAAGAATTAAAAAGTGATTATAATAAATTGAAAGCCATAGAATTACAACAGGAAGTAAGTAAACAGCTTGAAAATACAGATGACGTTGTTGGCCTTTTCGGAGTACTTGATATGTTAGGGAGAAAAATTGAAGAAAACGACGAAAATGGTGACGGTGTTATTGATGACCCAACCGGAGCATCTGTAACTGAAAATGATGATGAGGTAGACGATGATGACTTTGATATAGAATCAATTGTCAAAGAACTGGAAAGTGAATTTACTGATGCTGAGTGGGATTTAATAAATAAAACCAAACATAAACTTGATGATGAAACACCAGTAGAAGATGAATCAAAGAAATAAAAAAATCATTTACATCGATATGGATGGTGTGCTTGTGGATTTCAAAGGTGCAATGGAAAAAGCCTATGAAATTAATCCCGAGTACAGGGAAACCTATAAAACAAACCCAGATGAAATACCCGATATTTTCAAAGACCCTAAGCCAATTAAGGATGCCAAGGAAGCCATAACGGAATTAGCTGATAGCGGCTTGTATGAATTATTCATAGCAACAACAGCAAGCTGGAATAACCACGAAGCTGCAGCACATAAAAGGTTATGGATAGAAAAACATTTTGGGAATTTATTTAAGAAAAAAATGTTTATCACTCACCGAAAAGACCTGCTTAAAGGTGATTATTTAATAGATGACAGAATAGAAAACGGAGCAAAGGATTTTGATGGTACTTTGTTACCATTTGGCTGGAATTATAGTAAAAAGGTATGGAATAAGTACCCAAGATGGGTAGATATACTGGAGAAACTAGAAGAAAACAACCGTGAGATTGGATGGGGTTACGAAGATTTACTAAAACAATGTTTAATTCAGGAAGTTGGGGCTGAATTAATTGCTAAGCTTGATGAAACAGGCTTAATTAAATATTACACTTTCGTTAAAAGACGACTCACCCGCCCTATTGGGACAGGAGAGCTCACATTGTCAAAGCCTAAAAAGAAATCAGAATATAGAGTTGAATATTATTTCAAGAAGAATGAAATAATTGACAACAATATGTTTCACAAGGCTTACATCACTGAACTTGATGAAAAGGATGAGTTTTTTGTAATCTGGGATACAAAATTCCTAAAAGCAGGATGTTCCCAGAAATATCATTTTAAAATGACCGAAAAAGGAGCTAAACTTTTGAAAGTTGATTGTCTTAAAAACTACTAAACTAATAGAAAAAAAATAAAAATGGACTATCAAAACACACTTCAAATAAACATAAAATGGTTAAAAAAGAAGTTTAAACATTTATCTGATGACGAAATAGAAATTAAAGCAAGAAAAATGACAGATAAGTATATCTCAGATAATATCGAGAAAATTGAAAAGGAAGAAGCCGAGGAAAAAAAAATGTTTGATGAACCTGTCGCTAGAGAGCTTTTATATTTTGATCTTTTCGGAGATGATTAATTAAATATTGGTATTATGAGTTTAAATTTAAATGACCTATTGTCAGTTCTTAATTTGAAGGAAAAGAAACATTCACAAATTGAAACATTACTTTTTGAATACGGAACATTAACTCAAAAGCTTCAAAATGTAAAAGCACAATCCTTTTACTTTATGAATGGCTTGGAAAATCATAAACTTAGAAGTCTGGAATTAAAAAAGGAATGGGAAATAATCGCTTCTGATATAAATACTGTAAGTATAGGTGAGCTGATTTTTAGCCTAAACGATAAGAATAATCAATTAGCTATATTGAATGCTAAGAAAAAGCCCAGAACGGTTGATTTTATACACATGGCTTCTGTAAGATCAAAAATAGCATATATTGAAGAATTATTAACTATAAAAAGAAGAGTTAAAGAGGTTTTTGAGATAGATTATTATTTAAAAAACAATGAAGAGATGAAGAATATACTGGGTATTTAAATATATATATGAATGTCTCAATACAAAGTTTAGGGCACAATATGTCGCATCACTCATAATATACGAAAATGTGTTTGAACCCCAATCAGATTATTTGAAATATATTGATGAAATCTTTGGGCATGTGATACCCTTTGTTGAATATTACGATACATACGTTTTTTAAGATCAATGGTTTGCTTAGCAAGTTAATTCATAGCGCCTACTAGGATTTGTTCGACCTTAAAGGAGAATAACAATACAAATGAGGCAAATTATCACTATTCATATAAATATTTTCATTTTATGGAGTTTTTGATTAAAAATGGAAAATAATAATAGTTTCAGTACAAAAATCATCCTGGAAATACCCTAGTAATAACATTAACTTTGATTAGACTGTACTCTATTGAACAATATCATAGTCTGACCACTCATTATATGCACCAAATGCATTTCATCAACAATATGGCCATCGTCTTTCATTTTCACAGTTCTTTGCTTGACAACTTCGAAGTGGAATAACTCCATTAGTTTATAAAAACCCGTTATTTCTAAATTTTCGAATGCTGTTTCTGGGGTCATTCCCTGGTATTGGAGTACTTGCTTACACCCATTGATGAGCTTCTCCAAATCTTCTTTTGACAAGTATCCACTAGGTTGATCAAAAGCATCATTTTTTTGATACTCGTCTAACCCAATGTTGATATATCTCTGTGCTTTTGTTCTGATATACTCGTAGAAATTATCTGCTATTAATTGTTCCTGATCTTTATCGTTTTTCATTGTTTCCTTCTTTTATTGTAGGTATAATAATTATGGGCTATTTCTCTGTAATCTTTGCTATCATTGCTCTTAGGGGGGGTAAAGATTTGAAATAAAATTGAGAAATCCAAATTTATTAGCTGGTTTTGGTTAATTATTGACGAGGATACTACTTTTTATTCGAGAATTTGGAATAAATAGCCTGTAATTGGGTAAATGGTGGTCTTTTGCAACCTTTTGGAGTTGTTGGATCTGATAGGAGAGTGAGGTTTTAAGAGCCCAAGTCTCGCTTACCCACAGGCTTGGGTGGAAGACTTGAGCTAGAGTTGTGTCCTTATAAATTGCTACCAAACTTGCATGATAACATAGATGTTGAAAAGGTTGAAGAGTTTATTTATGGTGATAAACTTGCCGATGGTGGTGCTGCCATGACAGCTTATGCTAAAATGCAGTTTATGCACATATGTGATGAAGAACATAAAGCAATAACATCAGGGTTGTTAAAATACTGTGAGGTGGATACGATGGCAATGGCTTTGATATGGGAACATTTTAAGGAATTGGTAAATAAATAATTGTAGTGCAAAATGACGGAACAGATAAAGACATGATTGTAATTGACAACAAAGATGAAAATTTTCAATTGGAGAGGTAATCCCACATCTTGAGTTCGTCTTTCTTCCAACGTTTAAAAACGCCAAGCTTATCCTTCTCGATTTCTTTTCCTAGGTTCTTCTCAATTATTTTTCTGATTTCTTCCCTACAATCTTCTGTTAAATCATCCTTTGAATTCATTCTTAAAGTAAACAAACTAGTCCCTTTTAGTTCGTCTAACCTTTCTCGTACTTTTCTGTTACTTCCAAGATATTTTTTCCGTTTAATATCACCTAACCTTAGATTAATACTCCACTGGAAGTTATTACTGGGTTGTGATGTTGGAGAAACTGATGGAAAATTATCAGTTTGAAATGTAAATAACTTGTGGTAAAGAGTGTTTCTTTCTTTTACGAGTTCTTTACGCTCAGATTTTAAACGAATTATATTTTTCTGATATCTTTCGATTTTCTTTTGTTTTTTTTTGATCTCATCTCTAATGAATGAAAACCTTTTTCTATCCAATTGAATCTTTTCAGGTGTTTTTTCCCAAACTTCTTCATCTATTCTTTTTAATTCATAGTTTTTAATCATAATACGTATACTCTTAATTTAAATATTACCAAATGTAGAGTAATTATTCTATAGTTCATAACATTTTGAAGGATAATTAAAAAATGGTATTAATATAGATTATCAGTGTATTATGTGATTTATATATTACTCTATAATTTGCATTTACTTTATATAGAGTATTCTATTTATTAAATTTACAGTAGAAAGTTTGAGGGTTAATTCTCTCCCCCGAAAAGTTTTGAAATTATTAATGAGAGAACCAAATTTAAATTTGTAAAATATGTAAGAAAAAATGAAAAACGAGGAATTGGTAAATAAATAATTAACAAAAAGATAAACAAATGAAAAAAAAAGAAGAAAATGAAGAAGACTATAACAGCAAAGTAAATAGACTGTTACAAGAATTAAAAGGTGATTATAATAAATTGAAAGCCATAGAATTTCAACAGGAAGTAAGTAAACAGCTTGAAAATACAGATGACGTGGTTGGCCTTTTCGGAGTACTTGATATGTTAGGGAGAAAAATTGAAGAAAAAGACGAAAATGATGACGGTGTTATTGATGACTCAACCGGAGCATCTGTAACTCAAAATGATGACGAGGTAGACGATGATGACTTTGATATAGAATCAATTGTCAAAGAACTGGAAAGTGAATTTACTGATGCTGAGTGGGATTTAATAAATGAAACCAAAAATGAACTTGATGATGAAACACCAGTAGAAAATGGATCTATGAAAACATTATACGCAGTACCGTGGGTAGACATAGAATATGGCTGGAGCTACAATGAAGATGGTTACAAAATTTTTGATGACATAGCAGAATGTATTAAATTAACTAAACAAGACAGCTATAATGCTAATTCTGATGGTGCATATTATGGACCCATGAGACCATTACATTATATAAAAACTACCGATGAAATTGAAGGGCCATATCCTACACATGTGGACGATCTTAAGCGGGAAAATAATAAAACGTATATTTAATAAATTATGTTTGATTAATGTATTCAGAAATGCCAGACAAACAAAAACTTAATTTTAGAAGCTGTCTAAATTTAGTCATTTAGTTTTATTATGTGTCTTCTTGACAATATTTTCGTTATTTTTTCTATCCGTAGCTATGGCTATGCATCTCAAAAATGCCTCAATCTTGCCAATAAATACACGATAATAATTCCTAAGAACCAAATTTAGACAGCTTCTTAGAACTAATGGTATATATTGAAAATAAGAAAATAATAAATTATGGAAATGACTGACTTAACTAAAGTGGCTTACTCATTATCAAAAAAATCTCATGCTACACAAACAGATAAAGGAGGTAGGGATTATTTTAATGGCCATATATTGTCCGTGTTTAATTTAGTGGGTGGTAATTCATCATCACCACCTGAGTTGGGCATCGTTGCATTATTACACGATATTGTAGAAGACACTGAAATGAAAATTGAACAAATTCGCAAATTGTTTGGGGATGTTGTAGCCGGTGCAGTTCAGCTTCTTACTCATTTAGGTAATTCTAAAAAAATAGATATGTTGTATTTGAGTAAAATAAAAGAAAATCCACTTGCTAAAAAAGTAAAAATAGCAGATTTAACTCATAATTCAGATGTTAGCAGATTACCAAAAATATTACCCGCTGATGAAATTAGGCTTGAAAAATATAAAAAAAGTTTAGAATATTTAAATAGTGAAAGCGCTGACACTTAAATTCTCTATGCTATTGGCTATATTATTAAATTCCAATTACCTGCAATTAAAGGCTTATTCTGCCTTTAACGCTTCGTACTCCTCCTGGCTCAT
>Ga0307988_1002032_pt1 | contig 10510 bp, 8 predicted proteins | sample EllFjometagen183_FD_203166 | JGI IMG/M metagenome (GOLD analysis project Ga0307988, IMG submission 203166) | Marine microbial communities from Ellis Fjord, Antarctic Ocean - #183 | ecosystem: Environmental > Aquatic > Marine > Unclassified | place: Southern Ocean | collected 2014-10-08 | reverse complement strand
ATCGTTTACTCCAAGCTGTAGGAAAAAGTAGAAAACCGGTAATATTAAAAAGAGGTATGTCTGCGACTGTTGTAGAGCTACTTTTAGCAGCAGAATATATTGTCGCTGAAGGCAATCCTAATGTTATCCTGTGTGAAAGAGGTATCCGCACGTTTGAAACTGCGACAAGAAATACTTTAGACTTAAATGCGATACCATATATAAAACAACATTGCCATCTTCCTGTAATAGTTGATCCTTCTCATGGAACTGGCGTAAGAGATTTTGTGGAACCTATGTCAAAAGCCGCAATAGCCTGCGGAGCAGACGGATTAATGATAGAAGTGCACTATAATCCAAAAGTTGCTTTGTCAGATGGTCACCAAAGTCTATTTCCAGAACAGTTCGCTGAAATGGTGAAAAACTTGAAACCATTTATCAAAGCTGCTGGAAAAACTCTAAGCATTCCTATTGAACTTAAATAATAGAGTAAACACACGACCTACTTATAATTTAAAAAGTAAAAAACTTAGTCGATTAATGACTAAGTTTTTATATTTATACTTGATAATTCAACATACTTTATTTACTACTGAGATCCATTACAGACATACAGTCAATTACTTCTATACATGCTTCAACTCCATCTATAAACAGTCCCAGAGAACAAATTATTAATATTCTCCATTTCAAATATGAAAAATCTTCGTTATTATTAATTTCCGTTTTCATCTTTTTTTAATACCCTATTGTATTTATTTTTTTCTCTTTTTCTCTTTTTTCTTTCAATGCGGATACAAGTACAATAATAAAAATTTTGTACAATAAAAAATATTAACAACTAACAAAATTCTAACATGTTCCTAACACGAAACTAAGAATACATCAATTCCATGTGTAAATAATGATATTTATAATATTGACATAACAAAGATATTTAGGTTTTATGAAGCATAAACATTATTTGGAGGTGCAGAAATATACATGGGCTTAGAATTATAAATAATTTAATGGATTTGCTTGATAACTTACAGAAGAACAGAACATCAGAGTTCATGATGGCAGTCATGTCTTAAAAAAGCACTACTAATCGTCATAACTCTGATCCCGCAGGCGCTCATTGGCGTCAACTTAAGCTTTAATATATTTAACTAAAAATAGTTACACTTACATTTGCTGTAAAAAAAACATGACTATCGTCATGAACTCTAACGCTACGAAGTGATATTGCAGGGGAACGTCAGAGTTCGCAACGATAGTTGTGTCTTTTTATAGCCTTCACCTTTAAGTACATATAGCACTAGGTTAACGCCAATGCGTAGGCGCTGGATTTTCTTAACTTTTAATTTTTTCAAAAGCCTAAGTGAAGTCTTTAATCTCACAGAGCAGAGGAGTCGCAACAAAATTACTCACCATGCAGAGCATGCCCTTGAGCGATCCCACAATTGCGGGAGATCGGACATGAGTAAAAAAGCTCACTGGTTATAATTAAAATTTATAATATTAATTACTAAACTGTTATATATTTATTCAAAAATAACTTGCTAAAAAAAACGTAACTGGCACACGAATGTTTCAAGTATTATTTCTTGCAGCTTTTCCATTCACGAAATGAAGACCACACTCTTTCTGCTCAGGTGACTCCCACCACCAGCGCCCTGCTCTAATATTCTCATCATCACCAACAGGCCTTGTACAGCATGAACAGCCAATTGATGGATATCCTTCATAATTAAGTTTGTTCACCGGAACATTGTATTTCTCAATGTAACTGTCTATTTCCTCTTTAGTCCACCGAATTAAAGGACTAACTTTTAATACATCAAATTTTTCATCATACTCAATGCTGTCAAAGTTTGATCTTGTGACTGACTGTGTCTGCCTTAAACCACATATCCAACATAATTTTCCAGCAAGAGCCTTCTGTAAAGGTTTTACTTTTCTTAAGTTGCAACATTTTTTTCGAAGTTCAATATCATTATAGAAACCATTTATCCCATGATCTTCTATATACTCTTCAACATCTAAAGCTTCTGGAAAATATACTTTAATTTTGATATTATAATGCTTTTCAGTCCTTGACAGAAGATCGTAAGTCTCATCGAAAAGACGACCTGTATCCAAAGTAAATATTGGTATATCAAGCTTGTTTCTGATAATTAAATCAGTAATTACCTGATCTTCAAGATTAAGAGCCGTTGAAAAAGCACTTTTATTCCTAAATTGTTTCTCTGTTTCTACTAATATATCTTTAGCAGTTCTATTTCTAAATCCAGATCTCAGTTCTTCTAACTTTTCCATTGCTGTATACCAATTTTTAAATTAAAGCAGTTATTGTTTACTAAACATAGTTATAATATAATAAATAAAACATAAAATTACTATACTTATTTTATAAACTTTATAATAAAATACTTTTCTACAGCTTTGAATGCAATTTGTAGAACAACCTTCAGAATATGAATTCAGATTATTCAAAGCAACCTTTACACCATAATAACTCATTAAAATTAGCATAAAGTTCGTTTTAATTTATTAATCAGTGTCACCATAGTACAAAAACACGTTAATTAATCAATAAAATAAAGTATAAAATCATCAAAAATAGAGTTAAAATAGAGTTAATCATTTTTTTTAATAAATTAATTAAATTTCAGTGGTTATTTTCTGCATAATTCCCTATAATTAAATAAACTTCTTTTTTATTTTTTCACAATTTTATCACAAATTTATCTATAAACCTAAAGGAACCAATTAAATGCTGAAAAAAATCAAAGTTTCTGACATTGTATTTATGAATGTAACCTGTCTTCTTGGTGTAAGGTGGTTTGCTACCGCAGCACAGTATGGTGCAGCATCTATTATACTGTGGATTCTTGCCTCTCTGCTTTTCTTTGTTCCAATTTCATTTGTATTTGCTGAGTTCAGTTCGATTTTCCCAGACGCTGAAGGTGGATTAGTTGACTGGACAAAAGAAGTTTTCGGAGAAAAAACAGCTTTTGTTACATCATGGTTCTATTTAATATGCAATATTTTTTACTATCCAACAGTTCTTACTTTTTCTGCTGTATGCATAGCCTATGTAATAAATCCAGAACTTGCCCAAAATAAAACATTTATAACTTCCTTTGTTATCACCTTTTTCTGGATAGGAACTCTTATCAATCTTAAAGGAGTTGGATTTATTGCATTTTTTGGTAAGATTGGTGGGATCATTGGAAATATCACTCCAATTATAGTTATTGTAATATTAGCAGTGATTACAATATTCATACTTAGAAAGCCTCCTCAGATCAGTTTTGCGCCTGCTAACTTTATACCAGACCTCAATAGTGACAATCTACTCTTTCTAGCGACACTAACATTTGCTATGTCAGGCGGAGAGATATGTACACCTTTTGTAAAAGATCTTAAAAACCCTAAAAAGGATTTTGCAAAAGCAACAATGCTTTCAGCTCTTATAATTACAGCGTGCTACATAGTTGGAACATTAGCACTTGCAATGATAGTAGACCCAAAAGAACTTGGACCTGCAAGTGGAGCTATACAAGTTATAGAAATAGCAAGCAGAAATATCAACATGGTTTGGATAACCTCAGTTGTAGCTGTTCTTATAGCTCTTGCATCAATTACAGGTTGTGCCATTTGGATGGTAGGAACCATTAAAATGTTTACAATGGGCAATGATAAAAAATTTATTCCAAAATGGATGAGAAAAGAAAACAAAAATAATATTCCTGCCAATGCCATCATCGCACAGGCTCTTTTTGTATCCCTGATTGTACTTGCAACTTCTTTTATGAAGAGTGTAGAAAATATCTACATGGTTTTGATTATGATGGCAACAATACCAATGTTTATTGTTTACTTCATCATACTACTTGCTTATCTAAAACTTAAATTCAAAATGCAGACTGTCACTAAATTTATCGGTGAATATGTTGCACCTGGTAAAAAATTAGGAGCATTTATATTCTGGTTTGTTGCAAGTATAACGACCTTAATTACAATTATCATACCACTAGTATCTCCAGGCGACAATAACTTATACATATACGAAGCTGAAGTTATCGGAGGTCCAGTAATATTCTTCATTATCGCACTTCTTATGATAAGAAAAGTAAAGAATAAGAATAAGAATAAGAAAAAGAAAAAGAACTAGATATTTCAAATTAATTAACCAATATTTAAAGAAAGAATACAAATGACCTTAAAGAATATAAAAGTTTCTGATATAGTATATATGAATGTAGTGTGCCTCCTTGGAATGAGATGGTTTTCAACAGCAGCACAGTACGGTGCTGCATCAATTATTTTATGGATCCTTGCATCTTTACTTTTCTTTGTGCCAATATCTTTTGTCTTTGCTGAATTCAGTTCAATTTTTCCTGATGCCAAAGGAGGTTTAGTTGACTGGACAAAAGAAGTTTTTGGAGAAAAAACAGCATTTGTTACTTCATGGTTTTATCTTATTTGTAATATTTTTTACTATCCAACAGTTCTGACTTATGCAGCGATTTGTCTTGCATATGTAATAAACCCCGAACTTGCAAACAACAAAGTATTTATCACTACATGCGTAATTGCCAGTTTCTGGATAGCTACATTCATCAATCTAAGAAGTGTTTCTTTTTTAGCCTTTTTTGGAAAAATTGGAGGATTAATCGGTAATATTATTCCTATTATAGTTATAGTAGTACTGGCTGTAATAACCATATTCATTCTCGGAAAACCTATGGAGATAAGCTTTGCTCCAACCAACTTTATTCCTAAATTCAATAGCACTAATTTAATATTTTTAGCCACTATGACTTTTGCGATGTCAGGAGGAGAAATATGTACTCCTTTTGTTAAAAACATGAAAAATCCAAAAAAAGACTTTGCAAAAGCAACACTGCTTTCAGCCTTAGTTATAACATTATGCTATATAGTTGGAACACTCGCACTTGCTGTTGTCATAGATCCAAAAGACTTAGGTGCTGCTGCAGGACCAATTCAAGTAATAGCCAAAGCCAGCAGCTACATTCATATGGAATGGATAGCCTCTGTCATTGCTATTTTTATAGTTATTTCATGTATAGCAAGTACAGCAATCTGGATGGTTGGAACTATCAAAATGTTTACCCAGGGTAACGATGATAAGTTTGTTCCAAAATGGATGAGAAAAGAAAACAAGCATGAGATACCGGTACCTGCAATCATCGCTCAGGCTGTTTTAGTCTCATTGATAGTGCTGGTAACATCATTTATGAAAAGTGTTGAAAATATTTATATGGTGTTAGTAATGATGGCTACAGTGCCAATGTTTATAGTTTATCTCATTATATTACTTGCTTACCTTAAACTTAAATTCAAAATGCAGACTGTTACTCAATTTATTGGACAGTATGTAGCACCGGGGAAAAAATTTGGAGCTTTTATATTCTGGATCGTTGCAAGTTTTACTACACTTGTTACAATCATACTGCCTATTCTGTCTCCAGGCAGCAATAATATTTATATTTATGAAACTGAGATTGTTTGCGGCCCTGTAATTTTCTTTATAATAGCTTTATTAATGATAGCTAAAGTAAAGAAAAAGGATAAAATGAAATAAACTACCGAAGGTATTTTTATTTTTGGGAATCGGTATGACCAGGTTGAGGCTTTACCAATCGATAAAATCTTGAATAATGGATTAACTGTAGTGTCAAATGTATAATAATACCTTTAACATTTGATTTTTAGAATGTGAAAAAAATAATAACACTAATTTTTTGTACTAAAATCAAAAAATAATTATAACCAGCTATTAAGAATATAGCTACGGTATATTATGGAGATATCATGAAAACATTACTTATTAAGAATGGAACCGTTATTACCCTAGGTGCAAATAACCAAATAATTTATGATGGCGCTGTTTTAATCAAAGATAATGTTATAAAAAGATATGGAAAGACAAAAGATTTTGAAGATATTTCTAAAGATATCGAGGTAATTGACGCCAAAGGCAAACTAATTATGCCTGGTTTCATTAACCCGCATATGCATTTCTATTCAACATTTGCCAGAGGCATAATTCCAAAGCAACCCCCAGCTAAAAACTTCCTAGAGGTTCTTGAAAAATTATGGTGGCCACTGGATAAAGCTCTAAATGAAAAAGATTTATATTATAGTTCTGTAGTACCGTTAATAAATGGTATAAAATCAGGTACCACAACAGTATTTGATCATCATGAAAGTCAGGGATTTCAAACTGGTTGCATGGATATTATAGAAAACGCAGTAAGAGAATGCGGTGTTAGATCAAATCTCAGCCTTGGGATATCTGACAGATATAATAAAGGCCAGGAAGGAATTGAAGAAAATATTCGATTTATTGAAAACATTCAAAAACATAACTCTAATACAGGTGATGATCTTGTAACAGCTATGTTTGCACTCCATGCTCTATTTACGGTCAATCAAAACTCTCTATTAGCAGCAACTGATGCAGCGAACAGATTAAATGTTGGTTTCCATGTTCATATTGGAGAGGGTGACTCAGACCAGGATGTTAATAAATCTAAATATAATAAGTCTGTTATTAAGAGGATGTATGATGCCGGAGGCTTGGGAGAAAAAACTAATGCCATTCACTGTATTTATGTTTCGGATGAAGAACTTGATATAATTTCAGAAACAAAAACATCAGTGGTCCATATCCCACAATCAAATATGAATAATGCTGTAGGAGTAGCAGATGTTCTTAAAATGATGAACAAAAATATATTAGTGGGAATAGGTACAGATGGTATGACACCAAGTATGATGGATGACGTAAGAGTAGCAAATATTGTCCATAAGCTTGTAAAAAAGGATCCAAGTATCTTTTTCTGTGAATCGTGCCAGTTACTTCTCGAAAATAACGCTAAGATTGCTAATAGATTTTACAAACGTAATATAGGTACAATTGAAGAAGGTAATTATGCTGATCTTATTCTAGTTGATTATATTCCACCAACACCTTTTAATGAATCAACATTCTTAGGTCATTTCCTATTTGGGATTTGCGAAGCAACTGTTGATACCACTATTATCAATGGAAAAGTATTAATGAAAAATAGGCAGTTAATAAATATTGATGAAGAAAAAATCATGTACGAAAGCAGAAAACAGGCTGCTGATTTCTGGAAAAGATTTTAAGAAGTTTACCGCAGAATTCGCTAACAAATCGCAAAGATCGCTAATAAGAAATATGTAATTTTATCCTTAGATTAAAAATTAAAAGTAAAAAATACCTTCGGTATATTGAAAGAATAAATGATGAACACTTTATTTAAAACAACACTTATAAATAAAATGAAACTGTCCAATCGTTTTGTGAGGTCTGCAACATGGATGGGTTTAGCAGAAAAAGATGGGCGAGTTACTACAAAACTAATTAAAACTATGACTAATTTGGCAGATGGAGGTGTAGGTCTAATTATCAGCGGTCATATTTATATATCAACTGAAGGAAAAGCATCTCCTCTTCAAGTCGGGTTATACGATGATAAGCATATTCAAGGTTTAAGTGTAATGACTAATGCTGTTCATGAACATAATGGTAAAATCATAGCTCAACTAGCACATGCAGGTACATTTGCATTAGATGAATTGATAGATAATACTCCATCAGCCGTATCTCTTTTTGATGGGTTATCTGAATTACCAAGAAATGAGCTCTCCACTGCAGATATCAGTAAAATAGTAGATGCCTTTGCGAATGCTGCTGTACGTGCAAAAACTGCTGGTTTTGATGGAATACAGCTACATTCTGCACATGGTTATTTACTAAGCCAGTTTCTTTCTCCTTATTACAATAGGCGTACAGATAAATATGGTGGAAGTGTACAAAACCGAACAAGAATCCATCTCGAGATATACGAGGCTATAAGAAAAAAGGTTGGCAGTGATTTTCCAATACTTATAAAAATGAATTGTCAGGATTTCACAGAAACAGGATTAACACTGATAGAGTCGATACAGGCAGCTAAAATAATTTCTGATGCAGGATTTGATGCAATTGAATTAAGCGGAGGCCTACTTTCAAACACTAGAATGTCTCCATGTCGAATGAAAATAAATTCAAAAGAAAAAGAGGCTTACTTCAAAGAAGAAGCTATTTTGTTTAAAAAAGAAATTAATACTCCCCTGATATTAGTAGGTGGTATTAGATCATTTGAAACAGCAGAGAAGCTTGTTAATAACAATACGGCGGATTATATCTCAATGAGCAGACCCCTCATCAGGGAGCCAAACCTTATTAACAGATGGAAAAATTGTAATTCAACCAAATCCGAATGTTATTCAGAAAATCTATGTTTCAAACCGGGATTCAGTGGTAAAGGTGTGTACTGTGTACTAAAAAACAAACAAAAAAAATCGGAATAGGGTAGCCCTCACGAGCTTTCCCGTCCACGCCACCTGACATACAGGTCTGTACCATGGCGGTTCGATATAATTAAATGTTTAATATTTCAATAATCTAACAACTAGAACTTATTCTTCAATGCGAGTTGAACAACTTTAGTACTGCTGATTCTCCATGGACATTTAGCTCTAAATGAAGTGTGATATGACTGACTTTCTGATATATTCCTCTTCATTAATTCCTTTCTACGATTTGCATAAACCTTCCACTGTTTCCAGGTTAAGCATTTGAGTCATCTTCAGTTGCACCTTTATCTTTTGACATTACAAGAAAAAAGATACTTTACTTTTCTTCATTAAATCAGAATGATATAAATTTTTTAACCAAGAGATCCGTTTATATCTTTACAAAATAGCAGAAGCAATATTAATTGGAGAGTATAAACTGATTAGCATGACACTCTCCATTTACATATCACAGGTTAACTTATGAACAGCTGACAATCCTTATTTTCTCTATTTATCACTGCCTTATATTCCAAGTTCATCAAGTTTGGCACCGATAAGCGAAAGGGTAGCCTCGATAAGTTCCTCTCCGAATTCAGGAGTAGAATCTCTGGGATCTTCACCTTTTTCAACACCCTGAGGCCATTCTGCACGGTCTTTCGACAGCTTTGATAGATCTACCAGTTCAGGAGTTAAAGCCATCATAATTGATGTTTCGTTACGACCGGCATGATCCATCTGTGTTCGCCACTCACCGGGAAAGTCACGCTGAGCAGACACTAACTTTAGATTAAACTGTTTTTCCCAAGAGTCAGCCATTTCCCCCCAGGCCCATCGCGATGGACCGTGACCGTCAGCTACAATGCACTTAAACCCGGCACGTTCTGCCTGGGACAGGATCGCCTCTATCAGCATCATAAACAGTCCTTTGGGAATCCAGTACATACTGCCCGGCAGCTTTCTGCAGGGTGTTGTAGTGTCTGCCGTATCCATTCCCATAAGGTCAGGACCGTTTTTCTGTCCTGTGATGCGATCAGGACCTAACCAGATAGGAGGCAGTACAATTCCGCCAAACCTCCGAGCAGCTAGTCTGAACAAGCCTCCAGCCTGTATGGAATCGGCACCGAAAGCGTTATGCAGTCCATGCCATTCCAACGTGCCGAAGGGTAAATAAGCAACCGGTCGTTGTGCCAGGCGTGTTTCAAATTCGTGAGGAAGTAATACTTCATAGTCTACTTTTTCTGTCATAATCATTTTTCTCTTGGCAGTTTTTAAGTTTTATCCCGTATATAACTACTGTACAGGCAGAACCTGAAAGGCAGCTTATTGTATACAGGATTAAGAAGATATTTATAATATATCGGTTTTAATGAAATTAGTAAATATTGGCTTTGTTTAGATGCACCCAATATTTTACAGTTCGCGAGGGACATTATTTACTATAATTCAACTGTAATATCATATTGTTCAGCTTTTTTTAAAAAATCTACAATCTTATTTATTTCTACAGCACCATCTGTTGCAGTAGGATTATGAAGATTAAACCAGGCATTAGCATTCCCGATTTTCAATATTGTGTTAATGTCTAAATTTTCATGAATTCCATATAATACACCTGCACAAAATGCATCTCCGGCACCAACTGTCCCTTCTATCTCTACGGTTTTAAGCTTAAAAGAAGCTTCCCAAACCATCTTTTGATCACTTCCTCCAGCCAAGGCACCTTCGGGAAGATGAATTATCACCTGTCTGTTAACTCCAAGTTCCATTAATTTTTCAGAAGCCTGCTTCAAGGCCTCATAATCAATAGAATCATCAACTCTTCTAATATTAAAGCTTGTTAAAATTTCAGCTTCCACTTCATTAACAATTAAATAGTCAACATAATTAAGACACTGAATGATGTAAGTGCAATCAGTTTCCTTATTAGAAACAAGGTCAACAGCAGTGACAAAACCTTTTCCTTGTAGGTGTGCAAGTGATTTAGCCGCGACGTTACCGTATTCATCATCTTTTTCTTCCAATCCTTTAAGTAAAAGCAAATACCCAATATAACATATTTTTGACCTGTTATTTACTTTTTCAAAGTCATTGAATGATAGTAGACTATTTGATCCAAGATAGTGAAAGAATGTTCTAGTGTGTTCTT
>Ga0307988_1002031_pt1 | contig 10514 bp, 8 predicted proteins | sample EllFjometagen183_FD_203166 | JGI IMG/M metagenome (GOLD analysis project Ga0307988, IMG submission 203166) | Marine microbial communities from Ellis Fjord, Antarctic Ocean - #183 | ecosystem: Environmental > Aquatic > Marine > Unclassified | place: Southern Ocean | collected 2014-10-08 | reverse complement strand
TTTCTGAAGTAATTGGCAAATTAGTTCTACACTGTCCTTTTTTTACCCAACTAATGGCAATTCTTGAATCGGAATAAATTGGAAGCTTACTATCTCTTTGTTTTAAAAATCCTAAACCGTGAACTAATGCCAAAAACTCACCAATATTATTTGTGCCTTGTTTAAAAGGTCCTTGTATAAAAAATTGCTTTTTAGTTTTAGTATCAACACCTCTATACTCCATTTTACCAGGATTTCCACTACAAGCGGCATCAACAGAAATAGAATTTGAAATTGGTTTTCCAATCAGTTTTAATTCTTCTGAAGATAGCTGTATTTTTTTTGTGTCTTTCCCAACATAATCTTCATAATTCCCTTTAAAGGCTAACTCAGCAACTTCTTTTGAAGCAAAAGATTTATACTGTGCACCTTTAAAATCGGCAATATTCTTTTTACACACATTCCAAGAGGTGAAAATGCCAGTTTTATGACCTTTCCATATTACATAAAACTTTTTTTTACTCATTTTCTAAAATAACTTGCGCTATAACTTTAGGGAAATTCTCTTGCTCTAATGTATGAATTTTCTCTGCAATAGTTTCAGCGGTATCACAAACTAGCACTTCAACACTTTTTTGAAAAATAATAGCACCTTCATCATAATTTTCATTCACAAAATGAATTGTTATTCCCGTTTCTTTTTCTTTATTTTTAATAATAGCATTGTGTATATGCATTCCATACATCCCTTTTCCACCAAATTTTGGCAATAACGCAGGATGAATATTAATTATTTTATTTGGAAAAGCATCAATAATATTTGAAGGTATTTTCCATAAAAATCCAGCTAAGATAATATAATCAGCATTCAATTTTAAGTTATTTAACACTTCATTCTTAGTATAAAAACTATCTCTATTAAAACTAGCACAGCTCACATTTAATCGTCCAGCTCTTTCTAACACTTTGGCATCCTTCCTGTTAGAGAGCACTTGAACAACAGAAATTGAATTGCTATTTTTAAAATACTTTATAATATTTTCAGCATTTGTACCCGAACCTGAAGCGAGTATTATAATACGTTTCATTTGTATCACATTTAGTTCTGTTATTCAACAAATAAAACAAATAATTAACAACTTTTACTGGTTAAATAAAAAAACTTTTTATAACTTTAAAAATCAATAAGTATCTTTTTTTAAGTAAAAGATTTTCATTTCAATAAAGTTTTATATTTTTGCGCAGTAATTAAATTTAAAATACAATAAATTATGTCAGACATTGCATCAAGAGTAAAAGCCATTATCGTAGATAAATTAGGCGTTGACGAAAATGAAGTAACAATCGAAGCAAGCTTTACTAATGATTTAGGAGCTGATTCCCTTGACACTGTTGAATTAATCATGGAATTCGAAAAAGAATTTGATATTCAAATACCAGACGATCAAGCAGAGAACATTGGTACTGTAGGTCAAGCTATTAGCTATATAGAAGACGCTAAAAAGTAATCTCTATATGGAAATTAAACGAGTTGTTGTAACTGGACTTGGTGCATTAACACCAATAGGTAATACTGTGGAACAATATTGGAATGGCCTTGTTAACGGCGTTAGCGGGGCGGCTCCAATTACGTATTTTGATGCGTCCAAGTTCAAAACTCGTTTTGCTTGTGAATTAAAAAACTTTGAAATTACAGACTTTTATAATAGAAAAGAGGCTCGTAAAATGGATAGGTTTACGCAATATGCAATGGTTGCTACTGATGAAGCCATTAACGATTCACAACTAGATTTAGAAAAAATTGATAAAGATAGAGTTGGTGTTATTTGGGGTGCTGGAATTGGCGGTTTAGAAACTTTTCAAAATGAAGTACTAACCTTTGCTAGTGGTGATGGAACTCCTCGCTTTAACCCTTTCTTTATACCAAAAATGATTGCTGATATTGCACCTGGACAAATTTCTATAAAATATGGATTTAGAGGTCCAAATTTTGCAACAGTATCAGCTTGCGCATCTTCTTCAAATGCAATTATTGACGCTTTAAACTATATTCGCTTAGGATATGCAGATGTTATGGTAGCTGGTGGTTCTGAAGCAACAATTACTATTGCTGGAATTGGAGGTTTTAATGCCTTACAAGCACTTTCTACTAGAAACGATGATCCTGCAACTGCATCAAGACCTTTTGATAAAAACAGAGATGGTTTTGTTTCAGGAGAAGGAGCCGGAACACTTATTTTAGAAGAATATGAGCACGCCATAGCAAGAGGCGCTAAAATATATGCGGAAGTTGCTGGTGGAGGTTTATCTGCCGATGCTTATCACATTACAGCACCACATCCAGAAGGATTAGGCGCAAAAAATGTAATGAGAAACTGCTTAAAAGATGCTGGTTTAAAACCAGAAGATGTAGACGCCATAAATATGCACGGAACAGCAACACCTTTAGGTGATATTGCTGAATCTAAAGCTATTTTAGAAGTGTTTGGTGAACATGCTTATACGCTAAACATAAATTCAACCAAGTCAATGACAGGTCATTTATTAGGTGCAGCCGGAGCCGTTGAAGCTATTGCTTCAATATTAGCTATGAAACACGGAATAGTACCTCCTACTATCAATCATTTTACAGATGATGAACAAATTGACAGTAAATTAAACTTCACCTTTAATAAAGCTCAAAAACGCGATGTAAAAATTGCAATGAGCAATACTTTTGGGTTTGGAGGTCACAATGCTTGTGTACTTCTTAAAAAACTAGATTAATACCACTAATTTGAATGAGCTTCATTCGTAACATTATTAAACCTCGCTCAAAAAAAGACGAGTTTTTTTATGTTTCACTAAAAAAACTATTAGGTTTTAAGCCTAAAAACATACTGTTTTACCAAAAAGCTTTTATTCATCGATCCGTTAAACAAGTAGATGATAAAACAGGACTTCAAATAAATTACGAACGCTTAGAATTTCTTGGAGATGCTATGCTAAGTGCTGTAATTGCTTCACACTTATTCTTAGAAGTCCCTTCAGGAGATGAAGGATATCTAACTCAAATGCGCTCTAAAATTGTAAGTAGAGAACACCTTAATGAATTGGGTAGAGACTTTAACTTATTACTTTTTGTGAAAAGTAGTGTGGCAAGGTCTAAATTTGGTGACGACATTCACGGAAATATTTTTGAATCGTTAATTGGAGCAATATATTTAGATAGAGGCTATAAATATTGTGAAAAATTTATATATAAGAGAGTCATAGTTCCTTATGTAGATGTCCCAAAGTTAGAAGGTAAAATAACAAGCTATAAAAGTTTATTTATTGAATGGTGTCAAAAACAAAAAAAAGAATTTTTGTTTGATATTTATGAAGATACTGGTAATGATCCTATAAAACATTTTAGCGTTAAACTTTTATTAGATGGTAAAATAATTGCGAAAGGCAGAGCCACTTCAAAGAAAAAAGCTGAAGAAATAGCTGCGAAAAGAGCCTATTTCGCATTTCAAAATGAAATTTCTAATTTATAAGAAAACTCGAATACGATTTCGTAAATTAATTAGCTACTGTTATTAAACAATCCTATTTTTGCAAAACTAATATTCATTCTTTATATGCAACTATTAACGTTAGAATTAGAAGATGATTATTTATTAATTGGTATTCATACAACTGAAGAAGATTATAGATTAGCCTTTCTGTTAAATAAACATCTAAATACAAAATTAGTACGATTTAAATCTCATTTAGATTTTGAAAATTCTAACGCTACGTTTCCTTTATTTGAATACAAAGATGATAGTAAACAATTAAATTATTATTTAATCAATAACAAGTATACGCAACTTGCTAGTAAGCAAAAAAATAAAGAATTATTTGATGGCAATTATAGTACAATCACTTACTTAATTCCTGAAAAAAAGAAAGTGGATTTCTTTTTAAAAATTGAAGGCTGCAGTCAACAAGGTTTTTTAAACAACTTAGTTCAAAAATTAAATAGCATACAACAAGTAATTACATCATACACTATTGAACCTAACTTATTAAAATCAAAAGATCACCTAACATTCTAATTATGACAAAAAATAGAAAGAGAACTAAAATTGTAGCAACACTTGGCCCTGCTTGTGACACGAAAGAAGTTATTGAAAAAATGATGGCGTCTGGAGTGAATGTATTTAGAGTTAATTTCTCACATGCAGAATATGAAGATGTTAAAACAAAAATTAACATAATTAGAGAAATTAATCAAAATAGCGATTTTCATGTTGCTATTTTAGCCGATCTACAAGGTCCTAAATTACGTGTTGGGAAAATGGCAGAAAAGGTAAAGTTAAAAGCTGGAGATTCTTTTACTTTTACTACTGAAAAATGTGAAGGAACACAGGAAAAAGCCTTTATGACTTATCAAAATTTCCCTAAAGACGTTAAAGTTGGTGAACATATTTTAGTAGATGATGGAAAATTATTATTTGAAGTTATTGCAACTGATAATAATACCAATGTAACTACAAAAGTTTTACGTGGTGGTAAATTAAAATCTAAAAAAGGAGTAAACCTTCCAAATACAAAAATATCGTTACCTGCTTTAACTGAAAAAGATGTTAAAGATGCTTTATTTGCTATTGAAATGGAAGTTGATTGGATTGCTTTATCGTTTGTTAGAACTGCTGAAGATTTAATAGAATTACAAGAATTAATTAAAAAACATTCTTCTTATAAAATTCCAATTATTGCTAAAATAGAAAAACCTGAAGCCATCGCAAATATTGAGAAAATTATGCCTTATTGTGATGGGTTAATGGTGGCTCGAGGAGATTTAGGTGTTGAAGTTCCAATGGAAACAGTTCCTTTACTTCAAAAACGTTTAGTGTCTATTGCTAAAAAATCGCATAAGCCGGTAATTATTGCAACTCAAATGATGGAAACTATGATTACAAGTCAAGTTCCAACAAGAGCTGAAGTAAATGATGTTGCCAATTCTATTATGGATGGTGCTGATGCCGTTATGCTATCAGGCGAAACTTCTGTAGGTGAATTTCCTGTTGAAGTAATTGAACAAATGCGAAGAATTATAGAAAGTGTAGAAAATTCACCATTGATTTCAATTCCTGATGAAACTATCTTTTGTGTAAATGAACGTTTTATTTCAAAAACTATTTGTCATCAAGCTGCTTTAGTGGCCAATACCATAAATGCTGAAGTTATAACTACATTAACAGACACTGGATATACAGCTTTTCAAATTTCATCTTGGAGACCAAAGTCTAACATTTTAGTGTTTTCTTCAAACAGAAGAATTTTAGCAATGCTAAATTTATTATGGGGTGTAAAAGGTATTTTTTATGATAAATTTGTAACCACAAACGAAACTATTGAAGATCTTAATAATTTGGCAAATCAAAAAGGGTATTTAAATAATGGCGATTATGCTATTAACATTACCTCAATGCCTGTAAAGGAAAGAGGTATGGCTAATACAATGAGAATTACAGAATACAAAAAAAGTTAATCACTTTTTATAATTGCATACAACGCAAAAGAAGCTAACCAATGGGCTCCGGCATATTCTCCAGAGTCCATTTTTTGGTAACTATATTCAAAATGTTTGTTTGCTAAATTGAGCATTTTTGGGTTATTTAATGCATTTCCTATTTCATATAAACACCATGCTCTGCTAAAATTTAAGCCATCTAAATGTGCTAATTTCCCATCTGATCTATCCGTTACTTCAGCAACTGTTAAATATTGAGAAGGATTATTTCTGAAATTTGGTAAAAAAGCATCCAACCAAACAATAAATTCTTCTTTCGGCAATACTTTTAGCATTAATGAAGCTTCTTGTAAACAGGGAGATAAAAAATCAAATCCTCCAGGTTCCCAAGTTATTGGACAACCTTGATCGTTTAAATAATACTCCGTTGCTTTTTCAATAATAATTTGTTCTAATTCAGGTGAATATTTTTTGGCATAATCTAACGCAAACGACATTCCAAAAGCAGTGTTAGCATGTTCACCTACTCTAATTGGATAGTTTAATTTTGGAAGAAACTCACGGTATTTTTTTTCAATTAATTGAACCAATGGTTCTAAATTTTGATACATTACTTTTGCTTCTTCTGTATCCCAATCTTGCAGTGTTTCAGCAACTTTTAATAGCCAAGCCCAACCGTAAGTACGTTCAAAAGTACCATTATGAACATCCTCAAAATAGTTCACTTCTTTTAAAATATTTTCTTTGGTAATATTTTGTTGAAGCTTTGATAAAACAGCTTCTCTATGCTCAAAATTTGGTAATTCTTTTACAATATTCAATAAAGCCCAGTGTCCGTGAACCGATGAATGCCAATCAAAACAACCATAAAAAGCGGGGTGCAATTCTGACGGTTCTTTTAAATAGGTTGCATCGCCTAAAACTTGCCCTAATTTATTTGGATATTCTTGGTCTATGCAATCAAAAGCGAAATGATATAAATACATAGCGCTTTTTTCATTTAAAACTGGTTTTGCATACGTAATTTCAGGAACTTCCTTTTTAACTATTTGTTGTTGGATATTTTCTTTACAAGCTGCTAAAAAACTTACTAATAGCATAAATACACTAATTTTTTTCATCATTTAAAATTTGAGGTTGGTTTTTATAACCGTTGCATCATTCAATACAAAAGGTGTTGGCATCATTATTTCAGAACGTGGTGTTATATTAAAAACTGGATTTGTATATAAATCGAATTTTACTTCTAAAATATCCAAATCAAATTGTTGATTTCTATCTACAATAAATTCAATATCTAAAACCTCTTCTTTTTCTGTAAAATAATAACTTAAAATTGAGCCTTCATTTACTTCAAGAACAAATTCTTTGCCTTTTAGAGTTTTTAAAGCTTCCCCATTTATTGTAAACGATTTAAACTGAACAGGAGTTTTGGTTAAAATTTCAACTTTATTCGCATTTCTAACTGAAACAATACTTAAACAACCAGTTCTGTTTTCACCAATTATAGTATCCGAAGCAATTGAAATTAATGGTTTTTCAATTGCTCTAATTGCTGTTTTTTTATGAAGCTCAATTTTAGTTTTGTATTTACTTGCCGTTGTATTACTATCATAACTTCCTTTCGTTGGGTTTTCACCCAAAAATTGTTTTGTAAATTCATCTACTTTTAAATTATAACTTGCCCAATAGGCTTCATTTTTATTGACATCTAAAACATATAAAATACTGTTTGGCTGTTGTCTATCAACGGTATAAGATGAATAAAAAGTTGCTGAAATTAAAGCCAATACACCAATAAGTAAAAATAACTTCGCTAAATTTTTATGGTTTTTATATTGCTGAAACACCGGAACCATAAACCCAACTAATAACACCGTAAAAAAACTACTTACTACCAACATTTTCAGCCCTAAACCAACTGGTAACATTTTTAACAAAGGTGCAAATATCAATAGTGTTGGGATTGATAAAATGGTAAAAAACAACGTTGTGTTACTTTTAGAACTTGAAAATAATAACACCAAAAGCATAAGTAATAACACTAGAACTGGAATTATAAAAAATCCTGATCCTTGTAAATAAAAAGCGATACCTCCATTAATTACTAACCAGAAAAATAAGGGTGCTATTAATAAATCTTGTGCCGTTCTTTTTTTGAAAAATCCCTTATACAACCAAAAACAACTCGCTAATGTTAATGCTATAAATGCGGCTATATAATAATAACCATTGTAGGTAAATCCATGTAAAATATCGTGGTATTGTGGATGGATTATTAATAATAACTTCCACCCAAAAAAAGTGACTAACAATCCAACAAATAATGAAAGTAGAAACGGAACAAACCCTTTTAAAATACCTTGTATGGTTAATTTATTTCTTGAAATCCCAATAATAAGTAGTGCTAAAAAAACAATAATACAAACCACAAACATTGGTAACACCCAAGAAAACGGATAATAGACTAAACCAACATAAGGGAAATTAAAATACACATAATCATCCTGAGCTTTCAAATTTGAAATATCAGCATTTGAAAAATAGTTTAAAGTTGCCATTACATAAGACACTTGGTGATTTAGCGTGCTTATATCCATTCTTTCGAATGAGTCTTGAGCGGTGTGGTAATCAAAATGATCTCCAATAAAAGCAAAATTAAACCCTTCAATATCGCCATCTTCTCTAAAGACCGTTAAATCTGTATCATTCGGCAGCATTTTATAAATGCTATACATTAAAGAATTTCCTACTGGATAGGGCGTTTTAGCATTACTAAAAGCTTCAATTAGTTTTTTATTTCCTCCATTAGTTTCAAGTAATAAATAACTTGGCCCTCCACTTCCGCGCGCTTCAAAATTTAATACCAAACCAACATCTTTTGCCCATCTATGATGATTCACAAAAGCATTAGCGCCTAATAAGCCCAATTCTTCAGCATCAGAAATACAAATTATAATATCGTTTTTGGGTTGTTTATTGGTTGCTAAAAAAGCTCTAATTCCTTCTAAAATAACAACAACTCCACTTCCTGCGTCGCTAGCGCCTAAAGATGAATGAGGATTAGAATCGTAATGAGAAAGCAATAAGAGCGCTTTGCCTTCTTCAGTTCCTTTAATGCGTGCTAAAATATTTTTAGTGTTTGTTGCAGCTCTCCATTTATTATTTACTGCAATTTGTTCTTGGATTTCAACGTCTAATCCTAATTTTCCAAATTCTGAAACTAAATACGCTCTAACTAAGTTATGTTCATCTGTACCTGGGAAATGTGGTTCTTTTGTAATTTCTTTTAAATGTTTTAACGCATTTTTAGTAGAAAATTCTGTTGCAACTTGAGTTTCTTTAATTTTTTCCGAAGGCATTAACGAAGAAAAACTATAGTAAACTGTAGCCGCAATAATAAGTAGTGAAATAACTTGAGAATATTTTTTTAAAAACATAGATTGGTAATTAAGTTTTAAAATTAACTCATTTTTTAATTTAAATAAAATAAAATGTTAATGTTTCATTAAATACTACTCATTATACAATAAATAACCGGTTGTACATTTTCACTCTTTAAACTTACTGTTAGGTCAGTTCGAGTAATTTTTTATCAAAAATTGTATAGAGAACGGCTGTTTTTGAAAAAATTACTATTCTCTATAGTTCTACTGAGCATAGTCGAAGTGCTAATTTTAAGCCTAAAAAGGAAAAAATTCACTCGAATTGAAGAAAATTTATCAAAATGCACAACGAGTAATAAATAGTATCTTTTTATAAGCTGAATTCTTATATATTTGACAACCTTATAAAGACATTTAGAATGGATAGAAGAAAATTTTTTAGAAACGGATCATTATTTGCACTTGGAACATCATTGCTAAACCCTTTTGATATTGTTGCTGCTCCTAGTGATTTTGATACTATAAAACAGCATAAGAAAGCCAAAAATATTATTGTTATTGTAAGTGATGGAATGAGTATTGGGACACTTAATATGGCGGATTTATACCTATCTAGAAAAACAGGCGTTGGTACTAACTGGCTACAACTATATAAAGATAATAAAGTAAATAGAGGTTTAATGGATATGGCTTCAGCCAGTTCTATAGTAACCGATTCAGCCGCAGCAAGTTCTTCTTGGGGAGGTGGATTTAGAATACCGAATGGAGGTCTTAATGTTGGTGCTAACGGTGAAGAACATTTACCTATTTGGCAAAAATTTAAAAAAATTGGTAAAATGGCTGGTTGCGTTACCACAGTGCCAATTACACACGCTACACCTGCAGGTTTTTGTGTGAATAGTACATCTAGAAATGCGCAAGAAAAAATCGCTGAAAAATATTTGGAGCAAGGCTTTGATATTATGATGGGCGGTGGAAATAAATACTTTTCTTCTGAACATAGAAAAGATAAGGTTGATATGTACCAAAAATTTGCAACTGAAGGTTATCAAGTTGTAAAAAATAGAAATGAAATGTTGGCCGCTGATACTAACAAACCTATTTTGGGTGTTTTTAGTAATGATGGCCTTCCATACTCAAAAGATAGAGATAGCAATAAAGAACTTACAGCAAAAATTCCAACATTAGGGGAAATGACACAAAAAGCCATTGACCGAATGAAAAATAATCCTGAAGGTTTTGTGCTTCAAGTGGAAGCTGGGAAAGTAGATTGGGCTGCACATGGAAACGATATTGCTGCTCTAATTTATGACCAAACTGCGCATGATGAAGCCATAAAAGTAGCGATAGATTTTGCCGAAAAAGACGAAGAAACACTCGTAATTATTACTACAGATCACGGAAATGCAAATCCAGGAGTAATTTCTGGTAGAAAAGCGAATGCAAATTTTGATTCGATTCAAAATTATAAACATACCAACGATTGGATTTTAAACGGTTTTGGAAAAGAAACTTCTGTTTCTCAAGTTAAAGAACGCATCGAATACGCTAATAATTTTGCAGCTACTAATGAAGAAGCTAACTTAATTTTAAGCTATTATACCAATTTAAAATCGGAAGATGGAATATATAACGCTAGACATTTACCTTTTGAAGTATTAGCT